>Ga0210405_10000392_pt1 | contig 60497 bp, 44 predicted proteins | sample IncBWH11MmetaG_FD_155492 | JGI IMG/M metagenome (GOLD analysis project Ga0210405, IMG submission 155492) | Forest soil microbial communities from Barre Woods Harvard Forest LTER site, Petersham, Massachusetts, United States - Inc-BW-H-11-M | ecosystem: Environmental > Terrestrial > Soil >...
TGTGTCAGCCGAGGGGTCGCGCAACCTTTCCCAGCCGGCGCGAATCATAACGGCTAAGGTAAACCTTATGTCGGGGATTCGCGTCTACAGTAGTTGAGGGGACAACGGTGCCGGGTATTATCAATCTGTTGCCAGATGAACTGAGCAGGCCAAAGCGCTCCGGGCCCGAGGAAGTGATTCCGGTCCCGAGGAGTGCTCTGCCGGATTTTGGCGCTCCCGCTCACCTGATGCCCAATGATTTCTGGTCTAACCTCAAGCAGTTTCTGCTCGAGCGCCCGGTCAAGATCATCGAACGCAAGGACGTTCCCTTCACCAGGAATTCCTTTGGCTCCGGTCTCAGCGAAAATCTGAAATTTTTTCTGTCTGCGCCCAAGGCGCGCAAAGGCCCTGTAAATAAGCGCCTGGAAGTCGATTGGGGCGGCAACTTCGGCGGCTTCGTCGAGCAATTAAAGGAATTCTGGTCTCCCACCCGGGTGGTGATGCCCGCGGGGATTAAGCCGGTTCAGGTAAAAGAGATCTGGTCCAAGGACGAAAATTTTGGCTGGACCCAGGCGATCGCGCTCGTGGTGCATGCCTGTATCATCGCGCTTTTGATCGTTCCATTCCTCACGAATATGCTTCCGACCACGATTCAGGCAAAGAACAAGCTGGATGTGACGCCTCTCGATATTTCGCCCTACGTGGCAAAGCTTCCTGCGGGCAATACCAAGGCCGGCGGTGGCGGTGGAGCGAACGACCATACGAATACTCCGGTGAACAAAGGCAAGCCGCCGCGGTTCGCTATGACGCAGTTCGCAGCTCCGACATTACACCCCAATCCGCAGCCGAAACTTCCCATGGAAGCGACGCTTCTTGGCCCGCCGGACCTAAAGATTGCAACCAATCTTACGAGTCTCGGCGATCCCCTGGCGGCCGGTCCGGGCGATTCGCTCGGGCATGGGAACGGCACTGGCATAGGTTCCGGCACTGGCGCGGGCCTCGGTCCCGGCGAAGGCGGCGGAACCGGCGGCGGTGTGTTCCGCGCGGGCGTAAACGGCGTGGGACTCCCCACGTGCTTCTATATGCCCAACCCGCCCTATTCCGACGAAGCGCGCAAAGCAAAATATTCCGGAGTTGTGCTGGTCGAAGCGGTCATAACCGTGGACGGCCGCGTCACAAATCCCCGGGTGATCAAGAGCCCCGGCCTGGGCCTCGATGAATCCACCACCAACACCATGCGCACCTGGCGCTGCAAACCGGTCACCGGCCCGAACGGCAAGCCCGTTCCCGTACTGGTGCCGTTCGAAGTTACCTTCCGCCTGTATTAACTTTCCGCGGCATCTGAATCTACTCGGAAACGAGTACATTTCCCGTCCTGCAAAGCTCTCAACATCATCACGGGCAACCAAAGGGCCGAAATCGCGTTCTCACTTGCAAACTTGAAGGCTCTGGGCAGACGCCTCGCCCGGCCGCCTCTCCTCAGAAGGAGATTGGTCATGCCCTTCTCGGTGCCCGAATTTACTTCCAGAAACTCCGAAGATTCTGCTTCCTGGCCATGCCGCGTCCTTGAGAATATTCGTGCGGCTTTCTCGATGCTACACGCCGGGCTTCACTCCGCGAACGGAGCACCGGCGCTTTTTTCAAGCGTCAATACCTCGACGCGCTATGGCTCCGCGCAAAGCATCTCGGCATTCGCGCACATGGCCCTCCTTGGAGGATTGTTCCTCTTTCTCGCCTCCACCACCGGTAAGGTGCCGGGATTCCGACAAACTCTAATCGGCGGCCCTGACCGCCCACTCCAATTCCTTCCGCCACCCGAACCAAGGTCTGGAATTCCCTCTCTCGGTCTCCGCGGCGGCAGCAGCGAAAATGATTTCGCGCCGGCGCGCAAAGGAAATCTGGCGCCGTCCTCTTCCATGCCCCTTGCGCCACCGCGCGTGCTGCACACCGACCGCGAAGATTTACCTGTGCCGCCGGCAGTCTTTGATCCAAATGGTCCAGCTGCCGTTCCTGTCATCGCGGGACTCGGCCTGCCGTGGATGGACAGGGACACCAATTCCGCGGGAGCGGACAAAGGCCATGGAATCGGAAACCATCGCGGCAATGGCATGGGCGACGATGATGGGAACGGCGCGGGTGTGGGGGACGTCGAAGGAAACTATGCCAACGTGGTTTCGCAGCCCGCGTGCCTCCACTGTCCTGAGCCTCCCTACACCGATGAAGCGCGCAAGGCAAAGCTTCAGGGCAGCGTGACCCTCCGCGTCTTGATCGGGGCGGACGGCCGCGCCGCGCGAATTCAACTCGTGAAAGGCCTGGGCTTGGGCCTCGACGAGCAAGCGCTGCAAGCTGTCCGCACCTGGCGCTTTGTTCCTGCACGAGACGCGCGCCGCCAACCGGTTCCCACCTGGGTGACCATCGAGACGCGTTTCCAGCTCTTCTAATCCGCCGAGGCGGCGTTGTCTCCTTACGACACGCCCCGCCGTTGTTTAACGGGAGCCTCCCATTCCTTCTGCTACGATGAGGCCATGCGAAACAGACTGTCCCTCCTCGTATTCTTCTGCTCTGTCCTCACTCTTTGCCAGGCGAGTTTCGGTCAAGGCGCCACCGGAACGCTGGATGTGACCGCGCGAATCGCGCCCACCGGCGCCCGCCCCGAACCCGTGCGCCAATTCACCTTTTACATTTTGACCAAAAGCTACGCGGAGATCCTGAAGGAAGCCGCGGACCAATTTCCTCTCGCCAATCGCGAGGATTTCATCGGCGAATTGAAAATCTCTCCTGAGCTGAAAGCCTGGATGAAACACCACGCGGTCATCGATCTGACCGCCCCCGACGTGGACAAGCTCATCACTCCCGACGACGTCATGAACATTCCTGAATTTTTCGCCGGGTACGAACGCTCCAACAGCGGCGGCGTCACCAACGGTTTGCCAATGCCGAAATACAAAGAAGCCGACGCCGAAGCCAATCCCGCCAAATACTTCAAACTGAAACAGGAGTACATGTCCGCCACCAAGAAATTCGTGGAATCGCATCCTTCCACGATTTCCGGCATGGAAACGGAACTCGGCGCCGTGAATCCCAAATACAAATGGGACAAAGCCCTTCAAGAGCACAATCAGAAAGTCGCGCAACTCGCCCCCGATCTTGCACAGACCAAATACCTGGCCGCAAAAGGCGATACCGACCTCAATGGCCATATGGTGATCAAAGGCCTTCCGCCCGGCAATTATTGGGTCAGTTCGCTCGGGTTGGACGCGGCCTCGGGAGACCGCCGCCTGCTCTGGGACGTCCCGGTAACCGTGCAATCAGGAGCCCCCACGCAACTCCTTCTCTCCAACCTGAACGGTCAGAACTTCAGCTCAACACATCCTTGAACTGCGCTATTCTGATGCCATGGACAGTCCCATTCTGTGGGTCGGGTTCAATTTATTTGTTCTCTTCGCACTGGCCCTGGATTTGGGCGTCTTCCACCGCAAAGCCCACAAAATAAAATTCGGCGAAGCCGCCTTCGGCAGCGCCCTCTGGATTACGCTGGCGTTGAGTTTCGGCTGGTGTATCTGGCACTGGTATGGCGAGCAGCGCGGCCTCGAATACTTCACCGGCTACGTCATCGAAAAAGCGCTCAGCGTGGACAACCTCTTCGTCTTTCTGGTGATCTTCCGCACGTTTCAGGTGCCGGAAGCCGTGCAGCACCGCGTCCTTGCCTGGGGCATTCTCGGCGCGCTGGTCATGCGCGGGATTATGATCGCCACCGGGGCCGTGCTGGTCGCCAGATTCCAATGGATTCTGCCCGCGTTCGGCGTATTTCTCGTCTACACCGGCTTGCACATGCTCTGGAAGCGGGAGAAGAATGTTCACTACGAAAAGAATCCCATCTTTCGCTTTGCCAGCTCTCATCTTCGCGTCACAAAGGAATACCGCGGCGCCAGCTTCTTTCTCAAAGAAGGCGGACAGCTCTTCGCCACGCCGCTCCTCCTCGTCCTGCTGATCGTTGAAATCACCGACGTAACGTTTGCCGTGGACTCCATCCCCGCCATCTTCGGCATCACCCGAGATCCCTTTATCGTCTACACCTCCAACGTCTTCGCCATCCTTGGCCTGCGCGCCCTTTATTTTCTGCTGGCCGACGTCCTGGACTACTTTCACTACCTCAGCATCGGCCTCGCACTCGTGCTGATGTTCATCGGCGCGAAAATGGTGGCCGACCCCTGGCTGCACATTTCTGTGCTGCTCTCGCTGAGCGTGGTTGGGGGAATCTTGCTCCTGGCAGTGTTAATTTCCGTTCTGGCTCGTCCGACAAAGAAGAAAGAGCCGCGGGCAGGGTAAGATATCATGTGTTGATTCCATGCACCGGACTCTGGTGAAACGATGAACGAGCTAATGCAACGCGCAATCGAGGGAATGTCCTCACCGGAATCGGAGACGCGAGCCGTTTCCGCGACGGAGATTTACAAAATCGGCCGGGCGCTCGCCGACCACGCCGCCTATCCCTGGTGGGGTGACGAAGAACTCTCGGCATTGCTGAATGGCAGCGACCCCAAGATGACTATCGGCCTCGCGGTAACCCCCGAGCGTTTCAAGCAAATTCACGAAGCAAGCGGCTTGCCCCGGCTCTCCGAAGTGCCGCCCGACCAGGACGCCCTCGAATTCGAACTGCACTTTCCCGGCGGTCTCTCGATGGACGTCTTAACCAGCAAAGATCCCGCGGGCAGCGGCGCCATCGCCAAATTCCTGGAAAAATTCGGCGAAGGCATCCAGCAGATCGAGTATCTCTGCAAGAACGTGGATCGCGCCACGCAAATTCTCAAAGCCAAATTCAACGTGCGGGCGATTTATCCGGAGACCCGCCCCGGCGCCGACGGTACGCGCGTAAACTTCTTCCTCATCTCCGCCCCCGACGCCGCCAAAGTCCTCATCGAACTCTACGAAGCGGCTCCCCGCCTCGACTGAGGTCGGTACGTGTCGCCCCCAGCAACTAGCCGGCTTATTGTGTTCTCTTCTGTGTGAACTCTGTGCTCTTTCTCTATGCCCTCCGTATTAGAGCTTTTTCTTTTCTTCCGATTTTTCCGGCTGCCCGGCCAGAAACTCCCAAACCCGAAAAACCTCCGCCACGCTCCACGCCTGCGCAAAACATCCCGCCGCCGGAAACGGCGCATCCCCTCCAAAAATCTCACTGATGCTCCCTAGCCCCGCCGAATAAACGCTTCCTCCCAGCGGCTCCAGAAAACTCTGCGCCGCCGCACGATCCTCATAAACCTTGTAATACGCCAGCGCAAACGGCCCCAGCAGCCATGCCCAAACTGTTCCCTGGTGGTAAGCCGAATCCCGCTCCAGAGGCCCGCCCGCGTAGCGCCCGACGTAACCCGGCTCCGAAGGCCCCAGGCTGCGCAGGCCGAACGAAGTCAGCAGTTCCCGCCCCAGCGTATCCACAACGCCCTTACTCTGCTCCCGAGTAAGCGGATTAACCGGCAACGACACGGCAAACACTTGATTCGGACGCAGCGCCGCGTCCGCGCCGCCGCCCGGCACATCAATCACGTCAAAGCAACAATTCCGCGCCGGATTCCAGAATTTCTGAAAATTCTTCTCCGCCTTCTGTTTCAGCTTTAAATAACCCTCTCTCGGCCGCGCCAGCCGGCGCGCAAACTCCCCCATCGTGTTCAGCGCATTGATCCACAGCGCGTTGATCTCCACGGGCTTTCCGATGCGCGGCGTAACCACCCAGTCGCCGATTTTCGCATCCATCCAGGTGAGCTGCACTTCCGGGCTGCCGCCATACAAAAGCGCGTCGGCCGGATCCACCTTAATGTTGTAGCGGGTTCCCGCAACGTGCGCGTCCACGATCGCCGACAAAACAGGAAAGAGTTTGTTGACCAGTGCCAGGTCCTGCGTGGCCTCAAAATATTGCCGCACCGCTTCGAAATACCAAAGCGCCGCGTCAATCGTGTTGTACTGTGGCGTCCCGCCGCGGTCCGGAAAGTTATTCGGCAACATTCCGCGGTCAACGTAACGCGCAAACGACTCCAGTATTTTGCGGGCAATCTCCGGGCGCCCGAGAGACAGCGTAAGCCCGGGCAGAGCAATCATCGTGTCCCGGCCCCAGTCGCTGAACCAAGGATAACCCGCCATCACTGTCAAGCCGTCCGGATCATCGGCCAATGTGCGTTTAACAATAAATTGGTCGGCCGCCAGAACAAGCTGCCAGAGCCAGCCGGGTTCGTCATCCGCCGGCGTCGCAACGGTTTCGGCATGCCTCTTTTGCCACGCCTGGAACAGTTTCAAATCATGATTGGATTGCAGCGCGCGCTCCTGCTCGCCATCCGTCTGCGCCTCGGGCTCCGTCGAAAACACCAGGGTCAATTTCTCGCCAAGAGCCAGCCGCGCGTGAAACACCCCAGCCAGGAGCCGATCCTCATGGTCGTCCAGCCCGCGCTCCCGCTCCGCCGGAAGAAAGAAATCCCGATACCACTCATGGCGCGGCTCAAACGCAGCGGACGCGCTCTTCAGAAAAAACGGCCTCGCACCCTCAAACGCAACAACACGAATTCCCTTCTCCACCGGCTCGATCTTCATCTGCCATCCATCGCCGTGCGTGGTGGCATGAAAATCGCGGTAACTCACAAGAATTTTTCCTTCGATCTCGACGGATGAATTTCCTCGCGCCAGCGTGTACTCCACGAAAGTCGTGTTCTCTCCCTGCTTCATCCACACGCGCTTCTCGAGCAAAGCGTCCGCAAGGGCGTAGCGCCACACAGGCTTCGTGCCTTCCAGATGAAAGCTCTCCATCTGCAGATATCCTGTTGGAGAAACATCGCCGCTCAACCATCGGTTCGTCGCCAGCGGCAAGCTTTTCTCCGCATAGCGCACCGTTTCATCGAGTCCCGCAACCAGCAGCATTCTGTCCGTTGGAGGCTGCAGCGAGGCCATGAGCAGCCCGTGATACCGGCGCGTAGACGTTCCGGCGGCGGTGCCGGACGCAAATCCCCCAATACCGTTCGTAACCAGCCACTCGCGGCTCTCCGCAAGTTCCAGGTTGCCCAGGATTTCTCTTCCAAATTGCACTTCGGCGAGAAGCGACAAGTCTTACTCTCCGCTCTGCTCCAGAAGTTTTGCCACCAGCCCGGTCCATCCAGTCTGGTGACTCGCGCCCAAGCCGGCCCCATTGTCGCCGTGAAAATACTCGTAAAAAAGGATCAGGTCGCGCCAGTGCGGGTCGCTGTTAAACAGTTCCTGCCCTCCGGCGAACGGCCGCTTACCGTCCTTGCCTCGCACAAAGATTCTCGTCAGGCGTTTCGAAATCTCCTGCGCCACCTGCCACAAATCCTGCTCGTTCCGCGAATGCGTCGGGCATTCAATCTTGAAATCCTCGCCAAAATAATGGTGATACTTCTGCAGCGACTCGATCAGCAGGTAGTTCACCGGAAACCAGATCGGCCCGCGCCAGTTCGAATTGCCGCCAAAAACCCCGGTATTCGATTCCGCCGGCTCGTAATCCACCTTGCTGGTGTGCCCGTTCACCTCCACCTCATAAGGATGGTCCTCATGATAGCGGGAGAGGGCGCGGACCCCGTGCGGGGAGAGAAATTCCGTTTCGTCCAGCATGCGGCACAGAATCCGTTTCAACTGTTTGCGATTCGCCAGCGAAAGCAGCCGCCGCACGCCGCGCGCCGATCGCTGCGTCATTTCGATGTGTTCCGGCACGTCCGGATGGTTGTCAATGAACCATTGCATGCGCCGCTTGAATCCCGGCAAACGGTCCACGATTTCCGGCTCGAGGGTTTCCACCGCGAACAACGGAATCAGACCAACTATGGATCGGATTTTCAAAAAGTGCTCATCCCCATTGGGCAGGTGCAGCAGGTCGTAGTAAAAGCCATCCTCGTTGTCCCAAAGCGAGCGCCCGCTGGGCCCCATATCGTTCATGGCCCTCGCGATGTAAACAAAGTGCTCGAAAAATTTGCTGGCCACATCTTCATATGCCTGGTCGTCTTTCGCCAGTTCCAGCGCAATCGCCAGCATGTTCAGGCAGTACATTCCCATCCAACTCGTGCCGTCGGACTGTTCCAGGTGTCCCCCGGTCGGCAAGGGCGCCGAGCGATCAAACACCCCGATGTTGTCGAGCCCCAGAAACCCGCCCTGAAAAATGTTGTGCCCATCGGGATCCTTGCGATTCACCCACCACGTGAAATTCAAGAGCAGCTTGTGAAAGACCCTCTCCAGGAAGCTGCGGTCAGCCACTCCGCGCACGCGCCGCTCAATCTTGTAAACGCGCCAAGCCGCCCACGCATGCACGGGAGGATTCACGTCGCCAAACGCCCACTCGTACGCCGGCAACTGTCCGTTCGGATGCATGTACCACTCGCGTAGCAAGAGGATCAGCTGCTCCTTGGCATAGTCCGGATCGATGATCGCCAGCGGAATACAATGAAACGCCAGGTCCCAGGCGGCATACCACGGATACTCCCATTTATCCGGCATCGAAATGACGTCGTCGTTGTAGAGGTGCGTCCAATCCTTGTTGCGCCCGTGCAAACGTTCCGGCGGCGGCTCCGGCCCCGCCGGATCTCCTTCCAACCACGTGTAAACGTCATAGTGGTAAAACTGCTTGTTCCACAACATTCCCGAATACGCCTGCCGCATCACGTGATGCGCATCGTCCGACATCCCTTTGGGAATTCTCGATTCGTAAAATTCCGTCGCTTCTTTCTGCCGGTCGGCGAACACCGCGTCAAATCCGGCGCCAAAATCATTCGTCCCCGGAACGCCGGCACCACGTTCGTAGTGTCCGGGTCCCGAAATTGTACCGACCATCGGCGAGTCGGAATCCATCCCACCCAATGGGTTCAGGTCCGTCAGCCGAAGCTTCAGCGTCGCCGACTCTCCCGGTCTAAGATGCAGCGCATAGTGCGCCGCCATTTTCGTGCCCGTGTGCTCCGGATTCACAGCTCCCTTGTTGCCGCGGATCAAATAAGAGTGGAAACCATCTTTCACGTACGGCGTGCGGCTGCGGAATTTGAAAATCTCTTCGTAGTTCGTCTCGTTTTCCGTAAACAGCAGTTCGGGAGTCCCAGCGGCCAGCAACCATCGCTTCCCGTATTGCCAGTGCTGCAGCTCCGTGCATAGCGAACCGGGCGTGTCGGGAGCCCGCCGCACCACCGGTCGCCGCAAATCTTTTCCCCAAGACCAGGTATTGCGATACCAAAGCGTCGGCAACACGTGCAATGGCGCCGCATCCGGCCCGCGATTGAACGCGGTGATCTTGATCAGGATGTCTTCCACATCGGCCTTCGCATATTCCACGAACACGTCGAAATACCGGTTCTCCTGGAAAACGCCCGTATCCAAAAGCTCAAACTCCGGATTCGTTCGCCCGCGGCGTGCGTTTTCCTCCACCAGCCAGCGATACGGAAATTCCGCCTGAGGATATTTGTACAGCATCCGCATGTAGCTGTGCGTTGGCGTGGAATCCAGGTAGAAATAGCACTCCTTCACGTCTTCGCCGTGATTCCCCTGATTGCCGGTAAGCCCGAACAGGCGTTCCTTCAGAACGGGATCTTTCCCATTCCACAGCGCCGGCGCGAAACAGATCATCTGGTGCCGGTCGCATATTCCGCCGATGCCGTCTTCCCCCCATCGGTAGGTTCGCGCGTGGGCGTGCTCGAACGGAAAAAATTCCCAGGCCGTGCCGTTCGCGCTGTAGTCTTCGCGCACCGTCCCCCACTGCCGGTCCGAAAGGTACGAGCCCCAGCGCTTCCAGTGCTTCTTTCGCTGCCGGGCTTCTTCCAGGCGATGATCTTCGACGGTCAGGAGTCGGGGCATAGTTGGAGTTCCTTATACTAAGAGGACTTCACGTGGAGCGTGGTTACATCCGGAAGTCCATCGTCGCATCATTGCAGAAGCTGCGGAGCAGGACAATCTCCAGATTGTCCGGTACGCCGCGGGTGATACAAGTATTTCTCCCGCCGTCAGAGGATTAATCGAAACGTTACCTATGACGGGGCTGATACTTTGCCGACCCGCGAGGTTTCAAGTATCGTTCCCCCTGCAGAGGCGTCTTGGGATCCAATACATAGAACGGAGTTTGAGCCTCGCCCGCCGAAGTGACTCCGTCGCTCACTCCATGATCTCCATGCGCTGGTGTGTTTGTGTCCAGTTGTATTCGTGCGACTACGCTGAGGAGGCGTCATGATAAGCAAGCCCGGTCGTTTGGCACTTTCGGGGATAGCATTGGTTTGTGCGGCAATCCTCATTGCCTGCAGTGATAGCACTCCCAGATTGCAATTTGTCACCGTGGCCCCGATTAGCGGGGAGATTTATGTCAGCGGAGGCGGCGGAGGTGGAGTGAAAGGCGCGCTACGTCACGCCCCGCGCCCGGCTCTTCAACAACCTGGTGGAACCACAGGAAAGCGCCCTGCGGCAACTCCTCCCCCAGTCACCGCCACTTGCGGCTCCTTGCAATACGCCGCCACCGCTCTTTTCAGCGACGGATCCACGAAGGACGCGAGCAGCACTGCCACGTGGACTTCGTCAAGCACTTCCGTGGCTACGATCAGCAGCACAGGGTTGGCAACGGGTATCGGCCTCGGCACCACGAACATTGGCGCCAGCCTTAACGGAGTTTCCGCCACCAGCGAACCACTGCTGGTGGATCAACTCAACTCCATCACGGTCTCGCCTTCCCCCGCTACCGTGCCGCAGGGTTCGTCTGTGCAGTTCACCGCCGTAGGCAACTTCACCTTCGCCTCCGGCGGAACCAGTAATCTCGACGTTTCCAGTCAGGTGACCTGGGCCAGTAGCAACACCGCTGTCGCTACGGTTGACAACACCGGAAATGCCACCGCCGTCGCCCCGGGTGGTCCCATCAACATCACCGCCACCAGTTGCGACGGCATCACTATCGGCACAGCAACACTGACCGTCGGCCCCACGGCAACCACCTCGCTGGTGATTACTCCCGCAAAGATCACCATTTCCGCGGGTACCACAATACTCTTCACGGCGGTGGAAATGTTGAGCAACGGCACGACCCAACCTCCGGCTAACCCGGTTACTTGGAGTTCCGGCACAACCACAGTAGCCACGATCGACCCAAATAGCGGCGTTGCCCTCGGGGTTACCGCCAGCACTTCCCCCATTACCATCACTGCCACCGAATCGACTTCAGGATTTACGGGGACCGCCGCACTCACCGTGCAAGCCGCAACCGCCAGGTTCGCCTACATCGCCAATATCCAGGGCAACGGCGTCGGCGGCGCTCTGGGCAGCGGATCCATCTCCGCTTACAGCGTGGATGTGACGCAGAGTGCTCCTCTGATTCAGATGGCCGGGTCGCCGTTCCCAATCTCCAACCCGCAACAAGTGCTGATCCATCCCTCCGGCGATTTGATGTACCTCATTAACAAGAGCAGCCGAATCCTCACGGAATTTGTTACCTCTAGCACCGGCAGTTTTGTCGATGCTGGCCGCATACCATCCACGGCAGGCGGTGGCGGCGCCAATGTGGGTGTCATCGACCCGCTCGGGCGATTCATCTACGTCATAGACGACGGCAGCAGCCTTTCCTCTCCAACGCCCACAATCTACGGATACTCCATTACGCAAACCCAAACGCAATCCACCAACGGCGTGTTGACAGCGATTCCGGGCCTTACGGCTTATACCGACGCGACGCTGAATGCGCCAACCTGGGTGATGACCGATCGCGCCGGGAAGTTTCTCTACGTGGTCAACGACGGTAACAGCACCATCAGCGAGTACAGCATCACGCAGACGGGCGCTAATGCGGGCACCTTGACTCCGCTCGGCACCATCGCAACCGGAGACGGGACAAATTCCCCGCTTTTTGGGACCACCGATGTGAACGGACACCTCTATGTCGGAAACTTCGGTAACAATGTCACCGACCCCACCGCCGACTCCGTCTCAGCCTACACCATCGATCCCAACACTGGCTTATTGTCCAGCGCCGGTCCGGACAAGGTAATCCCCACTGCCACCCAGACGATCAACGTCTTAACTGACCCGACCGGGAAGTTCATCTATATTTTGGACCAGAATTCAACGAGCCAGAGCTCTCCCGGGCAAGTCTTTGCCTATAATCTGGATCCCGCTACTGGCTTGATTGGAACTCAAATCGGCACCACGGCCCAGCCGACTGGCGCCACGTCCCTAGGGATGGCAATCGACCCGACAGGCGTACTCTTGGCCATCGACAACAACTTCGATTCCACCATCTCGCTGTTCACAGTGAGCACATCGACCGGTGCGGTGACACCTACGTCGCCACCCACTGTGCCCACCGACAAGATTCCGCAATTCGTGGTGTTCTACACCGCCGCCTCGGACCAGTAATCTCGAGCGGTAAAACATCAAAGGGGATGGCTTCGGCCATCCCCTTTTTTTGTTTGTCGGATATTTGACGTGAGCAAATCAATCGCACGGGTAGAAAAACTTTGCGGATTGCAGGAGACGTGATTTCGCAGAATTGTATTCGAGAAAAAGCGCCTCACTCGCCGTACGGGACCCAGATATTCTTCACCTGGTGCGCGTGTTCCAGATACCAGCGGCCTTCGCTCTGCGGATTGTCAAAGAAATCGATATGGCGTCCTTCATTGGTCCATACCTGCTTCAGATTGCCCACGGAAAGCGCCTTCGCGCTCGCGCACATTTCGGCATCCCCGTAACACCAGATGCCGTCCAGATCATCATGCTCGGCCAGCACCTTCAATAATTCCGTCGCGCGGCCCGCCACGATGTTGACGACCCCTCCCGGCAGGTCGCTCGTTTCAAATACCTGGTAAAGGTCCCCCGTGATCAGCGGGTACGATTCCGAGGGCACTGCCACAACCGTGTTCCCCGACGCGATCAACGGAAGCACCATTGTAAAAAACCCGAGCAGCGGAAATTCCGCAGGGCAAACCACCCCAATCGTTCCCACCGCTTCGTTCATTGCGATCGAAACATTGAGCATCGGCGGATTGTGCACCGAGCCGTCAAACTTGTCCGCCCATCCCGCATAAGAAAACAGCCGCTCCACGCTCCGCTGCACTTCCTCGGCTGCCTGTTTCTTCCCCACCGCCGCGGCCAGCCGTCCGGAAATCTCCTCGCTGCGTTGCGACAAATTCTCCGCGATGTAATAAAGCACCTGCGCGCGGTTGTGCGCGGTCGCCTTGCTCCACGATTCCGCCTTGCGCGCTGCTTCCACCGCGTTGCGAATATCCTTGCGATTGCCAAGCGGCGATTCGCCCAGCAACTCGTCCTTCTTTCCGCGAATTTCGACGCTGTAGCCGGAGTCGGGCCTCACCTGCTTACCGCCAATGTAAAGTTTAACCGTGCGATCGATGCCGGGATTCGCTACTTCCGCGTGATCCTTCTTCCCTGCGCCATTCTTTTTCAGCGCCGGGGCTTTGCGGAACCACGTCGGTTCCAGATATTCCACGAGCCCTTCGCGGCCGCCTTCGCGCCCATACCCGCTTTCGCGATATCCGCCGAATCCGCACGCCGCGTCAAACAGGTTCGTGCTGTTCACCCATACCACACCGGCCTTCAATTGCGCCGAAACATGCAGCGCCACGTTGATGCTCTCGCTCCACACGCTCGCCGCCAGCCCATACACCGTGTTGTTCGCAAGCTCCACCGCCTCGCGCGGCGTTCGAAACGTCATCGCCGCCAGCACCGGCCCAAAAATCTCCTGCTGCGCCACAATCGACGTAGGATGCACGTTGCTCAATAGCGTCGGCTTGTAATACAGCCCTCGCGTCGGCATCAGCACTTCCGGCTGCCAGCACGTCGCCCCTTCGGCGATTCCCTGCTTCACCATCCGGTCGATTCGGTCCAGTTGCACCCGCGCCACAATCGCGCCGATATCGATCGCTTTGTCGAGCGGCGCGCCCACCCGCAGTGTGCTCATGCGTGCCTGCAGCTTGCGAGTCATCTTCTCCGCGATGCTTTCCTGCATCAGCAGCCGCGATCCCGCACAGCACACTTGCCCCTGATTGAACCAGATGCCGTCCACCAGTCCTTCGACCGCGCCGTCCAGATCCGCGTCCTCAAAAATGATGAACGGCGATTTCCCGCCAAGCTCCAGCGAAAGTTTCTTGTGTGTCGCCGCCGTTGCTTTCCGGATCGCGCGCCCTACTTCCGTCGAACCGGTGAACGCGATCTTGTCCACGTCGGAATGCTTCACCAGCGCCTCGCCGGTGGCGCCGTCGCCAGTCACAATGTTGACGACGCCCTTCGGCAGTCCCACCTCGTTGCAAATCTCGGCAAACGCCAGCGCGGTGAGCGGCGTATATTCCGCCGGCTTCAGCACCACGGTATTTCCCGTCGCTAGCGCCGGCGCAATCTTCCACGCCAGCATCAACAGCGGAAAATTCCAGGGGATGATCTGCCCCACCACCCCGCAAGCCGAGTAGCCCGGGAATTCCTGCTCCAGCAGTTGCGCCCAGCCCGCGTGATGATAGAAATGCCGCGCCACCAGCGGAATATCAATGTCCCGGCTTTCGCGTATCGGCTTTCCGTTGTCCAGGGTCTCCAGCACCGCCAGCCGCCGCGAATGTTTCTGCACCTGCCGCGCCAGCGCGTACAAAAACCGCGCGCGCGCATGCGGCGTCAGCTTCTGCCAGCCGGGGAGAGCCTTCCGCGCAGCCTTCACCGCCGCATCAATGTCCGCAGTACTTCCTTGCGCCACTTCCGCCAACAGCGTACCGGCCGAGGGATCCGCCGTCTCAAAATATTTTCCTTCCGCGGGAGCCCGCCACGTCCCATCGATAAAATGCCCGAACTTCCGGTTATGGCGGTCCAGCCACACCAGTGACTCCTTCGGGTCCTCCGGCGCCGGGCCATATTCCATCGTTCTGAATTTTCCGACGACGCTCATTTCTCTTGTCTACCTCTTTAAATTCGCAGCGCAACTCCGCTTGCAATCCTACGCCTGGGCTTCCTTCGCCTTCTTCTCCCGCGCCCCCTCAATCCGCTTAAGAACAAACTTCAGCCGCTCTCGGCCCCATTTCGTGCCCGTCACCACTTTTTCGACATCCAGAAACAATTCCGGGTCCCCCAGCTTTTCGCGCAGCTCGGTGATGAACGGATACACCTTGGCAAACATAAAAAACATCTCACCGCTGCAAGCAGGCCGCAGGAACAATTCCTCATCCAGCAATCCCTGTCTCACAAGCGCCGCTGCCATTCCCCAGTAACCTCCGCCCTGCCGCAGCCAGTTGTTCTCCTGCGATCCCGAGGCATTCGCCACTTTCACAAAGTCGTCCGCGTTCAGCGGTGAAAATGTCCACAGCCACCAGTTTCGCGCATTGCGCAATTCCGCTTCGCGCCGCAATTCGTAAAGCTTCAGAATTAGCTCCGCATCTTTCGCACTCGCTTTTTTACCCATTGTTTTTCATTCCTTGTGGCACAGTCATTCCTGGCTGTGCTCCTTGCCGTTGTTCAGGTCACGCAATCGGATGCCGATACTCCGCCGAATACCGGCCGGTCACGTGAAATTCCAGTTGCCGCTCAATGTCCGCCAGCATGCCGCTCGCGCCGATGCGGAAAAGATGCGGCTCCAGCCAACTGTTGCCCAATTCTTCCTTCATCAAGGCTAGCCATTCCAGCGATTGCTTCGCCGTACGGATTCCTCCCGCCGGCTTGAATCCAACGGCCATGCCGGTCTCCTCCGCATATTCGCGGATTGCCCGAGTCATCACAACACCCACCGGCAAAACGGCGTTCACCGCTTCTTTTCCCGTCGAAGTCTTGATGAAGTCTGCCCCGGCCATCATCGCCACCAGGCTGGCCCGCGCCACGTTGCGCAGCGTCAGCAAATCACCCGTGCCCAGAATCACTTTCAGGTGCGCCGGCCCGCAAGCATCCTTGAACGCCACAATCTCGTCGTACAGCTTCTGCCACTTTGCGCCAAACACGTGTGCGCGGGTGATCACCACATCAATTTCCTGCGCGCCCGCTTCCACCGAGCGCCGGATTTCGGCAATCCGCTCCTCCAGCGGTGAAAGCCCCGCCGGAAATCCAGTCGAGACCGCGGCCACCGGAATATTCGTCCCTTCCAGCGCCCGCCGCGCCGTCTCCACAAACAAGTGGTAGACGCACACCGCGCCAACGTGCAGTTGCAACTCTTCGATTCCCAATTTCTCCACAAGCTCCTGCTGAATCGGCTGCCGTGCTTTGGCGCACAACCGCCGCACGCGCTCGTCTGTGTCGTCACCGCTCAGCGTGGTCAAGTCCATGCAGCTGATTGCCCGCAACAGCCAGGCGATCTGCCAATCCTTCTTCACCGTGCGCCGCGTCACAATCGTCGCCGCCCGGCGCTCCACCGCGCTCAAATTCACGCGCACGCTCTCCACCCAATCCAGATTGAGAGAAGTCCCACGATTGGCGCTCAACGCCGTTCCCTGCAGCGTGGCAATCGTCTGCCCCGCCGCATTCTCGCTGACAATCCGGTTTCCCTGCCGGTCCGTAATCTCCAACCTAGCCCGTTTCTGCGTATCCATACCCTGTCTCCGCAATCTTTCTGCGCTCTCTTGCCACTAATCTTCCAGCATACCACCGCGAACCGCCAGCGGCACAAGCGCCCCGACCTAGCCGTCGCGGTCACCTTCAGGTGGCCCCGCATGCATTTGTAGCGGCCGTCGTCCGCGGCGGGTGCAATTCTTCAACTCCTCAATTCCCCGCCGCATCCTTCGCCCCGGGCGTAGCCCGCGAAAGCAACTCCACATACTCCTTATAAAATTTCTCCTTATTCAAATCATCTTGCACTTCCACCAGCACCTCTCCCAACCCTGGCTGCAATCCCGGCGTCCAGGCCAGCGTATTCCCGTAGCCCGCACCATGATCCACATCAATGTCCATGTAGAGCTTCCGCCACTTCGTGATGATGCTCGAATCAAGCCAAGCCACTGCCGCCAGTTCATCCCACAAGTATCCAGGTTCCGCGTATTTCGCCACATACTGCGCCGCCGGCTCCGCGCTCTTCCGCACCTGCTCGATCAAGCTTTTTTCCATGTGCGTCTTCACCGAAATATCCACCGTCGTCAACACCACCCGGGGCCATTTCGCATGCAGCACCGCGCGTGTCGCTTCGGGATCCATCCAGAAATTAAACTCCCGCGTCGGCGTCAGTGAAAATTCCGGATCATCCGTCTGCGGATTGATGCTACCGCCCATCATGATCAGTTCCTTCGTCAACGAAGGAAACTCCGGATCGAGCCCAATCGCCAACGCCAGGTCCGTCATCGGCCCCGCCGCGTAAACGGTCACTTCATGTGGATACTGCCGCACCATCCGCACCATGAAATGTGCGGCATCCTCGTTCGCCGCCTGGATCGAGGGCTTGCCCTCCCGCATTGGCGGAATTTCCGTTGGCCCGTGCACTCTGCCGCGCGGGGCAAAATTCCACGCGCCCTGGTACACAACTTTTCCGTGAATCGTCTCCCACTTCGCGATGTATTCTTTGCTGCTCACCAGGGGAAACGCCGCGCCCGGCACCACCGGAATGTCCCTGCGGCCGATGATCTCCATCAGACGCAAAGTGTGTTGCACCTCTTCATCGCGCCAGGCATCGCCCGTCACCACGGTAATGCCCAGCACCTGCGTCTCCGGCGAGTTCACCAGCGAGAGGATCGCTTGCATATCGGTCCCGCCCGGCCCCGCCGCATCCTGGTCAATAATCACTTTTCTCTTCGTCTGGGCGCTCAGGCTCAATGAGCAACTCAGAATTACAAGAACAAACGCACAAATTCTGGCCAATGATTTCATAAAGCTATTCCTTTCGGGTTATGAAAACAGAAAAATCGGAATACCCGGCTAATACATGATGGTCTGCGTCAAATGATGCGGCCAGGTGGTCGTGTGATAGTGCGTCCACAGCCGCGCGTCAACCTGCGGAATGATGATCTGCATGTTCGCGGACCGCAATTTGTTGATCTCATCCGTCATCAGCGCCGTCGCGTACAAACAATGCGCGCGCAATTCAATCTCCCACCGCGAATCGCGCGGAATCAGTTGGTACGTATTGATCGCATGCTCCAGTTCCTTCGAATAACTGGTGATCCCCATCAGCCGCAACGCCACCGGCACGATGTAATCCGCAAACGCCGTCATTTTCTGGGGATCGTCCAGCCGGAACTTGCCCGACTTGCGAAGCGTGGAATACAGCATCCACACGCCCAACTGCGGCAGCTTGTAAAACTTGATCTCGTGCCCGTCCAGCATGCTCACGTCATTGAAGCGCGGAAACTCTTTCACCAGCCGGTCGATCAATCCGTTTCCGTTGTCGTAAAGCTTCGGCGAACAAGAATGCACAAACTTGTGAAATTTTCCGTCGTATTTTTCCGCCAGCACTTTGCCGACTTCGTGCAGCACCGCCAGCTTTTCATCGAGCATCGGCATCTCGATGTTGCCCTCAAAAACCTTGTTTAGCTCGGCCCGCGTAATTTTGGCCAGGAATTTGCCGTCCAGAAACGGCACGCCGTTGTCCAGCGCCCGCTTGATGCACGCGAACTCCGCCTCAGAGTCCGACCAGTGCTGCCCGGCAAAATCCGCTTGAAACTTCTCGTGGTTTTTAAAGTCGGTGAACGCCGTGTCAATCGAATCGGAGACCAACACGAAATCGATGGCCACGTCTGGATCGCCCTGGCTCAGGCCGAACGGCAGAGCGTACTCCGGCATCGGCAACTCTTCGTACGCCATCCACGACGCCACTTCCACGATCTTTTCGTAGTTCGTGCGCACATCGCGCGAACTCTCGATTGCATAATGCAGGCTATCCAGTACGGGGCTTCCAATATCTTTTGGCCAGTGCATTGTCTCTGTCGAACGGGCGCGTCCGGGATTTTCCAGAACGGCCGGAAGAAAAGCAAAAGGTGTGAATCGCGAAACGGCGGCGGCTTGCCCAACGAATCCCAGAAATTGACGCCGCTTCATGCCGGTAAAACCACACTTCACCGTCGTGCTGTTCGCCTTACCATCTGGGGCCAGAAAAAACCTCCTCGATTTCCCGCACTTCACTACTTGCCCTGAATACGGCTTACAAACATCTGCAGAAACTTTTCCGCATTCACCTCGGTGCAAACCTTCGCGTTTGGCTCAACTTTGTCGATTCCCTCGATCACGTAGCGATCGCCATCGGGGAAATGGTGCAGCACGTTGCGCTCGATGGCCCCGCGCCGGTTCGCAACCGTCTCCCCGCGCGTGAATTCGCCGCGCGTCTCCACGTCCACGTGCATCGCGGGAGCCTTCACCAGCGAACTGTCAATCGCCACGCCCACTGCCAACGGGTCGTACATCGGCGTGCCGGATTCGCCAAATTTTTCGCTCAGTCCGATCAGAAAGTCCGCCACCTTGTAAATGAAATCGCTCACCGGACCCGGATTTTTCTTCAGCGCCTCGATGTGCTTGCGCGTGAGCAGCGTCTTGTCGCCGACGTCCAGCCCCACCATCGTCAGCGGCCAGCCCGCCTGAAAGACGATCTGCGCCGCTTCCGGATCGTTGGCGATATTCGCCTCCGCCGAAGCGTTCACATTGCCGCCCGTAATCGAGCCACCCATGATCACTACTTCCTTCACCAGCGGCACGATCGAAGGATCTTTCTCAATCGCCAGCGCAATATTCGTCAGCGGCCCGATCGGTACCAGCGTAATCTCGTGCGGATTTGCGTGCACCATCTCAATTATCAGGTCCGGTGCCCAGCGGGGGTCCTTCTTGCAATTGCTCGGGGGCAATTCCACATTCGCCATCCCGTTCTTCCCATGCCAGAACTCCGCCGTAACCAATTTCTGGAACAACGGATGCTGCGCCCCGCCGGCCACCACAATGTCGCAGCGGTTGGCCAGCGACACCATCCGCAACGCGTTCTCCAAACCCTGCGCCGCCGTCACATTCCCCGGCACCACCGTCAGTGCCCGCACGTCAAACTCCGGCGAATTCAGCGCCAGCATAATCGCCATCGCGTCATCGGTCCCCGGGTCCGTATCAATAATCACCTTCCGCGGCCCGCCCGCGGCCACCGAAGAAAACGCACCAAAAATCAAGACAGCAAAACACAACCGTTTCATGCAAAACATCGCGTACCCCCCTGCCGCTTCCCTCTCTTCGTCCTTACATCCTTAACTTCCTTTACCTCCATACTTCCTCTCTAACAGGTTGCTGAAAACGTCGGACAAGCAGTCTTCAGGGGCTAAAGCCCGTTGAGGTTGTGGCCTTTACGCCGGGGCTGAAGCCCCGGCCTCCTAAAAAAAAGGATTTTCCCCGCAGCCTGCTAAGTTTTGGCAACGATGATCAGCGCCAACCCGATCAAAAAGCACGCAAACATCGCCGCGATATAACCATTTGTTCCCTCAGGCGCGTCGCGAAACTCTTTCCAGATAAACACGCCCCAGAACGCCGCCACCATCGTCGCTCCCTGCCCCAACCCATAGGAAATCGCAAATCCAGCGCGCCCGGCCGCGATGATGTTGAACGACATCCCCACGCCCCAGATAATCCCGCCCAGAATTCCCGTGAGGTGAGTCCCCAATCCGCCCTTGAAATAATCGCCAAATGAAACCGGCGCGCCGACAAACGGCTTCTTCATGATGAAGGTTCCCAGAACAAAATTGCTCAGGAAAATCCCGATGGCAAAAACAAACACCGCCGCGTACGGCCCCAACTTCCCTGGCTGCGGCGCCGCAAAGTCCGGGTACATCGCCGCCGCAACAAACCGGTAAAAGAATCCCATCGTGACGCCGCAAGCCACCGAAAGCACCAGCCCCTTCGTGCTGATCCCTGCCGCGGCCCCTGGCAATTTCCGATAAGCCACCGCGTCCAGAATAATCGCCAGCACTACCAGCAGGACTCCGCCGAACAGCAGCATCGCGTTGCCCGCGGGATGCTCCAGATAATTCACGAACACGCCAAGCACCAGCGCCAATCCGATGCCCACCGGGAACGCCACCGACATCCCCGCGATATCAATCGCCGCCACCAGCAGAATATTCGCCAGGTTAAAAATCGCGCCGCCAATCAACGCCGATTGAATGCTGGCGTGCGAAGCCTGCCCCAGATCCGCAAGAAACCCTCGCCCGTCGGTGCCATTGCTGCCAAGCGTCAGCCCCAGCGCCAGCGTCAGCAGCAAAACGCCGATCGTGTAATCCCAATAGAAAAGTTCAAATCGCCAACCCTTCTTGGCCAGCTTCTGCGTATTCGCCCACGACCCCCAGCAGAACATCGTGATAATGCAAAAAATCACCGCCCACGCATAACTGTGCAAAACAAACATTTACGCTCCTTTGAAAGTCCCCTGCCCTCACAAACCCATCACCTCATCGCGTAGCGGCGCCGACCAGGCCGAGACCCCGCTTGTCTTTGTAGGGCGGGAGAGGGAAAAAGCGCCCGCGGCAGACGGCGGCCGCTACAAACGCAAGAGGGCGGTATAATCTCTACGCCTTCCCTCCGCGCTTGCGCCATTCGGCCGCAAAGTCCGCGCCCGTGGGAAACGACTTTTGCGTCCCCACCTTCGTCGTCGATATCGCCGCATACAGATTCGCCCTCGTCACCGCTTCCTTCTCCGGCAAACCCGCGCCTAGAAACACCGCGAAGCTCCCGATAAACGCATCGCCCGCCCCCGTCGTATCCACGGGCGTCACTTCAAATGGCGCAATCAATTCGCTACCCTCCGGCGAAGCCAGCAGCGCCCCCCGGCTCCCCAACGTAAGAATCACCTTGCGAAATCCCTGCTGCAGCAGCGCCCCGGCGCATTTCTTCGCTTCCTCAATCGAATGCACAGCGATGTCCGTAATCACTTCCGCCTCGGTCTCATTCGGAATGAAATAGTCCGCCGGACCCAATTGCTTCGCGTCCACCGGCTGTGCCGGCGCCGGATTCACGATGCACCGGATCTTATTTTTCCTCGCAAACTCCACAGTGTAGGCAATCGTCTCCAGCGGAATCTCAAACTGCAGCACAATCGTGTCAACGTTGCGCAACGCCTCGGCCGCCGCATCCACATCGGCCGGCTTCAACGTATCGTTCGCGCCCTTCACCACGATGATGCGGTTCTGCCCGTTGGGCTCCACGAAAATCGGGGCCACCCCGCTCGAGACTCCATCCACAATCCGCACGTGCGTCGTATCAATCCCCAGCGACTTAAAATTCTTCACCGTCGCTTCGCCAAACAAATCATTGCCGAGCTTCGCCACCATCACCACTTCGGCTCCGCACAAACGCGCCGCCACGGCCTGGTTTGCCCCCTTACCGCCAAATCCCAAATCAAACTTTTGCCCGAAAATCGTCTCGCCCGGCCGGGGAAATCGGTCGCTGAACGTCGTCAGATCCACATTCGCGCTGCCCACCACCGCAATTCTTGGCACCTTGCTCATCCGCGTCCCTCACATTGCTCGAACGCGGCAATATATCACGCCGCAACGCAACCGGATTTCATTTTTCGTGCGGCCAGTCCCGCCGTTCGATGAAAGGTAAGTCCCTCTATTCCCGAGATCACCTTGCCGCGCGTTGCGTTGACGCCCCAGCACCCCGATGTTAGTCTCGCAACCGCCTCCAATCGCATGCGTGCCGTCGACCTGATCCGAAAAAAGCGGGATTCCGGGGAACACACCCGCGAAGAGATCGACTACCTCGTTTCGGCCTACACTCGCGACGAAATTCCCGATTATCAGATGGCCGCCTGGCTGATGGCCTCGTGGATTCGCGGCCTTTCCCGCGCCGAACTCGCCTCGCTCACCGAAGCCATGCTGCACTCCGGCGAGGTCGTCGATCACTCCTACCTCCCCGTCAAAAAAGTGGACAAGCATTCCACCGGCGGCGTCGGCGATAAGACTTCCTTAATTCTCGCTCCCATCGTAGCCGCGGGCGGCCTCGCCGTTCCCATGATCAGCGGCCGCGGCCTCGGCCACACCGGCGGCACGCTGGACAAGCTCGAAGCCATCCCGTGCTTCAGCACCTCTCTCACCCTCGCCGATTTCAAACGCGTCCTCCGCGAATGCGGCATGGCCCTCATCGGCCAGACCGCCGAAATCGCCCCCGCCGACAAAAAAATTTACGCCCTCCGCGACGCCACCTCCACTGTCGAAAATATCGGCCTCATCTGCGCCTCCATCATGAGCAAAAAGCTCGCCGAAGGCATCGACGCGCTCGTCCTCGACGTGAAAACCGGCTCCGGCGCTTTCATGCGCAAGGAAGAAGACTCCGTCGCCCTCGCAGAAGTTATGGTCGACACCGCCAAGCGCATGGGCAAAAAATGCGTCGCGCTCATCACCGATATGGGCCAGCCGCTCGGCCGCTTCGCCGGCCATTCCAACGAAGTCGTCGAGTCCATTCAAATCCTCAAGGGCCAGGGCGCCGCCGACCTTCGCGATCTCAGCCTGGAACTTTCCGCCTGGATGTTTTTTCTCGGCGAGCGCACAAGAACCCTCGACGATGGCCGCGCCCTCGCAAAGGAAATGGTTATTTCCGGCAAAGCGCTCGAAAAATTCCGCGAGTGCATTCGGCTCCAGGGCGGCAATCCCCGGGTGATCGAAGACTCTTCCCTTCTCCCCACAGCCAGCGGCCACGCCGAAATAAAATCTCCATCCTCCGGCTTCATCACCGACATCAACTGCCTGAACCTCGGCATCGCGCTGGCCATGCTCGGGGGCGGACGCGAAAAGAAAGAACAAAATGTCGACCACGCCGTCGGCCTTGAATTCCACAAGCGCATCGGCGATCCGATTAAAGCAGGCGAAACTCTGGTAACCATCGCTTACAATGCCGATGCGCAACTCACCGCCGCACAAAAAATGATTGAAGCCAGTTACCAAATCGGTGATAAAAAGCCACCAGCACGTGCTTTAATCCGCCGCGTCATCGGCGGCTCTTGATTCGGCATCGTTCGAGCACCAGTTTCCAGGCAGTCGTCGTCCAAAGGAGTCCTCATGGGAAGATTTGCAGGCGTGTTGGGGATGGCTGTCCTCGTCGGACTGGCCTATCTCTTCTCCACGGCACGCAAGGAAATCAAGCTCAAGACCGTGCTGTGGGGCCTCGGCCTGCAACTCGCCTTCGGAATCTTCGTCCTCAAATTCGAAGTTGGCCGCATGATTTTTCAGGTGGCGGGCGACGCGGTCAACAAGCTACTCAGTTTTGCTTTCAGCGGTTCTGAGTTCGTTTTCGGTCCACTCGGCGCGAGAGGCTCCTCGATCGGTTTCATCTTCGCCTTCCAGGTTTTGCCCACCATCATCTTCATCGCCGCCGTCTTCGCTTTTCTCTATCACATCGGCGTGATGCAGCTCTTCATCCGCGCCTTCGCCTGGGTGATGACGCGCGTCATGGGCGCCAGCGGCGCCGAATCGCTGGACATCGCCGCCAGCATCTTCATGGGGCAAACCGAAGCGCCGCTCACCATTCGCCCGTTCCTCAGCAAGCTCACCAAGTCTGAATTGATGACCGTGATGACCTGCGGCATGGCCCACGTCTCCGGCGGCATCATGGCCGCCTACATCGCCTCCGGTGTCGAAGCAAAACACCTGCTCACCGCTGTCATCATGACTGCTCCCGGCACGCTCCTCATGGCCAAGATGCTCGTCCCCGAAACAGAGGAGCCTTTAACGGCCGGGCGCGTCCAGATGCCGGACATGGAAAAAGAAGCCAATTTCCTCGGCGCTATCTCGCGCGGCACTTCCGACGGTCTGCAACTTGCGATCAACGTCGCCGCCATGTTGATCTCTTTCATCGCCCTGCTCGCGCTCGTGGATTATCTGGTCGGCGGCGCGCACAACTGGCTCTTCGCCCATCACTTCCGCTGGTTCCCGGAAAGCCTCGAACAATTCTTCGGCTGGATTTTTTCTCCCATCGCGTGGCTGATCGGCATTCCGTGGAAAGATGCCTCGACGGTCGGCTATCTTCTCGGCACGCGCATGTCCATCAACGAAGTCGTCGCGTTCGCAAAGCTCGGCCAGCTGAAAGGAACGCTCGACCCTCGCTCTTTCACCATCGCCACCTTTGCGCTCTGCGGCTTCGCCAACTTCAGCTCCATCGGAATTCAGATCGGGGGCATTGGCGCACTGGCCCCGGAGCAGCGCGGCCAGCTGGCCAAATTCGGCATCCGCGCCATGCTCGCCGGAACGATGGCCAATCTGATGTCCGCCTGCATCGTCGGAATCCTCACATGAGCGCTGCCGCAAGAAATTCTTCCGCGGCGAAAGCAAACGCGGAGTTCGCCCGCGCTGAAGCCGCCGCTCGCTTTATTCAGAAAAAAACCAGGCTCCACCCAAAGATCGCTCTTGTGCTTGGCTCCGGCCTCGGAGCCTTCGCCGACGAATTCGCCGGCCCCACGCGCATCCCGTACGCCAAAATCCCGCATTTCCCTCGTTCCACCGCGATCGGCCATGCCGGGCAACTCGTTATCGGCAAGGTGGACGGCATTGAAGTCGCCGGAATGCAGGGCCGCGTCCATCTCTACGAAGGCTATTCGCCGCAGGAAGTCGCTTTCCCCATTCGCGTTTTCTCGCGCCTCGGTGTGAAAGCCGTCATCCTCACCAACGCCGCCGGTGGCATCAAAAAAGAATTCACCCAGGGACGCCTCGTCGTGATCAGCGACCACATCAATCTGCAAGGCGCCAACCCGCTCTCCGGTCCCAACGCCGATAAATTCGGCCCGCGCTTCCCCGACATGACCAACGCCTACGACAAGAAATTCCGCGAACTTACCCTCGCCGCCGGACGCCGCCTCAACATCGATCTCGGCGAAGGAGTCTACGCCGCGCTCGCCGGCCCCAGCTACGAAACTCCCGCCGAAATCCGCTATCTTCGCTCCATCGGCGCTGATCTCGTCGGCATGTCCACCGTTCCCGAAGTCATCGCCGCGCGCCACTCCGGTCTCCGCGCCCTCGGCATTTCCTGCGTCACCAACGCCGCCGCCGGCGTTCTCGACCAGCCGCTCAATCACAACGAAGTCCTCGAAACCGCCGAGCGCGTCAAATCGCAGTTCATCGGCCTGCTCCGGGCGGTCATCCCCCAAATCGCCGCTGCACTATGATTTGAAGGGCCATTCAGATTTCTTGGAGATCCCAATGTCCGAACACGACGCCCTCATCGCCGCCGCAGCCAAAGGCCGCGAAAATGCTCACGCCAAATTTTCTAATTTCAAAGTCGGCGCCGCCCTACACACGCCATCCGGAAAAATATTCACCGGCTGCAATATAGAAAACGCCACCTACGGCCTCACCCTCTGCGCCGAGCGCGTCGCCATCTTCAAAGCCATCAGCGAAGGGGAGCGCCGCTTCGACTCCATCGCCGTTGTCACCGACACAGACACGCTCACTCCTCCCTGCGGCGCTTGCCGTCAGATCATCTGGGAATTCTGCGGCGATATTCCCGTCATCCTCGCGAACCTCAAAGGCAAAGTTGAGGTCCTTCGCATGAGCCAGCTCTTTCCGAAACCGTTCGACTCCTCTAATCTGTAACCACCCTCACAAAAGGATCTGTTCATGAAACTCACGCGTGCTATTTGTACTCAAATCATTCTCCTCACTGGCTTGCTGCTTCTCTCATCCGCAGTGATCGCGCAGGATCCCAACAAGCAAGCCGTCTCCGTCGATCTCCTCGTAAAAGGCGCCACTATCGTCACGATGGATTCCAACCGCAGGGTCCTCGAAAACGGATTCCTCGCCGTGCGCGGTGACGAAATCATCGCCATCGGCACCGACGTCGCCGCCGCATTTCCAAAGGGCCTCACCGCCAAGCAAACCCTCGACGCCACCGGCAAGCTCATCATCCCAGGCTTGATCAACGGGCACACTCACATCCCCATGGTCCTGATGCGCGGCTTGAAAGACGACGTCACCCTCGACGACTGGCTCCGCAAATTCATCTTCCCCGCCGAAGCCCGTAACGTCACCGAAGACTACGTCCGCTGGGGCTCCCGCCTTGCCCTCGCCGAAATGATTCGCAGTGGCACCACCACTTTCGCCGACATGTATTACTTCGAAGACGCCGAGGCCGAAGAGACCAAAGCCGCCGGCCTCCGCGGCGTCCTGGGCGAAACCTGGATCGATTTCCCCGTCCCCGACAACAAAAACGAAGCCGAAATGGCCGCCTACACCGAAAAGTTTCTCAAGAAGTGGCGAGGCGATCCGCTCATCCACGCCGCAGTCGCTCCCCATTCCATTTACACCTGCTCCGAGAAGACCCTGCGCGACGCCGCGGCGATGGCCCGCAAATATCACGCGCCCATCTTGATCCACGTCTCCGAGATGCGCAAGGAGTTCACCGACAGCATCGAGAAAAACGGCGCCACGCCCGTGCAATATCTCGAGCGCATCGAATTCCTCGGCCCCGACGTTCTCGCCGCCCACTGCATCTGGGTTGATTACACCGACATGAAAATCCTCGCCGAGCGCCAGGTCGGCTGCGTTCACAATCCGTCCAGCAACATGATGCTCGCCAGCGGCGTTGCGCCCGTCGTCGACCAGCGCGCTGCGGGAATGCGCGTGGGCCTCGGCACCGACGGCCCCGCCGGCAGCAACAACGATCTCGACATGATGGAGGAGATGGACCTCGCCGCGAAGCTGCAGAAAACCTATCGCGTCGATCCCCGCGCACTCGGCGCAAAAGGTGCGATGGAGATGGCCACCATCGAAGGCGCCCGAGCCCTGCACATGGAAAAACAGATCGGCTCGCTCGAAACCGGCAAAAAAGCCGATTTCGTCATCCTCACCCTCGACGTCCCCAACGCCGTTCCCATGTACGACGTCTACTCCCAGATTGTCTACGCTCTCAAAGCCAGCGAAGTCCAGACCGTAGTCGTCGCCGGAAAAACTCTCCTCAAAGACGGCAAGCTCCTGACCATTGATGAGGCAGCCGCCATCGCCAAAGCAAAAGAATACGGCCAAAAAGTAGCCGCGTCTCTCAAATAGAAGGGGCCGGATGAGTAGCTGACTTTCAGGCAATGCGTCGTGAGGTTAGGGGACTTGCGAATCTCCCAGGCGATCTGCCTCTTTTTGTTCTTGACGAGCCATTAGAGGGCGCCCGGTCTTCGCGTACAGCAGCGATAGGCGATGATGGGGTTCTGGCTGCGAAGGTCGAAGTTTCGCGGCTTCTTTCCAATAGCGAACGGCATCCGCGGTTGCCGGCTTACTTTCGGACTGATCTGCCAGAATCAGGATGCTTTGATAGAGAAGCGCTTCCGTCGGCTTATCGTCTGGATTGAGCCGATGAGCATAGGTCAACGCGTCATATGCTCCAAGCGTGTCGCCAAGTTTCCAGAGCACATTTCCATAAAGTGAGCGGATCGGAAAAAGATCCGGCCAACGATGAGTCGCTTCTTCAAGAGGCGAACGCGCCTCTGCAAACCGGCCAAGCTGGTAGTAGGTGTACGCAAGGTTATATTGCATCTGCGGCGAACGTGGAGAAAGTTCCGCTGCGCGCCGCAAGGGTACGAGCCCCTCCTCGAGGAATCCGTGTTGGCCATAGAGAATGCCGAGCGTGGTTAATTTTTCCGCATCATCCGCGTCGTTGAGCTGTTCGCAGAGCGACCGCGCCTTCTCTGTTAGGCCCTGTTCAAGTTCCTTGCCGCATTCGACCTTAAGCTGTGTCAGTTTGTCGCTGGAGGCTTTTTTCTCCCTTGTCCGCCCGAAAGTTTCGTTGGCCTCTTCCGTACGCCCCTGTTTCCGATAAAGTGTGGCCAGCTGATACAGCGCGCGTGAATCGTTGGGATTTACGCGGATTGCCTCTTTCAGCCATTTTTCCGCGTTCGGCTCATCGGTATCTTTCAGATAGGCCAACCCCAGGTAGAAAAACGTGTCAGGAAATGGCGGCGCTGCGGCGGCTTTGGAGAGGTTCGCGATTGCACGCTTGTAATCGTGCTCTTCCTGATCGATTCGGCCGAGATAGTAGAAGAGGCCGGCCTGTTCGCCGACCTCCTGGTGAACTTTTTCAAACTCGGCGCGGGACGCCGGGTAATTGCGCTGCTCGTACAGGGCGACGGCCAGGGGAAAACGCGCGCGCATCACAAGCGTCGAATCGAGGGTCAGCGCGGCGCGAAATTCTTGCACAGCCTCGTCGTAGCGCTCATTCCGCATGGCCTCGTAACCCCTGCCCAAGTGGAGTTCGGCGCTTTGTGTGGTGACCCGGGGTTTACTGCTTTCTTTACCGGCATCTTGGGCAATCGACGGCAAAGGTACAAAAAGTCCTTGCAGAAAGAGGAAAGTCGAGAGCGGAATGGCAGAAATGGCCTTGGTCGGCATTGAATTGTTGCGGACTGTAGAGAGTCTAGCACATGGCATATTTCAAACCGAGGTCCCAATCTGAAACGTCATTCGTCGGCGCTTCGCAAACATCCGCTTGACACTTCAGCAATTGAGAAGTAATTTCGTTTCAATATTTTCCCCGTACTCAAAAGCGTCGTTCGAGCCGCCGGGGACTTCAAAGAGGACTCGCAGGCGGTCGTTTTTTTCTATTTGCCGCGATTCCAGGGTGCTTCAGTCCAGGTGCTGAGGTTGAGAGAGTCAATCTCTTAATTTCTGCCGCTCTTTTGCAATGAGTCCGGGGTTCCAAAAAGGGGTATGCATAATGAGCAAGAGAATTCTCTTTGTCCTGATGATTTGCATGACTGCACTGTGTTTCTCGCCGCTCGCGTTTGGGCAAGCGATCGGAAGTTTCTCGGGCACCATCACCGATAAGTCCGGTTCCAGCATCGCCGGCGCCTCCGTGACGGTGACGTCTCAGGGCACGGGCGTTGCTCGCGAAATCAAAACGGATGAGACTGGGCACTACATTGTGAACTACCTGCCCGTTGGTCAGTACACCATCCATGTGCAGTTCCAGGGTTTCCAGCCCGCCGAGGCCAAAGACCTCCGCCTGCAGATTGACGAAGCGCGCGAACTCGATTTTTCGCTGAACCCCGCCTCCGTCTCCGCAACCGTTGAGGTTGTAGCGGACGCCGTCGCCGTCCAGACCACCAATCCCACCCTCGGCCAGGTCATCACCTCGCAGCAGGTTGCGCAGCTTCCCCTTAACGGCCGCGATTTCGTCCAGCTTGCCACGCTCACTCCCGGTACCGTTGCGGAGACCAATCCCAATAGCTTCTTTAACTCAGCCGCCAGCAGCGAAGTTTCCGCCCGCGGCCCTATCTCCCTCTCCGTCGGTGGTTCCCGCGCCAACAGCACCGACTGGCTCCTCGATGGCAATGACAACAACGAGCTCACCTCCGGCGGTATCGGCATTCTGGCTTCCATTGATGCCATCCAGGAATTCAAAGTTCTCACCTATAACTACTCGGCGGAGTTTGGCACTCGTGCGGGACCGACTGTACTGATTACCACCAAGTCGGGAACAAATGACTTCCACGGCACGCTATACGAGTTCTTGCGCAACACTTCCCTCGACGCCAAAAGCTTTTACGCCACCAAGCCCGAGAAATTCAATTTGAATCAGTACGGCGGCTCCATAGGAGGCCCCATCCGCAAGAACAAAACCTTTTTCTTTGTGGACGGCGAGCAGAAGTCGCAGCGCCGCGGCACCACCTTCACCGGCTTGGTCCCAACCGACGCCATGCGGTCTGGCGATTTTTCCAAGGATCCCTTCGGCAATCCTGCTGCGGCAGGTGAGGTTACCAATCCTAATACGTTTAATGGCACATCGAACCAGCCGTTCCTATGCGATGCGGCGGGTAACCCTATACCGGCAAACCCCAACGGTACCCAAACACCCTCGCCAGGATCAGCCGCTTGCAACAAGATTCCTTCTAACCTGTTTGCTGGCTCAATCGGCCAGTCCCTCATCAACCTCTATCCCCACACGAACGCGAACAACGCCAACGCCGGCATCAACTTTGTAAATTCGCCCGTTCGCAAACTGGACGAGACCAAGTTCGACGTCAAGCTTGATCACAACTTTTCTGCCTCCGATACCGCCTTCGCACGATTCAGCTACGACCAGGCAGTCTCTTATGTACCCGGCGGCGCGCAACCGGGCGTTTTCGCGGAGCAAAACCCCTTCGGCAGCAACCAGGGCATTCAGAACCATGGCCGTAACGTCGCTCTTTCCGAAACCCACGTTTTCTCCCCGACCAGGGTCAACCAGATCAGCGGCGGCTATAACCGCATCTTCAACTACATCACGTCGGTGGGAACCGGCAGTTGCGAATCCAGCAAGCTCGGCATTCCGGGCGCGAACCTTGGCTGCGGCCCCTTGGGCGGCACCACCTGCACCAGCAGCAGTTGTGGTTTGGTCTCGATCGCTCCGACCGGCGGCTACTGGGCCCTTGGCGATCGCGGCTTCTCTCCCTTCCAGGGCGGCACCAACGTTTTTTCCATTGCCGACTCCTTTGACATGATCATCGGCAAGCACGACATCCGCATGGGCGGTTCCATCCGTGCCAATCAGATGAATGTCCGCGCCGTCGGTTTCCAGGACGGGGATTGGAGCGTGACCGGCGCATGGACCGGAAACCCGCAAGCGGATTTGTTGCTCGGTTACAGCAGCCTACGTATTCACGACCAGAATTTCACTGGCGACGTCACCGGCCGGCGTTGGAAGATTTTCCGGCCCTACGTCCAGGATGACTGGCGCGCCACTAAAGATTTGACCGTCAACATCGGATTGGCTTGGTCCATCGCTACACCCATTTCCGAAACTGCCGGCCGCTTCTCCAATCTTGTCCCCGAAACTGGTCAGCTTCTCGTCGCCAACCAGAACTTGGTAGGTTCCTCCGCGGGCGTCAGCATGGATTGGAAGGCGTTCGAACCTCGCATCGGCTTGGCCTATAAGCTGTTTGGCAGCGATAAGACCGTGGCCCGCGCCGGTTATTCCATCTTCCATGACGCCGCCTGGAGCCAGGGTGCTCAGGGATTGTGGCAGAATATTCCCTTCGCCTTCGAATCTTTCGGCCTTCAGTTTGGTGGCTGCACCACCCCCACTGCCGCCTGCACTACTCCCGCATTCGGTTCCCAGACGCCAAATATTGGTGCCGGCAATATGGTCGGATTCGCTGACGGATTTCCGCTCATTCCGTCTCCACCTCCCCCATCGGGCTTCTTCGGGAACTATGTGAATGAAAACAGAAACATTGACCAAGGTATGATGCAGCAGTTCAATGTGAACCTCGAACGCCAACTCCCGGGCCAGATCGTCCTCACCGTCGGCTATGCAGGTTCCCGCGCTGCCCATATTTTGAATTTTGGGAACAACATCAATATTGGAAGCCCCACGGCCTGCGCCGGCGGCAAGAATGCGACTCCCGGTTACACATTGGGGTGCGGACCCGGCGGGGCATCCTTCGGCCCGCCATTTCTCGCGTCGACATTTAACAACACCATCTTCAACATCAACGACTACGGCCGTGCTCACTATAATTCGCTGCAGATAAAGGCCGAAACAAAGAGTCCGAAATACGGCCTGTATGCATTGATCAGCTACACCTATTCTCGCGCTTATGACACCGGTTTCAGCGACGGCTTGGGCAGCAATATCGGTCAGGATTACTTCCCCCTGCCTGGCTGGGGGAAACTCGACTGGGGCCTCTCTCAGATCAACCTGAACAACAGCTTCAGCGCCAGTGCCATCTACGACCTGCCTTTTGGCCGCGGCAAGAAGTACGGCAGCAATTGGAGCAATCCCGTCAACACCCTGCTCGGGGGCTGGCAATTGACGGTGATCGAAAAGATCACTTCTGGTTTCCCCATATTCCTTATTGATACCAGCAACCCCGCTGGCGTGAATTTCTTCACAAACTTCGTTGCCCAGACGCGGCCCAATCAGGTTAGCGACCCCTTCAAAGCTGGAATCGTGGCCGCGAATCCCAATCCCCAGTGTCATGTCTTGGTATCTCAAGGTGGACTCGCGCCGGATAAACTGAGTTCCTCGGGGATTTATTTCAATCCCTGTGCCTTTGCCTCCGCGCCTCCGGGGCAGTTGGGCACCGTCAGCCGCGCTCCGCTCTCCGGTCCGGACTTCGTGAACACAGACTTCTCAGTGATCAAGCGCTTCGCGCTTCCACGGGAAAATATGGGCCTCGATTTCCGCGCGGAAATCTTCAACCTGTTCAACCATGCGCAGTTTGGCTTGCCCGGTTTCGGTGTGTCCGACGTGAACTCACCGTCGTCGTTCGGCAGAATCAACTTCACTGTCAACAACCCGCGTCTCGTCCAGTTCGGCCTGAAGCTCAACTTCTAGTGCTGCTCTTGAGCGCCAAGGTCGCCTTCTGGCTTCAACGGCCCACGGTACATACCGTGGGCCGTTTTCTTTCTGGCTTCCTCTTGTTTCTCGGATTCTTCGCCACCATACTGCCCGCCTCTGCCCAAACCCGCCGCAAGGTCATCATCAATCAGGACTGTTCGGGCCCCGGCGGCAGCAATATGCAGACGCTCGCGGTCCTCATCCAGTCGCCTCAGGTCGATGTCCTCGGGGTCACTATCGTGACCGGCAATCAATGGCGGGACGAAGAAGTCGTTCATGCCCTGCGCCTTCTCGAAGTGATGGGCCGCACCGACATTCCTGTTGTTCCAGGCGCCGTCTTTCCGCTCGTCCGCACCCGCGAGGAAGCGCAACTCTGGCAGGAGCGGTACGGCAAAGTCGGCTACGCCGGAGCGTGGGACAGCCGCTGGTATCACGATCCCTTCGTCGTCCCGCCGCCCAAGGAAGGCCCTCCCACCACCAAGCCGTCCACGGAAGACGCCGCGCACTTCCTGATTCGGATGGTCCACAAATATCCGCACGAGGTCACCATCTACGAAGGCGGCCCGATGACCAACCTCGCCCTCGCGCTGCGCATCGATCCGCAGTTCGCCGAACTTGCCCAGGAACTGGTCTTCATGGGTGGCAGCCTGAATCCGGCCACCGACAATCCCGAGTTCGTCAACACACCGCGCCACGAATTCAATTTCTGGATGGATCCCGAAGCTGCCGACGCGGTCCTTCACGCCAACTGGAAACGAATCACTTGCACGCCCGTGGACATCTCGATTAAAACGCGCCTTACGCAATCGATGGTGGATGAAATCGCCAAGGTCGGCACTCCGCTGGCCCACTACGTGGCGCAATACTACATGCACGGTCCCGGCGCCGACTTCATGTGGGATGAACTCGCCGCTGCCGCCTGGATCGATCCCTCAATCATCACCAAGCGCGACGTCCGCTACATGGCCGTGGACACCGACCACAGCGCTTCCTACGGCAACACCCTGACCTGGCTTGAAGGAGACAAGCCGAAACGCCAACTCCAGCGCGTCGAAATCCTGGTCGACCTCGACTCCGAAAAATTCTACAAAATGTTCATCGACCTGATGCGTGCCCCAACCCCGCCACCAGCCCATTAGGAGCGGCCCGCCGCAGACGACGGGCCCTACACAAGCAAGAGAACTTGAGACGGGGCCACCTGAAGGTGGCCGCTACGCGGATTTTAACTTCGCTCTTCTCCACTCTTCCTCCGCTCCCTCTGCGTATCCTCGGCGAACTCTGTAGTTAGTCTTTCTTCTCTTCTCCGCCCTTCTCCGTAACCACAAACTGCCCCAACTCTCGCCGCTCCAGATCCATCTTCTCTTTTTTCTTCTTGGAAACCTCCTCGTAAAGCTCCGACTCCCTCCGCGCCTTCTCCGTCTCGCCCATCCGCCGGTAAACCTGCGCCAGTCGCAAATGCGCCTCATCCGGCAGTTCCGAAAACTCCACCGCCTTTTGCAGCGACGCCACCGCCTTCGCCAGTTCCCCCTTCTCTTCATCCAACAAACCCAATTTCAAATAGGCATCGCCAAACCGCGGATCAATCGCAATCGCTTTCTGCAACTCCGTCTCGCGCTCTGTGAAATCCCGCTCTCTCCGCCTCTGCTTCTCCAGCGCCACCGCATAGTAGTAGTGCGCCGACGCATCCATCGGTTGCAACTCAACAAACCGCCGGAACACCTCCACCCATTCCTGCGGCTCGCTCTTCGCCACTTCCTGCACCTTGCCCAAAAACAAATAAGGCCGCGGATCCGACGGCCGCAGCTCAATCGCCTCCAGTAGCCACCGCGCGGCGTGCTCATTCAAATCCTGCCCATAGGCCGATGCGCCAAGCCCCACCAGCATGCGCACTGACTTCGGATACAGGCGATGCCCCTTGCCAAACACTTCCGAAGCGGGTGCATACGCGTGGTGCAACAGGAGCTCCGCGCCCCACGCAAACAAATTCTCCTCACTAGGCTCCATCTCCGCCGCGCGCTGGTACTCCCGCACCGCGTCCACCGGCTTCCCCTCGCCCTCCCGAATCTCCGCCAGCAGGGCGTGCAGCTGCCCGCGATCCTCTCGCGCAAGCAAGGTCTGAACCGCTCGATCCGCGCGCTTCATATCACCGCTCTTCTGGTGAGCCACCGCCAACGAATACCCCGCGTCGTAATCCATCGGCTTCAGCTGCACAGCCTGTTCCAGGTAAGCGACAGATTGTTTCGCTCGGCCCGCCTGCAACAATTCCCTTCCCACTCTCAAATTCTCGGCGAAATCGCTCGCCGCAACTTTCGGCAGTTCTCCGATAATCTCCTTCGCCGCACCGGCCTTGTCTGAAGCCGACGCTCCCGCCCTGAGCGACGCCGTCTCCCGCGCCAGCGCCTCCTTGGTCGGCAGCGTCACATTCGAACCATGCCCGCCCACATTGCTTGGATCCGTTACTCCTGCAACGGTAAATTGCACCTCGTCCGAATACTCCATCGCCTTCGCCGCGCTCTTGCCAGATGCCGAATCTTTCTCCGCCGCCATCCGCAAATTCAAAGTTTTCGTTTCACCCCGGCCAGTCGCAAACGGCCCATCCGTCAGATCCCTATAGCCTGGCTTTCGCACGCGCAGCATGTACGTGCTTGCACCCACCACCCCGAACCGGAAATGTCCCGTAGCATCCGTCTGCACGACCAGGGTTCTCCCCTCAACCTGATCGTCCAGCGACACTCTCGCATCCGCAAGCGGCCGCTTCTCCGCGTCGCGCACCACTCCCTCCACGGCGCCCCCGCCGCTCTGCGCGCGAACTAACGACGTGCTTAGCGACAAAAGTAAGCACAGCACTCCGCCCGTGATCAGATAAACTTTGCGATAAAATTTACCGCTCATCTGCCCTCAAATTTCTACCGAATCAGGAGCTTCCCTGTAGCGGCCGCCTTCCGAGGTGGGCGCCTTTTTCCACCTCAACCTCTCTCTCCGTGACCACTGCCCGCCCTGAGCGAAGTCGAAGGGTGCTCTTTCTCTGCGCCCTCCGTGTTAAATCTTTTTCTTCTCTCCGGATCACTGCCCAAGGTCCTCCAGCTCCTTCTTTGCCTGCGGCTGCTCCGGATGCACCTTCAACAATTCCAGGAGCGTCGCCCGCGCCTGCGCCTTGTCCCCTTCGATCGCATACACCCGCGCCAGGTTCAGATATGACTGCTCAAATCTCGGCGCCACCCGGATGGATTCCGCAAAGCTCTTTTTCGCCTCTTCCGACCGCCCCGTCCGCAAATAGAGGATCCCAAGATTGTTCAGCGCCTCCGGGTACGCCGGACGCGCCGCGAGCGCCTTCTGCAGAAATTCATTTGCGCGCGACGTGTCATTCAGTTGCGCGTACACCATTCCCAACCCGTAATTCGCCTCTGCATCGTCCGGACTCAGCGCCAGTGCGTGCTCCAACGTTTTCCTCGCCGCGTCCCAGTCCTTCTTCTGCCGATAGGCATTCCCCAGATTCTGCAGCGCCACTGCATGCTCCGGATTCAGCGCCAGCGCCTTCTGAAAAAATCCGATCGCCTCGTCCGTATTCCCTTCCCGCGCGGCCAGTATCCCCAGGTTGTTCCACGCGTTTGGCAGCGTAGCCGGATAATCCGCTGCCGACTTTACGGCCCGTTCGAAACACTCGCGCGCCTCCCTGCGTTTCTGCTGTTCCAAATAAACGCTGCCCAGGCCGTAAAGGGGCTCCGCTCCGCCGGGATCATCCTTCGCCGCCAGCCGAAAAAACTCCTCCGCCTGCTCCAGATACCCGCGCTCATAAAATACCGAGCCAAACAAAAGGTAATTCCTCCCAACCTCGTAAGTCGCGTTCACTCCCGCAAAAGGCAACCCCCGCGCCAAGCGCTCCGCCGCCGTTTTCGGAATCGCGCGAAAATCCGCTTCCACATGATCCAATCTCAGCGCACCCTGATAAATCTTGGCAATGTTCCCTTGCGAGTCAATCAGAAAGGAAGTCGGCAGTCCCATATCCCGGTGCCGGTCAAACAACCGTCCATAAAGCAGGTTGTAGACAGCGACCAGTTCCGGCGACGCACTCACGGCGGGAAAAGTCCACGCGCCCGCTGCCTTCGCCCCCCCAACATTCACAACGACCAAGTCCAACCCTTCGCTCAACCACCTATTGTGCGCCTTTTGAAAACTCGCGAGCTCCGCCTGCCATCCCGCCATCTCTGCGGACCCGAAATGCAGCAGCACCGGCTTTCCACGTCGCGCCGAAAGCAATTCTCCTTTTCCGTCCGAACTAGCAACGCGAAAATCCGGTGCCGCCACCGGCACAAGCAGCCACGTTTCCACCTGCGCAGGCAATTGCTCTGCTCGGCTGGATGAACTCGCCGCATTCGCCTCAACCCGCTGCGAAGGCGATGCAAACGCCTCCTTCCGTACCGCCGCCGATCCTTCTTCAATCCAGATCCTGTGATTCGCGGGCAAATCCCCGATTTTCTGCTCCAGCCCGCTCGGCCACCGAACCGTTGCTTGAATCGGTCCCTTCGCCTCTCCCAGACCGAAAAACAGTTCCTTGCTGTGCTGCGCCAGAAATCCGGAGCCCGCCTGCACAAACTTCGTCTGCCGCCCAACATTCGTTTCGATCGTAACCACGGCCCCGATCGCATCACGGTTGCTTTTCTTCCCCTGCAAGCGAAACGCAATCGCTGGCGCCAGCTGTGGCATCACATTTTTCAAAAAACGCAGTTGCGGCCCGTTGCGATTTTTCAGCACCACCTCTACGCGACCGTCATGGTCGAAATCCGCCAGCGCAAACGTCCGGCTGTCCTCCAGGAAATCCATTCCAGCGATTCCCGACACATCCGCTAACGTCCCATCGCCGTTATTCAGATAAAGCACGTTGCGCTCATACCCGCTCCAGGTCGCATCGGCGCGGATCAGCTCATTCACCGCGTTCCACCCCTGCTCATATGCGCCGTTGGGTTTCGAATCCTCCGGCGAATTCGCCACCACCTGCCGCCAGAAAAAGCTGTTCAAATCGTCCCGCTGCGGCCCGGATATCATTCCATTCGCAACATACAAATCCGGCAGTCCATCGTGATTGAAATCCCACGAGTCGCTCGACCAGGCCCACCGCCCCATCAGCGTTCCCGAGCGCTGACCTACATCCTCAAACTTCCCATCTCCACGATTCCGATACAGGCAATTCCCCATCGCATGCCGCTGGTACATCGCCCGCACTTCTTCCCGCGCATGCTTCTGAAACTCTTCCAGCATCGAAACCCGTAGCCCGGCCGCCGTCCACATATCGGCCACATACAAATCCTGCCTGCCATCCGCATCAAAATCGAGCCAACTAACACTCATCCCCGCCCCGATATCCTCGACGCCCGCCTCTTTCGCCACGTCCGTGAACGTTCTGTCTCCGTTGTTCCGGTACAAATTCTTCCGCCCGAAATCATTTACCACGTACAAATCCGGCCACCCGTCCCCGTCAAAATCCGCCCACCCGCAGCAGAAACTGAAACGCGTATTGTTCTTGTCGAGCCCGGTCTCCCGCGTAACGTCGCGAAAACTTCCATCCCCCTGGTTTCGCATCAGGAAATTCGGCGGCCCGTTTTCCGCCGCGAAATACGGCAACGGATACCGGTATTGGTCCGTCCCCTGGTAGTAGGTGTACAAACAAAAATAAATGTCCAGCCAGCCGTCCCGGTCGTAATCCGCAATCGCCGCGCCCGTGAACGTTCCCTGCGGCGGGCTGGCAAAGTGAAACGCCTCCGGCCGCAACCGGAATTTTCCGTCTCCAACGTTCAGAAACAACAATGGGCCGCTCGCCCGCACCACAATCAGATCCTGCCGCCCATCATTATTAACGTCAGCAAACAGCGCACACGCGGTGTTATCGAAAATCCCCACCCCCGACGCTTCCGTGACGTCCTCAAACGTCCCGTCCCCGCGATTCCGGTAAAGCCGGTTCGGAAGCCCCGCCGGCTGACAAACGTACAAATCATCAAAACCGTCGGCATCAAAATCGCCCACCGCCACACCATTGTGCCCGTAAATATCAATCCCGCTCGCGCCGTCCATCACCGTGCGCCAGCTATCAATGCCCGGCACGAATTGCGCGCCGTACGAAGCGCAACCCGCAAACGCGCTCGCCGCGACATCCTCGAACACCAGAGCCAGCGACCTGCTGCGCATCTCCTCCACATTGCGCCATTTCCTCAGCCGTATCTCTGTGCCCGGCCCAATCTCCCAACCCAGTTCCAGGTTCCCAATCCACTGCTCGCGATGAAATCCCTTCCCTTCGCCGACGAACTCATACCGCACCAAGGTGTGGACTCCAACACTCTGGTCCGGCGAGACCGGGTGATCCGCGTCAGCACGAATTCCCGTGATTTGAAACTCTACAGTCAGTAGCTTCGTGAAATTCCTGACCGCGGCCCGCCATTCCGCCACAAACGCCTCTCGCCCGATCAGCGTCCCTTCCGCAAACTTCGACTCCCAGACCTGGAAAATTCCGTCATTCTTCCGCCGGGCCTGTAAACTCGCCGTAGGGGAAGTCGCCAAAAAGTCGCGGCTCATCACGCGCTCCAACGCGCCCATCTTCTCCGGCGACACCCGCAGATCGGCGCTCCACTCCTGCAGTATCCGCGCGATTTTGTCCTGGTAAATTTCCGTCGGAAAAGTGTCGCACTCCGTCCGAGCCTTCTTCAGCACAGCCTCAATCGCACGAGGCGTCTTGTAGGCAGGGTGGACATGGAATTCCGGCGGAAGGGACGAATCTTGCGGGAAAACTGGGGTATCGAATGGCGGCCACCCGAGTCCGGACGGAAGAAACGCCAGCGCTGCGCCTCGGCTATACTGCAGAAATTCGCGCCGGCTTAGTCCGGCAAAACGCCGCTTCTTCCCCGGCCAGCTCAGAAAAATTCCTCCATTTTTTGCGGCGTGAAGCCCGAATCTAGCATCGGGCCACCCATCGGTCAAGCTTGCCCGGCAGCCACACCACGGCCCGCCGGCGAAACGCGAAATCGCACGCGCCTTCCACTACAAATCCACTACTCGTGTGTTTTATCGTTGAAATTTTGGCTGGGAGACCTGGACTCGAACCAGGATAGCCAGATCCAGAGTCTGGAGTCCTACCAATTGGACGATCTCCCAGCAGGGAGAGAAAATTGCGCGCGGCGCTGTAAGGCAGACCTTCGCATCACCACTGCAACCTTTCTAGGGTAAAACGTCCCTCCACCCTCCGTCAACTCGCGCCTTGCGCCCGCTTCCGGCGGATCCCCTCTTCCGCTGGAATTAGTTGCGGGACGTCACCCGCCCGTGATACTTTCCCAGTTCGTCTCGCATCAAAACGCGGCCGTCATGCATCAAAGCGCAGACACGTGGCCTCGTCTTGGCGGGATGAACCGCATCTATTGGCTGTTGGGTTGTTTGCGCGGGCAATCGGGCAGTAGGCGGAACATCCGCGAACCAGGGCCAATCACTTCATTCCATTCCACGGCGGACATCCAGGGGGAAATTATGTTGCTAGAAAACGCGCCTCGCATTTCACTTTTCTCTTCCCGCATCCTCGTACTGTGGCTCGCCGTCCTCGCCATCCCGGCGCTGGCCTTCGCGCAGCAGCCATCTGGCGCCGGCACATCCGGTTCGTCCGCTGCCAAGCCTGACTCCCCGCAGCCAAAGCAGGAAGCCAGTCCGCAACCCAGCGGCCAGACGAAAGGCTTTATCGGTTACGTCACCAGCCGCTCCATCGTATTCCCCGATATCGCCACCAATCCCTTGCCGCTCTCGCCCGGCGGTAAATTCAAGATCTTCGTGAACCAAGCCATCTCTCCCGCCTATGTCCTCGGCTCGGGTGTCAGCGCCGCAGTGAATCAGGCCAACAACTCTCCCAGCGCCACCGGTCAGGGATGGGACGCCTACGGCACGCGCGTCGGCTATTCCATGGCCCGCGCCTCCTCCACTTCATTCTTTGGAACTTTTGTCTTCGCATCGATCCTCCGCCAGGATCCGCGCTTCTTCCCCGAAAGCCATCCCAGTTTCTTCCGCGCCATCAAATATTCCGCGGAGCGCATCGTCGTCACCCGCAACGACAAAGGCAATGACGTGTTCAACTCTTCCGGTTTATTGGGGCCGCTGGCCGCCGAGGCGCTCTCCAACTCGTATCTTCCCCGCTCCGAGCAGACGGGCGCCAGAACCATGGAGCGCTATGGCAGCGATCTCGCCTGGCGCTTCGCCGCAAACATCTTCAAGGAATACTGGCCGACCATCTTCCGCGACATGCATCTGCAAAAGGTTATGCCGAACCCCGGCAACAACCCGCCGCACTGACATGTGGCACAGCCATTTCTGGCTGTGCTCTTGGGGTTCTCTTCTCTGCGCTCTCTGCGTTAAATCTGCCTCTTCCCGCGACCTCTACTCTTTCTCCAAATCCTTCCGCGCCGCCTTCAGCTCCGCCAGCTTGCCCTCACTCACCTTCGGATACTCCAGCTTCATCTCCGACAGCGCATCCACGACCGTAGCCACCACCAGCAACCGGCTGAACCACTTGTTGTCCGCCGGCACCACCACCCACGGTGCATGGTCCGAAGCCGTGTTTCGAATCATTTTCTCGTACGCCGACTGGTACTCGTCCCAGTGTTTCCGTTCCTTCACATCCGCCGCGGAAAACTTCCAGTTTTTCTCCGGATTGTCCAGCCGCTCCAGAAATCTTTTCTTCTGCTCCTGCTTCGAAACATTCAGGAAAAACTTCCGGATGGCAATCCCGTTTCGCGTCAGGTATTTCTCAAACGCGTTGATATCCTCATACCGCTTCTTCCAGAAATGCTCTCCGCGCAGGTCCTTCGGTATCCGCTGCTTTTCCAGCATTTCCGGATGCACGCGGACCACCAGCACCTCTTCATAATACGACCGGTTGAAGATTCCTATCTTCCCTCGCGCCGGCATGGAACGGTTCGTCCGCCACAAAAAATCATGCGCCAACTCTTCGCTTGATGGCTCTTTGAACGCATGGACTTCCACTCCCTGCGGATTCACTCCGGACATCACGTGCTTGATCGTGCTGTCCTTTCCCGCCGCATCCATGGCCTGAAAAATCAGCAGCAGGCCCCAATTGCTTTGCGCGTAAAGCTTGTCCTGCATCTCGCTCAGCAGCACCACTCCTTCATCAGTCAATCTCTTCGCTTCCGGCTTGTCCCCCGATTTCAGATCATGCGTGTCACAGGGGTCATGATCCTTCATCCGAAAATCTTCCCCCGACTCCACCAGATACGGCTCGATGAGCTCATGAACACGCTTTGCCTTCATCTTTTCCATCGCCGCCCCTCGCAATCCCCGTCGCCTCTTCTCAGTGTCCTCTGTGCTCTTTCTCTGTGAACTCAGTATTAAGTCTTTCTCTTTCTTGCTGCCCAATCTGTTCCTGAACTCGACGCAGCCGAATTCTCAATCCTTCGATGCCTTCACTTCACGCATCTTCCCGCTTTCAATCGCATACTCCACTCCACCCCACGTCACCCGGTTCGAGACAAATCCCGCCACCCAAACCGCAAAATGAATCGCATCTCTCAGCGGCACCAGCCACAATTTCTTGCGCAACACTTCGTCCCCCACTCCCCAAACGCCCACCACCCACGCCATCAACAACCGCAACACAAGATACGCACCCAGAAATCCCGCGCCCACCCAAACCGAAGGCGCCACCGCCGCTGCCAAAACAGCCCACGGCAATCCATGCGTAACCACCAAGCCGAAAAACGATGCCGGCCGCACCAGCCGCACCGTCCGCGCCCAGCGCACCTGGTGCTCCCCAAAACTCTTCAACGTCTGCGCCGGATACATCGTCCAAACCGCTTCCCGAGACAACAGCACCTTGCCCCCGGCCTTGTGCACGCGGTTACCAATCTCGTAATCGTCGGCAAGCAAATCCGCAAGGGCCTCGTAACCACCAATTTTCGCCAGCCACGTCTTCGTCGTCGCCACCGAAGCGCCCAATGCAAACGTCACCCTACCCGGCAAATTCGCCACCAGCGCCCCGGCAAAAAAATCGCTCGCCGCACCTACCGCCTCCACTTCCGCCCAGAAATTCTTCTCCGCCACCCCGCGATAGAAACAGCTTACGACGCCCACACTCTTATCCGAAAACGCCGCAACCACGTTTTTTAAATAGTCCGGGGACACCCGCACGTCGCCGTCGCTCTGCACGATGATTTCATGCTTCGCCTCCCTCGCCAGCAGTACAAGGTTGTTCACTTTTTGGTTGGAGCCAATCTTCGGCGCATTCGCCAAAATACGAAAGGAGCATTCCGGAAAATCCTGGATAGCCTGCCGCAGAAGAGGCACGGCGGGATCTTCCATGTCATTCACGCAGAATAAAATCTCGTATTCCGGATAATTCTGCCTGCAAAAACTCTCAAAATTAATCCGCGAAGCAAAATCCACGCCGTGCACAGGCTTCAGGAGACTCACCGGCGGCGTGAACTCTGGCAATCGCCGCGCCCGTTCCCCGCGGAAAAACCGCACCGCCGCAATAATCGCAACCAAATAATAAACAAGCGGCGCAGCCGCGATCACCAGCACGCATGTGCGCCAAATGGAAAGATCGCTCATGAATCGAATTGTGGCGCGCCAGTTCCGCAGCGGCATTCAAGAATTTCAGGAAGGATGGCTGGCATCCTTCCGCAACACCATCCGCTCGCCCTGCAACTCAAACCGGCTGCTCCGCCAGGCAATCTTCGTCCCGCCAAAACTCATGCACCATACAATAAATCCCAGCAGATCCCGCGTCGGATAAAGCCATATCTTTCCGAGCAGCGGCCGGTCGCGCAACGCCAGCCAACCCACGGCAAACGCCATGATCCACCGGTTCACCACCGCCCAAGCCAGCAACCCCGCTCCCCAAGCCCAATGCCCCAACAATCCCGCGGCCAACAATCCCAGAATCCCGAACGGCATCGCAAAAATCAGCCCCATACCCAGGTAGCCCTTCGGCCGGCAATACCTTTCGGTCACTCTCCACCGCAACTGGTTCTGGAGCATTTTCCGGAAGGTGCTCTGGTTCACGATGTGATCGATCACGTGGCCGGAAAGCACCACCTGGTATCCCGCTTTGTGAATCAGGTTCCCCAGAATAAAATCGTTTGCAGAATAATCATAAAACTTCTCGTATCCGCCAATTTTCTCGAGCGCTTCCTTGCGCACCGCGATCGTCGGCCCCAAGCCAAACTTCATGCCCTCCAGCAGATTCGCCACCAGCGCGCCCGACGGTTCTTCCACGGACATAAGCATCGCCGTCTGGTTCGACCAGAAATCCCCCACATTCTTTCCGCGATAGAGGCATGTCGTCATCGCGATTCCCGGTTTCAGCAGCGGAGCCACCACTTCCCGCAAATAATTCGGCGCCACTTCCACGTCGCTGTCCGACGCCACAATCACGCCGAACTTCGCCTCTTTCGACAAGCAATGCAGCGAATAAGTCTGGGGATTCGGCCACGGCGGCAAGCCATGGGCGATGATCCGGCTCTCCACCCGCGGATACCGCGCGCTCACTTCCCGCACAACCGCCAGCGCCGCATCGTCTTCCGAGTCCGCCCCAAACAAAATCTCAAACCGTGGATACTCCTGCCGGAAAAAACTCTCAATATTTTCCCGAAGTTGTGGCTCCAACCCATGCACCGGCTTAATCATGGACACAGCTGGCAAACTGGCATCCGCCGCCGGCGGCAACAGCAACTTCCGCGATTCCGCGCGAAATTTCGCAACCGCCGCCAACACCAATCCCAAATAAACCGTGGAACTCAAAGTCCCAACGATCGCCACGCCCATCAAAATGTATCCAACAATCTCCAACTCAACCCCAGTAGCGGCCACCTTCAGGTGGCCGCTCTTGCCTTTGTGGCACAGCCATTCCTGGCTGTGCTCTTCGATTTCTCAAATCTTCGGGTCCTACGCCTTCTGCTTCGCATACAACAATTCCGCATCCCGTATCAGCGCGTTCATCGACTCCCGCAGCGCCTCCCGCGAATTCCTCTTGTTCTTCCACCCCAACCCACGAATCCGGTCCGTATTCAGCCGCACCACGGCCACATCGCCCTTCCACCCGCGGTCACCGCCTGCAAACTCAAACTTCACCTTGGTTCGATCCAAACCCACGCACTCCACCGCCAACTCCGCAATTTCCTTCACCGTAATGTAATCGCCCGTCGCCACGTTATACGTCTGAAACTTCTGCGGCGTCTTCTCATGCGCCGTTAATACTGCCGCAACCACATCATCCACATAAATGTAGGATTTGCTCTGCCCGCCATCCCCCAGAATCTTCAATCTTCCGGGCTCCTGTCGCAGAGACCGCACAAAATCAAAACCAACTCCATGCGTCTGCCGCGGCCCCACCACATTTCCAAATCGACAAACGCAAGCCGTCAGTTCAAACATGTGGCAGTACGAACTGATCAGCACCTCGCCCGCCAGTTTGCTCGCTCCGTAAGTCGAAATCGGCACCAGTGGCCCGTAATCCTCGCCCGCCTCCACCATCCCCAGCTCGCCGTAAACCCCGCTGCCCGACGCATACAAAATCCGTTTCGCCGAAGTCAGCCGCATCGCCTCCAGCACCCGCTCCGTCAGGTACGTCCCTTCGCGAAAATCAATGTCGGGCTCCGTTGCCGCCCGCGCGATATCCGGATTCGACGCCAGGTGAATCACCACCTCGCTGCCGTCCATCGCCCGCTTCAGCGTCTCGAGATCTTTGACATCGCCTTTCACAAATTTGAATTTCGAATTACTCAAATGCTTCGCAAAATGCCATTCCCGTCCCGACGTCAGGTTGTCGTAAACCGTCACCGACTGAACTCCCTCATTGGCCAGCAGCACATCCGTAGAGTGCGAGCCAATGAATCCTGCCCCGCCCACAATAAAAAACCGCCCCATCCTCATATTCTTCTCCGTGCCCTCTGCGCTCTTACCTCTGTGTCCTCTGTGTTAAAATCCGGCTCTTCTTCAGCGCATTTTGGCTATCGCTACTCGCATAAAATCCTCAGCCAAGCGTGCTCTCAAGCCTGCCTGTCAAAATGAAAATTCGATTCACTCTGGATATAAATTAATCATAGTCGACTCCCTCTCCACCGTCGACCTCAAAACCCTCCGAATTTCTCCCGCTCATGTTCTAATAGAGAAAAGAATTCCTGGAGCCTGGTAAATGTCCGCTGTCCCAAATTCGCCGCAGTCCCTCCGCGTCCTGATCACCGGCGGCAGCCGCGGCATCGGTCTCGAAGTCGCCCGCGATCTCGCCGCGTCCGGCCACCAACTCTGGCTAGCCGCAACCACCGAAAAAGTTCGCGAAGCCGCCGCCGGGCTCGGCCCCGTCCACCGCGCGTCTCGCGTGGATGTCGCCGACCCAAACTCCGTCACGTCCCTCTTCGCCGAAATCCGGCGCGAGTGGCAAGGCCTCGACGCCGTCATCCACTCCGCCGCCGAACTCGGCCAAACCGGCAATTTCTGGCAGCTCGATGCAGAAAAATTCGCGCACACGCTCCGGGTCAATTCCGCCGGCGCCTTTTTCATCGCAAAAGCCTTCGTGCAAACGTGGCTCGACACCGCGCCAGAAACTACTCCCCATCGGGGCAAAATCGTCCTCTTCTCCGGAGGCGGCGCCGGTTACGGCTATCCGCAGTTTCTTCCCTATGGCACGTCCAAAGCTGCCGCCGTACGCATGTGCGAAACCATGTCCATGGAACTCGACGCCGCCCACGTTCCCATCGACGTCAACATCATCGCCCCCGGCGCCAACGAAACCGCCCTGCTCGCCGCGGTTCGCGCCGCCGGCGGGGAAGTCCGCACCGTCGTCCCCTTCTCGAAGCCAATCGCCCTCTGCCGTTGGCTTCTCTCTCCCGGTTCCGACGGTATCTCCGGCCGCTTCCTCCACGTCAACGATCCCTATAGCACGCTTTCGCCAGACTCGCTCCGCGTGGAAGCTCTCAAACTGAGGCGCATCGACCTATGAAACTTCTTGTCGTTGGCTCCGGCTTGATTGGCGCGCAGCGCATTCAAGTTTTGACCAAACTTGCAGCCGTTTCCGAAATCACTGTTTTCGATCCCGAAGTCCCCGAGGGCACGAAACTCTCCGCAAAGGCCACAGCTGCAAGTGAAAGCGCTGCCTTCGGCAAAAAATACGACGCCGCCGTTGTCGCCACCCCTCACGACACCGCCGTAGAACTCCTCCCGAAAATCTTCCCGCTAGCTCCGTCCGTTCTGGTCGAGAAGCCACTCGGCCGCACCAGCACCGAGACAGAAAATCTCATCGACGCCGCAAAAAAATCCCACAGCCGCGTGTTCGTCGGCCTCAATTATCGCTTCCTGAAAAACGTCCAGCACCTCCACAGACTTCTCACTTCCGGCGAATATGGCCTGGTTCTCGGCGTGGACGCCGTCCTCTCCCACGGCGCACAACCCGGCTACGAAAAAAGCTGGAAGACCGACCCCGTCCGCTGCGGCGGCGGTGTCTGCATTGATCCCGGCATCCACCTCTTCGATCTTTTTGTTTGGATGTTCGGCGGCGCTGAACTAGCGGCCGGCCATCTCAGCCGCCAGTTCTGGCCGATTCAGGTCGAAGATCACGCCAGCCTCGTTCTCACACTCTCCGGAGGCGCCCCCGCCAGCGTCAATCTCTCGCTCTCCAGTTGGCAATCCCGCATGGAGATCACCGTCGAAACGGAGAAGGCGCAGTTCCTCCTCCGCGGTCGCGGCAAATTCTATGGTTCGCAGCGCCTGAACATCGCCACCAAATGGCCATGGCTGCAGCCCGATCAGCCCCGCGAAACTCAATTTGACTATGGAATGGAAGATGTCTCCCTGCAGTTGGAGACCCAGGAATTTATCACTGCCTGCACCAACCCAAACGCAAATCTAACAATCGCCACCGCCTCCGACGCCCTGCAATCCATGCGCATCGTCGACGCCTGCTATACAAAGTTGCTGCATCGAATTCCGTCGCAACGCTAAATTTCGAACCCCAGGCAGCCAACTTGGCATAAGATGTGACAACCATGGGCGCTACGAAAATGAGAATATCTGCGGCTCGGCGCGAGCCCGTAGAGGTGCTCTTCAAACTGGTGGGAATACCGCTAATCTGCCTGGTCCCGTTGTTCTTTGTTGCGTTATACCTGTTGGGTGGGACCGACCTGTTGCGATTCACGCTGAGTCAGTTGACGTGGAGAATGTCATTCAAAATCCTATGCGGGATCGCTGGGTTATCGTTAGTCACATGGATAAGACACATTGCCTGGTATCGAGACGCACCACCGCCCATGTGGTGGCGACGATCTACCTGGTTAAATCTTCTGGAGATTCTTGTCCTCTTAGGCTTGGTATTCCTCGCCCTCTGGGCGATACCGAGGTTTGCGTGAGCGGAGGGTCAGTTTAGGATTTGCTCGACTTGGCGCCGCGGGCGGCTGCGGCCATATCCAGCGAATAGCCGGCCTTGGCGGCGTCGTTGTGAAACATCTGCACCGTATCCAACGAATAGTCTCCCAGGTCTTTTCCCACCAGCTTCAGCTTCGCCAAAATATCGTTCGTCACCGTAATAATGTGGCACCCAATCTCGTCCGCCTGAAAAATATTCAGCAGCTCCCGCGGGCTGGCCCAGATCAGTTCCGTCTTCGGATTCCCGCGCAAAATCTCCAGCGCTTCCCGCATCATCGGGACTGGATCCCGCCCCGTGTCCGCCACGCGTCCCGCAAACACCGAAACGTTCGACGCCGCCCCGCCATGCAACGCCTTCCCAACTTCCCGCACCTGTTCCAGCGTCATCATCGCCGTCACGTTCACCTGAATCCCCTCGTGACTCAGCCGCCGGATCAGCCCATACATCGGCTCCCGCTTCGTGTTCGTCACCGGAATCTTCACGTACACGTTCTTCGCCCAGCCAGCGATGTGCTTCGCCTGCGCCTCCATCGTCTCTTCGTCGTCCGCGAACACTTCGAACGATATCGGCTGCGTCTTGATGTGCTGCAACACTTCCGCCGCAAACTCCGCGTAATCCCCAACGCCCGCTTTGCGCATCAGCGTCGGGTTCGTCGTAAACCCCTTGATGTAGGGCAGCTGGCTCAGCTCCAGAATCCCCGCCAAATCCGCGCCGTCGCCAAAAATCTTCACCTTCAATTCGGAAACCGCCTTCATTGCGCCACTCCCTTTCGGCAAGCCTGCAAAATCCAGTCCGCCGCCTCTTTCAACGAACGCACCCGCGCATCCGCTGGCCGCGCAGGCTGCTGCTCTTCATACCCGCCGTCGATAAAAACTGTGCGGCATCCCGCGTTCTGCCCCGCCTCCACATCGCGCCAGCGGTCGCCCACCATAAAACTTTCCGCCAGATACACGTTGTGCTTTCGCGCGCCCTCCAGAATCATCCCTGGCTTCGGCTTCCGGCAATCGCAATGATCCTTGTCCTGGTGATAACAAACAAAAATATCATCCACCGGCAGCTCCGAAGCCAGCTTCCGGTTAATTTCCTCCACCGCTGCCCGCGTCGTAATTCCCTTCGCCACGTCCGGCTGATTCGTCACCACCAGCAGCGAAAATCCCTGCGCCTTTAATTTGCGCAGCGCTGCGTTCGCATCCGGCGCAAGCACCAGTTCCGCCGCGTTCGCCGGCGGATACGGCTTTCCATTCGTCACAACCACCTGGTTCAGCACTCCGTCGCGGTCCAAGAATACAGCTTTGTTCTTCACCGCGTCCCCGCTGTGGATTCCCACTTCGTCTGCTCCACCTTCACCGCCGGGTGCGACACCAACAGATGCCACACCACCGCCTGAAACGCTTCGGAGTGCGGCGTCACATGCACTGGATTCAACACTGGAATCAACACGCACACGTCAGCCACTTTCGCCGTGTACCCGCCGTCTCTCCCCACCACGCCAATGATCTTCGCGCCCACCGCTTTCGCCAGCTTCAGCGCCGCCACCAGGTTTGGGCTGACGTTCCGCTCCAAGTCGCCGCCGCCGACCGAAAACACCAGCACCGCATCGCGCGCCTGAAGTTTGCTGGTTTTCAGCCAGCCTTCAAACACCGTCGCCCAGCCCTCATCATTCGTCCGCGCCGTCAGCTCCGACACATTGTCCGTCGGCGCGTAAGACTCGATCCCCGCAATCTTTCGAAAATCGTTCACCGCGTGCGAAGCATTCGCCGCGCTTCCGCCCACTCCCAGAATAAAAAGTCGTCCGCCAGTCGATCGCAACTCGCCGATCATCTTCGCGGCTTTCTCGAGGCTCGCGCGATCCAGCCGCGCCACAATCTCCGCCGCTTCCGTCAAAAACTTTTCCGCAAATGTTTGTTCCGGGCTCATTCTCTGCGAATCTCCGCGCTCTGCGCCTCTGCGTTATCTTTTTCCTTCTACAGCCGTCCGACCAGCCTGCGACGCAATGAAGCGGGCCGTCTCTTCGAGTCCCGCGGGCGATCCAATCTCGTAAAATCGCTGCTTCATTTCCATTCCCGCAAGCTCCCCGTCCGCCAGAATTTCTCCATACAATTCCGCCAGGTCAAAGGCCTTGTCCGCCGGCACTCGCTCCAGCGCCTTCGCCGTGAACCCGCCCAGCCCGTAATCGATGAACTTCATCCGCGGCGTCCGCTCCTTCTTGTTGTACGCCAGTAGGACGCCGTCCTCAAACTCCACGTTGCTCGTGTCCCACTGCCCTTCATTGCGAAATACAGTCATCAGCGCCTGCTTTCCCGACGCCTCAAACTCCCGCGCCACGCCCGCATAATCGCACAGCAGATACGAATCGCCATACAACGTCAAAAACGCCTTCCCCAGCGCCGGCAGCGCCCGCTTCAACGCACCCGCCGTCCCCAGCAGCGCCGGTCCATCAAACGAATAGTGCACATCCAACCCGAACGAGTGCCCATTCTTCACCACATCACGAACCATCTCGCCCAGAAATCCAACGCACAAAACCACCTGCGAAACGCCGTTCGCTTTCAGCAACCGCAACTGGTGCGCAATGAACGGCTCTCCATTCACCTCCAGCAGCGATTTCGGAATCTTCTCCGTCGCCGGCCTAAGCCGCGTCGCCAATCCCCCCGCAAGTATCGCCACCGGCAACACTTTTTCTTCTCTCCTCTGCGAACTCAGCGTCTCGGCGTCCTATGCATTAAATTCTTCCTCTTAAGAGTGCGCAACGATAGTCGTCCCGCCAAAATCAAATCCCAGCCGCACTTCCCGCAATCCCGCCGCTCGCATCGCTTCCCGCACCCGAGTCTTCTGCTCCGTATACAAAAGCAAGAATCCCCCGCCGCCCGCGCCCACAAGCTTCCCACCAAGCGCCCCATTCTTCCGCGCCAGTTCGTACAGCTCGTCAATCGGCCCGTTGCTCATCCCAGGCGAGCGTTTCTTCTTGTGCTCCCAGTGAACGGCCATCAACTCTGCGAACTTCCGCAAATCGCCCGTCACCAGCGCGTCGCGGCTCTCCACTCCAAGCTGTTTCGTGAAGTGCAGATTCGCCAGCATCTCCGCGGCGTTTTCCTTGCTCTTCGAATCCTGGTCCCGCAAAATCTCCGAAGCCGACCGCGCCGTCCCCGTAAAAAATAGCAGGAGATTATCTTCCAGATTCGCCAACGCCTCCGACGGTAAAGTCAGCGGCGCAACATTCACCCGCCCGTCCGGCAGAAACTCAAAACTGGTAATCCCTCCAAACGCCGCGATGTATTGATCCTGCTTCCCCACCGGCTCTTTCAAAATATCAATCTCAATCCGGCAGGCCTGCTCCGCCAACTCCTGCGGCGATACAAACCGCCTCTTCAGCGTGTGCAATGCGCTCAGCAGCGCGGTCGTAAAACTTCCCGACGACCCCAACCCCGTCCCCGCTGGAATGTCCGACAAGCTCACAATTTCCAGATAAGGCCCGGTCACCCCGGTCAGCTTCATCGCCTCGCGGATGATGGGGTGATGGATCTCCTCCACGCGCTCCACGTCTTCCATCTTCGAATACTTCAGATGAATCCGCGGCCAGAAACCATCGCTGATCGTGATGTACACATATCGCGTAATCGCCGCCGACACCACAAATCCCGTATGCTTCGTGTAATACGACGGCAAATCCGTGCCGCCTCCGCCCAGCGAAATCCGCATCGGGCTGCGCACAATAATCACACTCAGGCTCCTCTGCCCATCATCATTCCTTCACGAAAAAACTTCACTCCGGATTTCCGCGCGTCGAGCCACCGCGGATTTGCCCCAATTCCCACGGCATTCCGCTGCACTCCCATAATTGCAAGGCAAGGTTCTAAATCCAAGAATACCACGCCTCCTCACCCGCTTCTCTGCGTATCTCAGCGGACTTTGCGTCTCTGCGTTAGATTTTTCCTTCTCTTCTCCGAGGTCCCGGCAAGTGCGCATGCTAAACTATTATTTTGCTCATAGCGCGTTTTCGCAGGAGTAATCCCTCTCAGAGGATTTCAATCGGAATGTTTCGCTCTGTCGGACAACGCACTTGGCCCTCGCTCGTCATCCTCTCTTTTCTCTGGCTAGCCGTGTACGGCCCCGGCCTCTTCACTCCCCCACTCCAGGACGATGTCGACGCCTCCCACGCCGACGCCGGCCGCGAAATTCTCGTCCGCCACGACTGGGTCACCCTCCACGAAAACAGCGTTCGCTATCTCGAAAAAGCCCCGCTTCCCTATTGGGGCGTCGCCCTCGGCATCAAACTCTTTGGCGTCCACACCTGGAGCGCCCGCTTCTCCCTCCATCTCAGCGTCCTCGCCCTCGCCATCTTTCTCTACTTCTTCGGCCGCCGCTTCTTAACCCCACAATCCGGCTTCTGGGCTGCCGTCGTTTTTCTAGCCTCCTGCGGCCCGTATCTCTTCACCCGTATCCTCATCCCCGACGTAACCGTCGGCCTCTGGATCGGCATCGCACTCTATCTCTTCCTGGACGGCTGGCAATCCGAAAAGCCCACGCTACTCTCCTGCTGGGGCATCGCCGCCGTGATCGCGCTGAACGTCCTCACCAAAGGACTCATCGGCGTCGTCTTCCCTTGCGCGATCATCTTCATTTTCCTGCTTCTCGCGCGCGACCTCCGTCATCTACTGAAGATGCATCTCTTTTCCAGCACTCTCGTCTTTCTGCTCGTCACCGCTCCCTGGCACATTCTCGCTGCCCTCGCCAATCCCCCCGCGGGCCAGGCCAAGGGCTTCCTCTGGTTTTACTTCGTCAACGAACAGTTCCTCCGCTATCTCGGTAAACGATATCCCGTTGACTACGACACCGTTCCCATCCTTCTCTTCTATGGCCTGATCTTCCTCTGGTTCCTGCCCTGGAGCTCGTTCCTTCCCCAGGCACTAGCGCAAGTTCGCCTTCGTCTACCGCGCGTCGCGGGCGTCCGCCGCTCAACCGAAGCCGTCCTCCTGCTTCTATTCTGTTGGCCCGCGGTCGTTCTTCTCTTCTTCAGCTTCTCCACGCGCCAGGAATACTATCTCGCTCCCGGCCTTCCTGGCCTCGCGCTCCTTCTAGGTCACTGGATGGCTCAGGAATCAGAGGCTCCGATAGGCTCATCCACCGCTCGCGCGGGCCGCCGCTCCGCCACGGTTTTGCTAATCTTCGGGCTTCTCATCGCCGCGATTACTGGCACTCTCGCTGTGAGCTCACACACCCCGGCTCCCGGCATGGAACTGTTCGACCTGCTCAACAAGAATCCCAATCTCTACGCCCTGTCCCTTGGCCACATGCTCGATCTCTCCAGCGAAGCTATGGGCTTCTTCCGCGGCCCGCTCATGGGCACCGCGCTCGCTTTTCTGTTCGGAACCCTTCTCAACTGGTTTTTCCGCCGCCGCGGTAAAATCCACGCCGCCAACTGGGCGCTCGTCGCCATGATGCTCGTCTTCATCGAGTGCGCCCACATCTCACTTGGCGTCTTCTATCCGATTCTCGGCTCCGAACAATTCGCCATCACCCTCAAGCCTCTCCTCCAGCCCAGCGACAAAATCTTCATGGACGGCGAATACGCCAACGCCTCCTCCGTCCGCTTCTACACCGGCCAGCAAATCTACATCCTCAACGGCCGCGTCAACGGCCTCTGGTACGGCTCCCTCTTCCCCGACTCCCCGCCCATCTTCTTCGACGACGCCCAGTTCGCCCAACTCTGGGCCGGCCCCACGCGCATCTACCTGATCACGCGTGACGAAAAGAAAAAAGCCACGCTAACCGGCGTGGCCCCCGTCTATCTCCTTACCAAATCCGCCGACCGCTACATCTTCTCCAACCGCCCATAGTTATACGCACGGTTTTTCAGAACTTTTAAAGAACAGGGGGAGTGAGGAGCAATTAGGCTATATCGCTTCAAACCTTACCGGTAAGCAGAACCACCGTAACGCCAACGCACACTAAAATCACGCCAAGCCAACGTTTGAATGACACGTCTTCCTTCAATAGGTACTTCGCGCCAAACGTGCCCACAATGTAGTTGGAAGCCGACGCAGGAATCACCACACTAACTGGCGCCCACGAAAACAATATCAGCAGCGAATAAAACGACGCCGCCAGCAACGGCAGCGCCACCCATAGCCAACTGTTCCGCGCCGCCGCCCAAACAAACCGTAGCAGCGCCATCGGCCGGAAACTCTGCGGCTCGCCCACCTGCTTCACGCCGTAAGACATCGCCAGCTCGCCGCCGGTGTTGCAGAGCACGAAAAAGACCAGCATCAGGATCACGCGGGTCATGTCGCCACCGGCCCGGTGTTATTCGTCGTGTTCGGTTTTGTCTGCCCCACCAGCAGCACGCCAACGCAAATCATCGCCACGCCGATCCACCGCTTCGGCGAAACCAACTCGTGCAGCACAATGATCGCCAGCATCGTCTGCACCGCATAGCCAAAAGCGCCCGCGGGCATCACAAAGCTGTAATCCGCCCAGCTAACGGCCGTCATGTAGCAGAGTGTGAAGCCAATCAGGAAGAGAATACCAATCCAGATGCTCCCGCTGTGAATTGTCGAAAGCAGCGCACGCACCAGCCCGGAAACAGAAATCTCCACGTTCCCGATCTGCTTCATCCCGCGCGCCAGCATCAGGTCGCCGGTGTTCGCGCACACCACCATCAGCAAGACCATTACCAGCGTCTTGAATCTCAGCCTATGCTCGTGGCTCATTCTTTCGGGTTAATCGTTGCCGTTGGCCGATGAGGTTCCGCCCACCGCAACCATCGTCTTCGGAGCGTCGCCGCCCTGCTGCACCCACTTCAGCCGCTCGGCGCGCAGGCGCAGGAAGTCTGTGGCCTCATGGTATAGCCGCTTGCGCTCGTGGCCGTCCCACAGCGCTTCCTTCACGATCCGCCACACAACCTTCGGGCGGAAATAATATTCGTCATAGAAACGAGTCACGCCAGCCATCATGTCCGCCTTGGAAAGATGCGGGAATTCGATGTGCGGCAACTGGTGTCCGCTCTGGTCGGCCAGCGCCTCCACGCGCAGGAAACCCTCCTTGGACATCTGATCGTGCAGCTCGGTCCCCGGCATGGCGTGCGCCAGCGAAACTTGGATCGTTTCGCAATCCAGTTCCTTGGCGAAATCGATGGTCTTGTTAATCGTATCTTTCGTCTCGCCCGGCAAGCCGATAATGAAGTCGCCGTGCACCTTGATGCCGACCTTCCGGCAGTTCTTCATGAACTCGCGCGCCATCTCGATCGTGGCGCCCTTCTTGATGTTCTTGAGGATTTGCGCGTCGCCGGACTCGAAGCCCACGATGAACAGGCGTGCGCCTCCGTCCGCCATCGCCTTCAGCTCTTCATACTTGCTGTGGCAGCGCGCGGTGCAGGACCACTGGAACTTCAGCGGCTTAAACTTCTGGCTCAGTTCGATGACGCGGTCCTTGCGGATGTTGAACGTGTCGTCGTCGAAGAAAATCTCTTTCATCTGTGGGAAGTAGGAAAGCGCGTTTTTCACTTCCTGCACCACGTTGTCCACCGAACGCGTGCGCCACGCGTGGCCCGAAAGCGTCTGCGGCCACATGCAGAAGGTGCAAAGCGCCGGGCAGCCACGCGAGCTGTAGAACGACACGAACGGGTTCAGCAGGAACGGCACGTTGTAGCGCTCAATCTCGAGATCTCGCTTGTAAACGTCCGTCGCAAACGGCAGCGCATCCAGCTCTTCCGTGTGCATTTGCGGGCGTGTTGCGTTGTGGACGATCTTGCCGTCCTTTTTGTAACTGGCGTTGAGGATTTCACCCACCGGCTTGCCGTGCGCATATTCCGCCACCGCGTGGTCGAATTCACCGCGCACGATGAAGTCAATGTCCTCGCTGGCATTCAGCGTCTCGTCCGGCTTGATGTGACCGTGCGGGCCGACGAACGCCACCTTCATGGACGGGTTTGCTTCCTTGATCTTGCGCAGCAGCTTCAGATCGCTCGCGAAGCCGACCGTTGAGGTGAACAGCACCAGAAACTCGTAGTCCTTGCAGATCTGCACAGTTTGCTGCCAGTTAATTTTGTGGGGAGAGGCGTCCAGCAAGCGGCTTCCCGGAATCAGTCCCGCCGGGTACGACAGCCAAACCGGGTACCAGTAGGACTCAATCTCACGCGTCGCGGGCCACCGCGAGCTTGCCCCGCCGTCGAAGTTCTCAAAGCTCGGCGGGTTCAACAGCAATGTTTTCATGACATCTGGCATTCTTCACCCTCAGTTTCGATCAAATTCGTTGTGCAAAACATTCGCACTTTTGGCCAAACGGGTAGCACAAGTATGCTGACCTGTTCCGAACCCCAACCCGTGTAGATAATAGTTTACCCGACTTGGTTGCATCCCAGCACGCCTTTCTGCCAATGGTACCTAAGCCGCATCCAACAGCTAACCACTGCATTGAGTGGAAGTTGCGTCATTTGGAGTGCGGAGGCTCTGCCTCCGCTTTTGGGGGTGTGGCCTCCAGGCCAAATGATCAGTGGGCGGTATTGCTTGCGCCGTAAAAGCGGGAGCTCCGCTCCCGCACTCAAAAGGGGCCTTACTGTCCCACAACCTCCTGCGTCGCCTCATCCAAAATCTCCCAAATCCGCCCCACCCACTCTTTATGCTCCGGCTTCATGAGCACCGACCGCAAACAAGTCAGACTCGCCCGGTCCTTCTTCATCCCACCCAAATTTGCCTCAAAAAAATCCACCGGCAATTCCGCCACCGCCAAGTGCAGATTCCTTCGCGCCGCCGCCGCAAAAATCTTCCTCGACCTCTCTGACGCTTCGCTTACGCTCCCCGCCCGCGGCGCAAACACCACAATATCCAGCTCCGGCGGAAACGCCGTCACAAATCGCACGTCCTCCTCCAGCCGCTGATACAAATCCAGCGCCGCCTTCCGGCAATCCTCCAGCCCCCGCGGAAATTCCCCGCCCTTTGCCAGCGGCAACAATTTCTGAGTGGCCCACAGTGCCGCGGCCGCAGCTCCCGGGCGCGAACACTCCAGGCTGATTTCGCCGAGGTGCTGTTCGCGCGAACTGAAATAAGTTGCCGGCGAATCATGCTTGTAAAGTTTTCCAATCCCCGGATCGCGAAACACCACACACCCGCATCCATACGGCTGCAAACCATGCTTGTGCGGATCGATCACAATCGAATCCACGCGATGCAACAAATCAAATCCGCGCCGCGCCTCTTCGCCCAGGTTTCCAGCCAATCCAAAATATCCGCCATACGCTGCATCGGCGTGAACTCGAAATCCGTGCTTCTCGCGCAATTCCAGAATTCTCGAGAGCGGATCGACCGACCCCGTGGCTGTCGTTCCCATCGTGGCCACCACCGTGCCGACATCGCCACGCGCAACGAGTTCGCGCAACTTCGCAATATCCATCCGGCCGCGCGCATCGCAAGCCACCGCCGCAAACGGCACTTGCAGCACGCCGCTGATCCGCCCGTGCGTGTAATGCGCCTGCTCGCTCGCGAGGATCTTTTTCCCCGGCGCCAGTTGTCCCGCAACCCAGAGCCCTTCCAGGTTGGCCATTGTCCCGCCGCCGCACAAATGCCCGAGGTGCTCGCGCCATCCAAACATTTCCGCAATTTCCCCAACTGCTTCCTTCTCCATCGCGGAAGTCGCGCGGCCGCCGTCTAGTGCGTGATTGTTGGGATTGATCCATTGCGCCAGCGCGTACGCGAGGCGCGCTACCGGATGCGGCGGCTTCAACATCTGCCCGGCGTACAGCGGATGAAAATAGGGATAGTTGTCGTGCAATCGTTCCGCAGTTGCCGCGAGAGTTTCCGCAAGGCGATTCGCGCCGGGAACACGCGCGTCGAACTCCGGCAGCGCGGCAAATCCCGCGTCGAGTTTCTCGAGCGCTTGCAGAAGAACTTTCAGGCTTGCTTTATCCAGCATGAGCAGAGTTTCACCTTCTATTCATTCCATTCACAAGGCATCGACAGTGGTTGCACTTAAGTTGAGGTTCTTCGCGCATCTCCGGTAAACACCACCGGAGTCCCAACACCGGACCTTGTCGGATGCGCTCCCTCCTGCGACGGGCAGGCAGAATGACAACGTGTGTCGTGTTTTGTTCCTATTCCAAAACCTTGTCCAGTTGCCCGGCCGTCTTCAGCAGATCCAGCTGCGCCTGCTGCCTCTGGAAATTGGCATCGAGGTAGGACATCCATTTTTCATTTTCGTCGAGGCGGCCCTTTTCGACGTCGCGCAAATTCACCCTGCCCTCGCCGAATTGGGATTGCAGCACCGCCAGATTCTGCTGCGAAAGCTGTAACTCCAGCCGCGCCACTTCCTTCGTGGCATCCGCCTGCTGTACCTTGCGTGACTTCTGCCGCACTTCCGCGCTCACCTGGCTTTTCGTATTGCTCAGATTGATTTTCGCCGCTTCCAGGTTCACTTGCGCCAGCGCCACATTCGCCCGCGTCTTCGCGCTGTAAATCGGCATGTTGATGCTCACCCCGGCATTCAGGTTGTTGTAGCGGAAATTCCGCTCATTGATGACAAGGAAACTATTATTGAAATTGTATTTTGCCAGCACATCGTAAATCGTCACTAACTGAAGTGTCGGCCAGTATCCCTGTTTCTCTCCCTTCAGCCGAAGTTCCTTGCCCTTCACGTCCGATTCCGCCGCCGCCAGCCGCGTATTGCTCTGCGCCGCCATCGCCACCAAATTCGCGCCTTCCTGTTCCGCGGCGCCCGGCAACTCTTCCGGCGTCACCTCAATCGGCTGCTCCGCCGCCAACCCCAACTGGTTTCGCAAATAAACTTCCAGTTCGTCCTCCCGCCCTTCGAGCTGCAAGATGCGCTGCTGTACCTGTGCCAGCGTCAACCGCGCCTTGGTTACTTCCACGGGCAGTTCATAGCCTTCGCCCTCGCGCTCCTTCGTGACCTCGACAATCTTGTCCGCGCTGTCCTTTTCTTTCCGCAACAACTCCAGCGAGTGGCGCACCTTTACCAGTTCCAGGTAGCCCGACGCCACCCGCACCATCACCAGGTTGCGCGTATCCTCCAGCAACGCCCGCTGCGCCCTTACTTGCTCCTGCTGCTCCTTGGCGAGTCCCCGCAGCGGCCCATTGAAGACTTGCTCTGTATACGTAACGCTGAAGATCGCCGGTGGGCGGCCTCCGGGTGTTTCCGGCAATCCGTAGGTGTAGCCCGCTCCCGATCCCGCATACAAATTAGGAAGAAATTCCGCCCGCGTCAGTTGCGCCGTATCTTGCGACGCCTGCACCTGCAGCTTGGCCAGTTGAATGTCCTTGCTGTTCGAGAGCGACAGTTCGACCGCGCGCTTCAGCGTCAATACCACCGGCGTCGAACTAGCCACCGGCGCGGCCGGAGATTGTTGCGCCCGCGCGTGATGCGGCGCGATTGCCATCGCCAAAATTGCCAGAGCCACGACTCGTTTCGAGGCCATGCCGCTTCCTCCTATCCACTTACTCATAGCGCAGCGATTCAATCGGCTCGAGCGCCGCCGCCTGCTTCGCCGGCAGCCAGCCGAAAAAAAGTCCCGTCGAGCACGACACCAGGAACGCCAGCACCACGCTCATCGGCGAAATCGGTACCCTCAAGTTCCCCGGCAAAAGTTGCTGCGCGATCACCGGAATTCCCACGCCGATCAGGATTCCAATCACCGCGCCGCCGCCGCTGATCAGAAACGCTTCGATCAGAAATTGCCACATGATCTCTTTTTGCGCCGCTCCGATGGCTTTACGCACGCCGATTTCCCGGGTCCGTTCCGTCACCGTCACCAGCATGATGTTCATGATGCCGATGCCGCTGATCAACAGCGCGATGAAGGCAATCACGATCAATACGATGCGCAAAGCGAGCGAAATGGTCTTCGCGGCCCCCAGAATTGCCGTCAAAGTCTGCACGTTGTATTCGGCCAGCGCTGGATGGCGGCTCTTCAACAGCCGGCTGATCTGCTTCTCGACAATCGACACCTTGTCCGGCCCGC
>Ga0210405_10000396_pt1 | contig 60171 bp, 58 predicted proteins | sample IncBWH11MmetaG_FD_155492 | JGI IMG/M metagenome (GOLD analysis project Ga0210405, IMG submission 155492) | Forest soil microbial communities from Barre Woods Harvard Forest LTER site, Petersham, Massachusetts, United States - Inc-BW-H-11-M | ecosystem: Environmental > Terrestrial > Soil >...
ATCAGTGATGATCAAGTTGACCACACCGAGACCGGTGATGGGAAGCGTACACTTTTTCAAAATCTTCGGGCTGCCATCTTTCGATGTGTGTTCCATCACTGCGACGACGCGTTTCACGCCGGCGACCAAATCCATCGCTCCGCCGGGCCCCTTGATCATTTTCCCCGGAATCATCCAATTCGCGATGTCGCCGCTGTCGGTCACTTCGAATGCGCCCAGAATTGCGAGATCGATGTGACCGCCGCGAATCTGACCGAATGAGTCGGCACTCGAGAAAAACGCCGAGCCCGGCATGGTTGTGATGGTTTGCTTGCCGGCATTAATCAAATCGGGGTCCTCTTCGCCTGGTTTCGGAAACGGGCCGATACCGAGCAGGCCGTTTTCAGACTGAAGCGTGACGTGAATGCCCTCGGGAATGCAGTTCGCGACCAACGTTGGGATTCCGATGCCGAGATTGACGTAGTAGCCGTCGCGCAATTCTTGCGCGGCGCGCTTTGCCATCAAATCGCGAATCGGGGATGAAGTCTTCTTGTTTGGATCGGCGCCTTGGACGGTGCGGAATTCGATCCGTTTCTCGTACTTTGCACCCTGAATAATACGATCGACGAAAATTCCCGGCGTATGAATCTGATCCGGGTCGAGCTCGCCAATTTCAACAAGCTGCGCGACCTCCGCCACGCACACTTTGCCGCAGGTGGCGATCATTGGGTTGAAATTTCGCGACGTTTCTCGGTAGATCAGGTTGCCGGATTTATCGCCCTTGCATCCTTTCACGATCGACAACTCCGCCTTGATTCCCGGCTCTAGAACGTATTCACAGTCACCAAATTTCTTCGTTTCTTTGCCTTCGGTGAGCTTCGTGGCAAAGCCGGTGCGAGTGTAAAATCCGGGAATTCCCGCGCCACCCGCACGCAGTCGCTCGGCGAGTGTGCCTTGTGGAATAAGTTCGAGTTCTAGTTCGCCCGCGAGGACCTGCCGCTCGAATTCCTTGTTCTCTCCAACATAAGACGCCATCACCTTTTTGACCTGGCGCGCCGGAAGCAAAATCCCCATGCCGAAGTTATCAACGCCGGCGTTGTTGCCGACAATCGTCAGGCCCTTGACGCCGCTATCGTGCAAGGCGGCGATAAGATTTTCGGGGATACCGCACAACCCGAAACCGCCCGCTGCAATCGTCATGTTGTCGTGGAGCAGGCCTTCCAGCGCGGCTTTCGCATTGGGAAAAACTTTGTTCATCTGAAAAAGATTGTGCGCGCTTTTCGACCGCAGAGCAACCCTACGACAATCGCTTGCCGACCTGATTTTCATCGGCAGATTGGACGTTCAATTTCATGGCTACAAAGACACTTGCGCATCAGCTCGCGGCGTACGCGACGTCACTGAATTTCGAAGACCTTTCCAAAGACGTCGTTCACGAAGTGAAGCGCCGCGTGATCGATTCGTTCGGCTGCGCCATCGGCGCCTGGAACGAAGAACCGTGCGCCATCGCGCGCAAGGTCGCTTCCGATTTTTCCGCCAAAGCCGGGTCCACAATTATCGGGACGACGCACAAAGCGCCGCCGGACTGGGGCGCTTTTGCGAATGGGTGTTGCATTCGCTATTTCGATTACAACGACACGTATCTGTCCAAAGAACCGGCGCATCCGAGCGATAATCTTGCGGCGGTCTTTGCGGTCGCGGAAAGCGTCGGTGCTGGTGGCAAGGAAGCGATCACTGCCGCGGCGATCGCCTACGAAGTGCAATGCCGGCTTTGCGACGCGGCAAGCATTCGCGCGCGGGGATGGGATCATCCGACTTACGGCGCATTTTCGACCGCGCTCGCGGCCGCGAAATTGATGAAGCTCGATCCGGAGCGCACGCGGCACGCTGTTAATATCGCCGGGGTGAATTGCGCGGCGTTTCGGCAGGCGAGGGTGGGGGAACTTTCGCATTGGAAAGGCGTGGCGTTCGCGAACGCGGCTCGTTGCGGAGTTTACGCAGCGCTGCTGGCGCGAGCAGGAATGACCGGCCCGGCGCCGATTTTTGAAGGCCAAATGGGATTCGAAAAGGAACTTGGCGTTTCGTTAGGCAATGTGGCGGATGTATTCGACAAGAAAAAGGAAGCGATGCCCGGAAAAGGTCCGGCGTCGATGATCCTGAAAACGAGCATCAAATATTGGCCGGCGGAATATCACAGCCAAAGCGCGATTGAAGCCGCGCTCTTCTTGCGCAAGGAAATCGGCGATCCGGCGAAAATCAAATCCGTTCGGATCGAAAGCCACGATGCTTCGGTCGACATCATTGGAAGCGAGCCGGAGAAATGGAAACCGGAAACGCGGGAGACAGCGGACCACAGTTTGCCATACATCACGAGCATTGCGTTGATCGACGGCGAGGTGACTGACAGGCAATTTCAGCCGGAGCGATTCACGGATCCGAAGATCTGGAAATTTCTCGAGAACGTTACCGTTCAGCGCAACACCGAGCTGAGCTCGTTGTACGCGAAAGCGGTGGCAAACATTGTGCATGTCACGTTGCAGGACGGGCGCGAACTGACCAAGCGTGTGGATTATCCGCTCGGCAACGCGCTAAATCCGGTAAGCGACAAACAACTCGAAGGAAAATTCAACGCGCTGGTTGTTCCGGCGCTGGGCGAAGCACGGGCCAAAAAGATTGTCGATCTTGCCTGGAAGTTGGATGAAATGAAAAACGTGGGTGAGCTGATGCAAGCATTAGAAATGACGAAGCCCGAATGACGAATGACGAAAGAAACCCTAATGCTCAAATGACGAAAAGTGTGGCGCCTGATCTCGCGATTCGGACTTCGTCATTCTGTCGACATTCGACATTTGTCATTCGTCATTTTTGCGGCCGAATCCGATGCGTGAGATGAAAACTAAACCGGCACAATTACGTGAGTTAATCTCCAATGGCGCAATCATGATACCCGGCGTGCCGAACGCGTCGATGGCGCGGCAGGTGGAGCAAGCGGGATTCGGCGCAGTTTATGTTAGTGGCGCAGGCATGGCCAACTCGACCGCGGGCGTGCCGGACATTGGACTGTTGTGGAGGGACGAAGTCGTCAGACTCGCAAGCTATGTAGCCCACGCGGTAAGAATTCCAGCGATCGTAGATGCGGACACCGGCTTCGGCGAAGGAGAAGCAGTTGCCCGAACGATTCGTGAGCTTGAAAAAGCGGGGCTCGCCGGCTGTCACATCGAGGATCAGGAATTCCCCAAACGCTGCGGACATCTCGACGGCAAGACGATTGTCGACGCTCGGATGATGGTGGCGAGAATTAAAGCGGCGGTTGCCGCGCGCGCCGACAAGGATTTTCTGATCATCGCCCGGACTGACGCCAGAGCAGCCGAAGGTTTCGACGGGGCGCTTGAGCGGGCTAGTGAATATCTGGCCGCAGGCGCGGACGCCATTTTTCCCGAGGCATTGCAAAGCGCCGACGAATTTCGTGATTTTGCGAAGGAGATCGACTCCCCGCTGATGGCCAACATGACCGAGTTTGGCAAGAGCCCGCTACTGACCTTCCAGCAGCTCGCCGATTTCGGGTATCGGATGATCATTTTCCCGCAGAGCGCGTTTCGTATTTCGATGAAAGCCAGCGCGAAATTCTTCGCTGCTCTGAAGAAAACCGGCACCCAAAACGATTGGCTCGACCAAATGCAGACCCGGCAGGAACTTTACGACCTGCTCGACTACAATCCGGCGGCGGAGGAGTGGAAAGGTTTTCGCGACTGAGCATTTGTCGAATCGCGTATCATTGTTAACGTGAGCCAAAGAAATGACGACTGAAGCAAAACCAGAGTATAGCCCCGGATTGGCCGGAGTGATTGCCGGCGAAACCGCGATCTGCTGGGTCGATCCGAACGCGGGCCTGATGTATCGCGGCTACGACATCCACGAGATGGCCGACAAAGCCACTTTTGAAGAAGTCGCGTATTTGCTGTTAAACGGCGAACTGCCCAACGGCAAGCAACTCAAGGAATTCAAGGAACAGATCGCGTCCGAGCGCGGGCTGCCGAAGCAAGTCGAGGAGATGACGCAACTTATCCCCAAGAACGCGCATCCGATGGACGTTCTTCGGACCGGTGTGTCCATGCTCGGCCCGTTCGACAAGGAGCTGAACGATCACTCGCACGACGCGAACATCCGCAAGTCGATTCGGTTAATCGCCAAAGTGATGACGTTGATCACCGACGGTTTTCGCCTCGCTCAGGGCCAGAAACCGCTGCCGGAAAAGCCGGAGCTAAGCCAGGCCGCTAATTTCTTCTACAAATTGGACGGCAAAGTTCCCGAGGATTGGAAAACCCGGATGATGGATACGATTTTCAATTTGTATGCCGATCACGAATTCAACGCGTCGACATTCGCCGCGCGCGTGACCTCTTCCACCCTGGCCGACATCTACGCTGCCGTCACGTCAGCCTGTGGCACGTTGAAAGGTCCCTTGCACGGCGGCGCAAACGAGGAGTCGATGAAGATGCTCGAGGACATCAAGACTCCCGATCGCGCGGAAGATTGGCTGAAGAAACAGCTGGCCGCGAAGGCGAAGATCATGGGATTTGGCCATCGCGTTTACAAGAAGGGCGATTCGCGCGTGCCGGTCATGCGCGAGATCGCGCGTGATCTCGGCAAGCGCGCCGGCAAGGAAAACTGGGTCGCGATTTGTGAAAAACTGGAGGAAGTGATGGATCGCGAGAAGGGTCTCTGCGCGAATGTCGATCTCTATGCCGCCCCTGTGTTTTGGATGCTCGGATTTAAGCCGGAGCTCAATACGCCGTTGTTTGCAGCTTCGCGCGTTGCCGGTTGGTGCGCGCATGTGGTCGAACAGCACGATCATAATCGACTGATCCGGCCGCGCTCGCTCTACGTCGGGCCGAAGCTCCGAAAATATCCGGGTCCGTCGGATCGCAAATAGGGGGTGGATCGACCGCTCCGCGGGCGATCTAATCGAGCTCGGAGGGCTCGATCCACCATGAAAGAAAAATCGCTCCAGGAACAATACGCACCCGAAAACGCCTGCTTTGGTTGTGGCCCGGCGAATTCGGAAGGTTTGCGTATTCGTAGTTTTCCAAAGAACGGTGAAGTCGTGGCCGAATGGAAACCTCAACCGAAATACGAGGCGTTTCCCGGCGTTCTAAACGGCGGGATCATCGGCACGTTGCTGGACTGCCATTGCAACTGGACCGCGGCCTACCATTTGATGAAAAACGCCAGAGCTGATCATCCGCCATGCACGGTCACGGCAGAATATTCGATCAAGCTGCTCCGGCCTACGCCAACCAACGGTCCGATCTCGCTTTCCGCGCACGTTGTCGATCTAAATGGGGACCGCGCAACGATTGAAGGGACGCTCAGCGGCGGCGGAAAAGTTTGCGCGACCTGTCGCGGCGTATTTGTGGCGGTCAAAGAAGGTCATCCGGCGTTTCATCGCTGGTAAGCGTTTGCTCGTGCGTTGGTTTGCCTTGCTTGAGCCGCTGTGCGTGTTCGCGCTTTCAACCAGCGCGGGCGAGCCGCAAGTTGAAAGCCAGATCGCGCAGATCGAAACCGAAACTGGAAGCCACATTGGTGTTGTCGCGATCGATTCCGCAACCAACCGGCGAATTGAGCATCATCCAAACGAACGGTTTCTCATGTGCAGCACGTTCAAGTTGCTCGCGCTCGCGGCGATTTTGCAACGGAATGATCGCGGCGAAGAAAAGCTGGATCGCTTTGTTCGTTATACCCAGGCCGACCTTCTCGAATACGCGCCGGTCACCAAACAGCATGTCGCCGAAGGTGGTTTGAAACTCGGCGCGTTATGCGAAGCGGCGATCGAGCAAAGCGACAACACCGCTGGCAATCTTTTGTTGCAGGCGATCGGCGGCCCGGCCGGCCTCACAAAATTTGCGCGATCGCTCGGGGACGAAACGACGCGACTCGACCGTATGGAGCCCGAGTTGAACATTGCGAAAGAGGGCGACGAACGAGACACCACTTCGCCCGCAGCAATGTGTAGCGATCTGGTTCGCCTTCTTACGGGCGACATCTTATCAGAAAAATCGCGCGAGCTGATGCAAAACTGGCTGTTGGGCAATCAAACTGGCGAAACATTGATCCGGGCTGGCGTTCCCAAAGATTGGCGCGTTGGCGACAAGACCGGTCGCAGCGGCCAGGGCGCAACGAACGATGTAGCGGTCCTTTATCCTCCGAACGGTGCGCGAATATTTTTGGCTATGTACGTGACGGCGCCATCGCTTTCGGACGAAAAAAGATCTGAGATTCTGGCGCATGTGACTCGGGAGATCGTCGCGGCGTTGCGAACGCCGGCGAAAAACTAGAGCTGCGGTGACAGCAGAGACGCAGCCTGCTCGAACGGATTGGCCAAATGAAATCCGTCGACCTCATTCAGCGTCACTTCGTGGGAGCGGCGTTTGTCGATCTCGAACAGATGAGTTTGCTGCGCGGCAAAATCTGAACTTAAGACGTTGAGGTTTGCTTCGTCGTTGAGGCGAATCGAGCGGTTGTCAAAGTTGCCCGAGCCGACCGAGACGAATTTGTCGTCCACAATCATGAGCTTGGTGTGCAGCATCGTCGGTTGGTATTCGTAGATTTTGATCCCGGCATTCAGCAATTCCGGCCATTGTCGACGTGATGCCGATCGCACGAGCTTCTGGTCGATCTTCTTGCCCGGGACAATGATCTCAACTCGTGCACCACGTTTCGCGGCTCCAACGAGTTCCTTGCGGACAAGATCGTCGGGCAGGAAATACGCGTTTTCGATCCGCAAGGTTTTCTTGGCCGAAGCGATCGCCATTAAATACATCAGGTCGAGATTTTCATAATGCGCGCCGCTTCGAATTGCCTGTGCTTGCAATGAACCGCTGTCTTCGAGCGGCGGGAAGTATTTCACCCCGTGGAGCACGTCACCACGCGTCTTGATCCAATTGCTGATGAAACTTCCCTGAAGCTGTGCCACTACTGGGCCCGTGACCTTGTAATGGTTGTCGCGCCAATGTTTCGGCGAGTCGGCGTTGCCCGCCCAAAGATCGGCGATGCCCGCTCCGCCGATGAAAGCGACCATGCCATCAACGATCAGCAGTTTGCGATGACTGCGGTTGTTGTAGCGGCGCGGGTCGGGCCAGAGAACGCTGTGATATTTCACAATTTTCGCGCCTGCATCCTGCAGTTGCTTCTTGTTCGTGAGGCCCATCTTTTGTGTTCCTTGGGCGTCGAGAATCAAATTTACCTCGACGCCGGCGCGTGCCCGCTCACTTAAGGCAGCAGTAAATTGTTTGGCGATGTCGCCATCCCAGAAAACATACGTCTCCAAATTGATCGAGCGTTTGGCGGAACGGATCGCGCTCAACATTGCCGGAAAAATTTCATCGCCATTGACCAGGGTGCTGATGCTGTTGCCACCGATAAAGTTCGGTCCCAGCAGCGAGCCGGCCGCCTGTTCAAATTCCGGCGATCGCGCGGAATAGAGTGAAGTGACTTCCTGGCGCGGCTGTTTGCCGAGCTTCATCGCGCAGCCAGCGAGAAGGAAACCAAGTCCCAGCAGGGCGATCGTCGGCCGGCAAAGTGAATGCATTCGATGAATCATCGTAAATGAGCAGATGGACGGCTGTTAGCATCGCTGCATTCGAATGTGGGGCGATGAATTAAACTAACGACCCGATTCTTTTTGATGTTCTTTCAGCGCCTCGGCTAGCCATTCATCCAGCCGCCGTTGCTTTCCATCGCTGGTTTGGACGAGATAAGGTTGGCCGGTCAGCAAACTTTTGGATGCAGAGAGGCGAATAAAATCTTCCGGGGTTTTGATCTCGTTCTTGAAATGTTCGTACTTGGCTTTGATGTGATTGACTGCTTCCTGCGGAGTGTGGGCCTGTCCGTTGCGAATGAAAGTCGCGTCTGATTTCGCAATATAATCGAGAAGATATTTGATCGATTCGTCCAATGATTCCGCCGCGCAGATTGGCTCTGCGGAGATCGATAGCAAAACCACAATGGCAACCAATTGAACACAGCGTCTCATGAAAATGATTCGGATGAGGCGCCCGGCGCGCGTGGCCGGTTGTCGATCTTGCCACCGATTCAGGCGCGCGCCCGGGGTGACTCGAACACCCGGCCTACGGATTAGAAATCCGTTGCTCTATCCAGCTGAGCTACGGGCGCAATTGCCTCGGAATATTACCGACTTTCGCCCTGAATGAAAGCCGAGGTAGAATGACGAAGCACGAATGACGAATGTCGAAACAAACTCGAATGGCCAATGATTAAAAAGAAAACAAGTTTTCGGTGCCTGATTCTTTGGAGTTCGTCATTCCTTCGGAATTCGACATTCGATATTCGTCATTTAGTGCTCCCTGTCGGTGTTGTATTCGTGCTCTCTGACCTCGACCGTTTCGCGGATGAATTCATTGTTTGTCATCGCCCCCTACAAATACCAGGGCGCCTGGGTGTTTGATGATCCGGCGACCGGCTTGTTCCGGGAACCGTTCATTGCCGGCATTGATACAATGATCGACAAGGCGGTGGCGAAAATTCCGAACGCCGAGAAAGGATTCCGCGCCACCTTTAGCGCCCGCCAATTTCCCGGTTCGGATTTCCAGCTGGAATGGCGGCGGGCCGAATCCGGCGGCAATTGGTATTACAGCGACGAATTCAAGATGGAAGGCTGGCTTTGTCCCGCGCTGTTCAAGTATTTCCCAAGCGCGCCTAACGAGATCTACGTCAAAGTGGAAGAACTAAAGCGTTAAACGCTTTGCTTACGAGTCCTGATCTTGGATTCGGTGCTTGAGTTCCCAAACTTTCAACGCCGCCAATAGCAGCGCTTTAGTCCGGGTCAGAGTGCCGGCGGCGGCCATGGTTGTGTCGTAATCGTGTCGCCCCTGCGCGCCAGTCTTGCGCGGGCGTCCGCGAGTGCGCTTTTGGGCTTTCGCTTTTCTTACCCGCCCGCTGACTGCCAGGTGTGCGCTGTTGTTCATATAATCCCTAGAATTTACTATATTCCCCATATCCACCAAGCAACTTCCTTGCCACCCACCGTAGACCGTCCACCCCGACTCGGGCAAATCCCTCTTTGGTAACATTCATGTGACAACACCGCAGCGCTGCCGTTGTTGCGCCCGCGCTAAATGCGCTTGTGCCCGCCTCGGTTCTCCGCCAGTTTCAACCCACACTCATGGCTGATCGGAAGTTCGGTTGTCTCAGTATTTTTCTGTTCGTTGCCCTGTGCGCGAGCGTGTTCATCAATTTCATGCTCGTGATCGTGGCGTTCCGCGGATTTACGACCGGAGCCCGGTTCGAAGAACCGACGCCGCGGTTCCGGGAAGTTGTCGTCCAGCGCGGTGGCCGTCTGGTTCCGGACCGGATTGCGCTCATTACCATGCGCGGCCTGATCAGCGGCTCGATTCCGGGCAATGTCAGCGAATCGATGGTCGAAGACATGCGGCTGGCACTGGAACAAGCGCGCGAGGACAATCGGGTGAAGGCGATTGTCCTGGAGATCGATTCGCCCGGCGGCGAAGTGACGGCCGCGGACGAAATTTACAACGCCGTGACCAGGGCCCGGGCGCGCAAACCGGTGGTTATCTACATGGATTCGCTCGCCGCCTCCGGCGGTTACTATGTCGCGTGCGGTGGAAAATATTTGATGGCCAACGAAACGACCATCACCGGCAGTATCGGCGTGATCATTCAGACGCTGAACTACGAACAGCTTTTCAATAAGATCGGTCTCGCTTCGGTTGTTTTCAAAAGCGGCAAGTTCAAGGACATCTTGAACGGTGCGCGTCCAATGACGCCCGAAGAGCGCGACTTGATCCAGAGTTTCGTGATGCAGACCTACGACAAGTTTCTCGGCATCGTGTCGAAGGAACGCGGCCTTCCGGCCGATATGCTGCGGAACACCATTGCCGACGGTCGAATTCTTTCGGGAAAGGACGCGCTCAATAGCAAGTTGATCGACGGGCTCGGCCAAATCGAGGACGCTTACGCGAAAGCGAAGCAGCTCGGAAATGCGCCCGAGGCCAGTGTGGTGAAGTACGGACCGCCGTTCAGTCTGTCCCGAATATTCCGGGCGTTTGGGGAGTTTGGTGGCGATTCCAAAATCGAGCTGCAGCTTCCGAAACAACTCGTGCCCCAACTCGAAAGCGGCCGCGCTTATTTTCTGCCGAGCTTCTACGCTCCGTAGCGCGGACGAAAATGTTTGCGGGTGCTTTCTCCAGCGCGGTTGGAAATATTTTCATTGCGCTGATTGTCCTCGGCGCGCTGGCGATTTACCTGACTCTGATTGGCCAAATCAGCGCTCGAAAGTCGACACCCGACGTGACAATTGGCAACCCGCCCACTCGGACATTTGGCCTGCCGGAAGCGCTCCTCGCGGCGGCGTTGATCCTGTTTCTGCTGCTAAACATCGTCGCGTCGTTTGGAAGAAGTTCGCCAGTGCATTTGAATGGCCGCGACCTCGTCGCGAATTTTCTTCTTAGTTTGTTCGTCGTGTTCTTGATCGCGGCCGTGTTGAAACTGCGCGGCATCGACATCGACAGCCTGGCTGGGTTTTCCAAGACCACCGTGAAACGCGCGATCAGCACCGCAATTGTGTTGTTGGTGGCGGCGGCCCCATTGATTTTGGTGGCAGAAGGATTAACGCAAACCTTCCTCGGCGGCGAGTCGAGTAAGCAGGAGATTGTCGATCTTTTTAACAACTCCGGGACGATCCAGGAACGGGTGATGATCATTGTTCTGGCGGTCGTGGTGGCGCCGATCTCAGAGGAATTCGTTTTTCGTTTCTTTATTTATGGCGTTTTTCGCCGCTATTTTGGCGTCGCCATCGGCCTGATTTTTAACGCGCTGTTATTCGCCGCCGCCCATACCCACTTACCGTCGGCCGCGCCGTTGTTCGTCCTCGGAGCTTGTCTCACTCTTGCCTACGAATGGAGTGGGTCGATCCTTGTTAACATGGCGATGCACGCTCTTTTCAACGCAACTCAACTGTTCTTGCTCGCCTTTCCCGAACTGTTTCGGCAATGAAACGGAGTCGGTCCGCCAGGGGACGGACTCGCCTGGGCGAGGTCGGTGAAGACGCGCTGCTCACGTCGCTGCTGCGCGACTTGCCGCGGTCGCGCAGATTCATTGGCGATGACTGCGCCGTCGTCGGGTTTTGCGACGCGAAAAATCTGCTCGTGCTCAAAACCGACTGCGTGGTCGAGCGACTTCATTTTCAACCGGACGCCGACCCGACGCTCGTCGGCTGGAAGGCGATGATGCGGCCGTTGAGCGATTTTGCGGCTATCTCGGGGGTTCCACAGTTTGCGTTGATTACGTTGATCGTGCCGGCGGCAAAATCGACATCTTGGGTCAAAAAACTCTATCGCGGTTTGGAACGAGCAGCCGCGCGGTTCGATGTGCTAATTGTTGGAGGCGAGACCAGCGCCACGCGCGGATCGGCGGCGATTTCGGTCGGTGTTTCGGGTTTTGTTGAACAAAATCGTTCGGTTTCGCGTTCGGGCGGCAAACGCGGCGACGATCTGTTCGTTACCGGCAAATTGGGCGGATCGTTACGCGGAAAACATCTTCGATTCGTTCCGCGGATTACGGAGTCGCGCTGGCTAACCAAAAATTTCCACGTTCACGCGATGATGGACCTCAGCGACGGGTTAGGCGTCGATCTCCCGCGATTGGCCAAAGCCAGCGGACTCGGCTTTAAGCTCGAAAAGGAATCACTGCCACTCACCCGAGGCGCTACAATTCGCAACGCCATTTCCGACGGCGAAGATTACGAACTGCTCTTCGCTATTTCTCCGCCCGACCGCCGACGTCTTGAGCGGATGTGGAAACGAAAATTCCCCAAGTTACCGCTTACCCGAATCGGCTCTTTTACTCAACGTCTCAACAGTGCCAGTCCGGCTCGGACCTCAACCTCTCAACTTCTGCCCAGTGGCTACGTTCATTTCCAGTAGCGCTGGCGAAACCGAATCGTTCGGCCGGAAGTTTGCGGGAACGGTCAAGCCTGGCGACGTCCTGGCGCTCGCTGGCGATCTCGGAAGCGGCAAGACGCAATTCGTTAAGGGTCTGGCTGAGGCTTTGGGTGCGAGAACGAAGGCGACCAGTCCAACGTTCACCCTGATCCACGAGTACTCCGGCGGCCGGCTGTCGGTTTATCACTTCGATTTTTTTCGAATTGAAGACAAGCAATCTGCCGAACGTCTTGGGCTGGACGAATATTTCTTTGGCGACGGCGTCTCCGTTGTTGAATGGGCGGATCGGTTCCCGGAGTTAATTCCAGAGAATGCGCATTGGATCTCTTTCGAAACGAAATCTGAAACCGAGCGCGGGATCACAGTTTCCGAAAATGGCCCTGCACGTCAGCCGGGAGAAAGTAATCAACGTGCTCGAGACTAGCCCAGCCTGGCACCGCACGGAGAGGCCTCAACGTTTTCGAAAATAGCCCAGCGCTTCAGTCGCTGGGACACAAATGCGCAAATCCGTTCAGTCCCCTTGGGGACGCCAGAAAGAGGTCTCAGGCGACGCTTCTTTCGTCCCTTTCGGGACTCGCTTCATTGATGGTTTGCATACCCAGCGCTGAAGCGCTGGGCTATTGTTTGCAGACTCCTATTGAAGCTTGCAAGTCACAACAAATGAAGATCCTCGCGCTTGAACTTTCCAGCGCTCGGGGAAGCATCGCCTTGCTCGATTCTGGGGAGCGCACGCGAAAGGCCAGTCCGCCTCGGATCGTGCAACGATCGGCGCCCCCGCCGGCCGCTCTGCTATTTTCCCGCGAGTGGCCGAATGATCGAAAGAATTCCGGCCCGTTCTTCGAACATCTGACTGAAGTGCAGAAACAGTTCGGGAAAGCAGGCACAATCATCGTCGGTCTTGGTCCGGGTTCCTACGCGGGAACCCGGATCGCGATCTCGGCCGCGATTGGTTTGCGCGTCGCGTCGAAGACGCACTTGATCGGGTTTGCTTCGATCTGCGCGCTCGAGTGTGGCGCCGATGAATATTGCGTGATTGGCGATGCGAGGCGTCACACATTCTTCTTCGCGCTCGTTCGGGATCGAGATTTGATCGAGGGTCCAACTTTGATGACCGAAGCTGAATTGCGAGAAAAATTGGATAAGCTCGACAAGAAGATGCCGATCTTTACCACGGAGAAACTTTCGCAATTCGAGCGCGCCGAGCTTCGTTATCCTTCGGCAAAATTACTCGGCCGATTGGCGACTGATTCGAAGCGGCAATTTACGCAACCGCCACTCGAACCGATGTATTTGCGCGAGCCGCACATCACCGTTCCAAAGAAATGACGCACAATTGTCGTTGCTGGGTTGAGATCGATCGCGCCGCATTGCGCCACAACGCGGGAGTCGTGCGTGAACGGATTGGTTCCGCCGAAATGCTGGCGGTTGTGAAAGCGAATGCTTACGGCCACGGAATGCTCGGTGTCGCTGAAGCCCTTGCCAATGATGCGCAGCTCTTTGGCGTTGCGAATTTGGAAGAAGCGCTCGCGCTGCGAGAAAGGGTCAAGCATCCAATCATCACTTTGAGTCCGACGCTTCCGGATGAACGGTCAACCGTTGTTGCGCGCGGTTTCATCCCGACGATTTCGAGCCTGGAAGAAGCCCAGGCTTTTGCCAACGCCGGTCGTGTCTCGGTTAGTTTCAAAGTCGACACCGGCAACGGCCGAATGGGCGTTGGGGAAAATGAGGCCGTCGAGATTTTCAAACGGGTCGCCGCGCTGCCGAACATCGAAATCCACAGCGTCTCTACTCACATGCCGGTTTCGAACGAGGACGCAGAATACACAAAAAACCAGCTGCTTCGGTTTGGAAAAATTGTCGATCAATTGCGCGGGACTGTTCCGGGCAAGTACAAGGTCCATGTGCTCCAAAGCGCGGGCACGCTCGCGTTCAACGAGCGCACCTACGAGATCGTGCGCGCGGGCATCATTCTCTACGGCATTTCGCCGCTGCCAGAATTTCAGAGTCTGCTCAAACCGGCGATGACATGGAAAACCCGGATCGGTTTGATCCGCGACGTGCCGAAAGGTTGGTCGATTAGTTATGGGCGCACCTTCATTACGCCGAAGGCGATGCGGGTTGCGACGTTGACCGCCGGTTATGCCGACGGTTATCCGCGACACCTTTCGAATCGCGACGCGCAAATGCTGGTGCGCGGCAAGCGTTGTCCACTGCTTGGCCGCGTGACGATGGATTTGATGGTGATCGACGCCTCCCATGTGCCGGAGGCTGCGGTCGGGGACGAAGTCATCTTAATGGGGCGACAGGGCGACGCAGAAATCCCATGCGTTGAGTTGGCCGACAAAGCGGGCACGATCACGTGGGAGATCACCACGCGTGTTGGCCAGCGCGTGAAGCGGGTGTTTCTCTAATTAGCGATTTAACGATTTAATGAATTAACGAATACTCGTCACAGGTCACTCGTCACTTTTCTTCATGTTTCAGATCATTTTCAACGAGCTGAGCGCGGCCGAGATGTCGGCGTTATCGAAAAAGATGCAGCTCGATCTGCTCGCCCAGTTCCAGATTTTGCCGGAAGACCTCGACCGTCTCGACGCCAAACATTTCGGCGTAATCGAGCGGAAAGGAAAAAAGCTATATCGCTACCGCGCGAAAGATTACCGGATCTATTTCGAGCAGACGCCGGAAGGGGTCACCATCCACCGCGTCCTGCACAAGAACACTTTTCGGGATTTCCTTTTCCGCAGCAAACTTCCGGGCTCGGAAGACCAGGCGCTCGGCAAAACCCGCGAGTTCTGGAAACTGATCGACGAAGGCAAGAAAACGCGGAAAGCGTAGGTGGCATGCGCGTCCTAACAGTTTCCGCGCTTCTAGGTGTTTGTTTGATTTGCTTCGCGTTAGGCGACACGCCTTTGCCACCCCCGACCAAGATTACGGTTACAAGTTCGACTGGTGTTATTCGCGCTGTTTCAGATCCAAAAGCAGGGACGAGCATTGAGGAAGCGAAGTCGGGTAAAGTTTTGTGGTGACTTCCCGATTGGCATCGCTCGTTTTTTGTCGCCAACGACGGAAAATATCTTGTCACCGAATATTCGAACCTAATTCCGACTAACTTTTCGAATGATCTCGTGCTGTTCTCGTTCTGGCGGGAAGGCACCAGGATACGAGACGTTACAATTAGAGACTTTGCGCCAGATCATCGGATTTTCCAGCGAACGGCTTCGCACTATGAGTGGGGAACGATTGAGGGTATTGATCCACGAGGTCGGCTGAAAGTGAATCGAGCAGACGGCAAGACATTCCTGTTCGATGTCACGACAGGAAAAGAATTAAACGCCGAACCAAAATAAACGGGCGCTTGCCACAGCGAGCGCCTCTACAACTTCAGAGATCCTTCGCTTCGCTCAGGATGACGTGTTGTAGCCACGGCGCTATGCGCCGTTATCTGAGGACGGGCCACAGGCCCGTGGCTACACCTTAATTCGCGGACGCGAATTAAATCACTTCATCAGCAGCACGGAGCGGCTGCGTTTGATCTCGCGGGTGATTTTGCGATGCAAATGTGCCGGCATGCCGGTGACGCGGCGGGGAAGAATTTTGCCGCTCTCGGTCACAAATTTTTTCAACAGATCGGGATTTTTGTAATCGAGCGCTTCGATATTGATGTCGATCCGGCGGCGGGGCATCGCGCGGTTGGCGCGGCGAAATGCAGAACGGCGTTTGGCGGTCTTTGGTTGCATGAAATTATTTGGTTTCGCGATGAAGCGTGTGCTTGCGCAGATGCGGGTTGTATTTCTTTTTCTCGAGCCGGTTCGGCGTCCGCGGACTCTTTTTGTTCCGCGTGGTCATGTAACGCGAAACCGGTTTGCCTAGCGCTTTCGCTTCGGTGCACTCGAGGGTGATAATTTCCTGAGCCATGTTCGTTATTCCTTCGACTCCGGCGCGGGCGTCGCTTCAGATTCTTCTGCTTCGCCTTCGCCGCCTTCGTCGTCGGTCAAACCGAAGAGCGACGTCACCGATTGCCGGACGCGCGATTGTTTGTTCTGTTTCTCGAGCTGCGATTGACATTCAACGGTGAATCGAGCGAACGGGATCGCTTCCAAACGCGCATGCGGGATTGGTTTGCCCGACATCTCGCAAACGCCATACGTGCCGACCTCGATCCGCTTCAGCGCCTGATCGATCTCGTAAAGCGCGTCCTGTTCCTGTGAAAGCAGGCTCAGCGCGAAATCGCGATCGTAGGCATCCGAACCGGCGTCGGCCTGGTGCATTCCAAATGCGGACGCTTCGCTGCCTTCGGCCCGCGAACGGAGTGTATCCTGTGCAACTCCGGCCATGGAATCGACCATGGCGTCGCGCAATTGGAGAAGCTTCTCCTTCTGCTTCCGCACAAAAGGCGTCAACTTGCGTTCGTGATTGTTGCCTGCGAGCAACGCCTGACGCGGACTGGCGCTCGCTTTCTTGGCAGAAATCTTACGGGCCGGCTTGGGAGCGGCCTTTTTCGAGGAAACTTTTTTCTTTTTTGTGGTGGGCATAAGTTCAAAAGGCGGTCGCCGCGGCGACCGCCAGAAAAAACGGAGGCTTAATTAAGAACGATTCCGGGTCAGCGCAAGGGGAGATTTGACGAATTTCCGGGATATTTGATTCAACGTTTTTGCCCCAAAAAATCCGATCTAACCACGAATCGACCCCCTAGACACCAATTGAAACGAGCCGTTTCTCTTTGGCCTGAAAATAGCCCAGCGCTTCAGCGCTGGGACGGAGATATCATGAAACACCGAGTCCGGTTAGGACGAAAGAAAGTTTCTGTCGTCTCCGGTAGGACTCCCCCGAGTTCCAAACGATTACCCAGCGTTAAAACGCTGGGCTATTATCAATTCATTCGTGCCGATTCGTCGTTAGAATTCACGAACTCGCGCTGGAGTATCGACGCAGGGCAAACGACCAGAAACTGCGAGAAAGGAAGAAGATCACGGTCGAGGCAATCACCAGCTTCGACATCAGTCCCCATGGCTCCTCAAACGACTTGGCCAGCAGCCGCGCGGGCACGTTTGAGACCACGACGACCGGCACGATCCAGCTGAAGATGAATTTAAAAAGGCGCGGGTAAATTGAGTCCGGATAACGCGCAATATTCATGAAATTGAAATAGCCGTAGACGAGGCCCTGCGCCCGCACGATCCAAAAACTGACCGCGGCCAGGCTGAGCATGATCGAATAATGCACCGCGATTCCGAACCCGACGGCAACGATGTAGAGCAGGATCGACAACGGCCCCGGAACATAGCCGAGCTTGGTCAAAGAAAAGATGACTACGGCACCGCCGACCACCGCGTTGACCACGCTGTCGAGCGCAAATTGTTTGGTGGAAGCCGCGAACTGACTGTCGACCGGCAATACCAGGAGAGAGTCGAGCTTTCCGGTCCGCACCAGTTCAGGAATCGCGGCGATGTTGACGAAAAAAAACGCCTGGAAAAGCTGCGAGATCATCTGGTGCGTGCCGATGAGCAATACGACTTCCCATTTTGTCCAATCGCCAATGCGGTCGACATTCCCGAAAATGATGGAGAAAAAAACGATCTGGCCGACAAACCAGAGCACTTCCACCAGCATCCAGAGCAGGAAGTTCGCTTTGAAACTCATCTCGCGAATGAGCGAGTTCCGAAGGATGATGGCGTAGATATCGATGTAACGCCGGAGCACGGTTCCCTGTGATTTCAGTTTTACTCCAAGTCAAATCCTACCCATGAAGCGTTTTCTACCTGTTGGCGTCATCATTGTCGCCTTGCTCGTCATTTTGTTTGTGGTCCGGCGGTGCACATCAAGTGGCGCTTCGACGTATCAAACTGCGACCGTCACCCGCGGACCGATCACACAATTAGTGACCGCTACCGGGACTTTGAATCCGGTCATCAACGTGCAGGTTGGCAGCCAGGTTTCGGGCAACATCGCCAAGCTGTTTGTCGATTTTAACTCACAGGTAAAAGCCGGTCAGACGGTCGCGCAGATCGACCCGATGCTTTTCCAGGCCGCAGTGACTCAAGCCGAGGGCGATCTCGCGAGCTCCCAGGCAGCGCTCGAACTGGCCAAGCTTAATGGGGATCGAATTCAAAAGCTCTTCCTCCAAAAGAATTCGGCACAACAGGACCTCGATTCGGCTGTGGCGGCGCTGCATCAGGCTGAAGCCAACGTGAAGATCAAACAGGGCGCGCTCGATAAGGCGAAAGCAGATCTCGACCATTCCACGATTACGTCACCGATCGACGGAGTAGTGATTTCGCGGAACGTTGATGTCGGGCAAACCGTGGCCGCGAGTTTGCAGGCGCCCGTGATTTTCCAGATCGCGAACGATCTCACGAAAATGCAGATCGACTCAAACGTCGCCGAAGCCGATGTCGGCGCGGTACAGGTGGATCAGGATGTCGATTTCACCGTCGACGCTTTTCCGACGCGCACGTTTCACGGCAAAGTCGTGCAGGTGCGCAACGCGCCGATCACCGTCCAAAACGTGGTGACCTACGACACCGTCATTGGCGTAGATAACAAGGATTTGAAATTGAAACCGGGAATGACTGCGAACGTTGCCATCATCATCACGCACACGGAAAACGTGCTGCAATTGAAGAATGCCGCGTTGCGTTATCGTCCGCCCGACGCTGCGGCACCTACGCCTTCGCAACAACCGCGCCCTGCCGGTTCGCCGGGCGGTCAGCAACCAACCGGTGGCCGCGAACGCCGGTCCGAGCGAACCGTTTACGTTTTGTCCTATGGCCGACCGAAACCGGTGCAGATCAAAACCGGAATCAGCGACGGAATCATGACCGAGGTGACCGACGGTTTGAAAGAAGGCGATCGTGTCATCACCGCCGAATTGACGTCGCCGAGCGCCGCGTCATCGCCTTCGACAAATCCGTTCAGTGGCGCACGAAGATTTCCATGACAGAAATGACGAAGCACGAATAACGAATGCCGAAGCAAATCCGAATGCTCAAATGACGAAAGCGTTACTAAACGGACTGTTTCGGTATTTAGTCATTCTTTCGTCATTCGGCATTAGTCATTCGTCATTTTCCGACGCGAGCGGGCCGAGGAGTACGCGGAAAAGATGAACGATGGTTCGGTCGTCAAGTTAATGGACGTGCATAAGACGTATCACACTGGTGACGTGGACGTTCATGCGGTCCGCGGCGTTTCGCTTGAAATCCAGCGCGGCGAATTTGTTGCGCTAATGGGCGCGAGCGGTTCCGGAAAGTCGACGCTCATGAATATACTCGGTTGTCTGGATCGGCCGACCTCGGGCCGATACGTTTTGGACGATGCCGAAGTGTCGGAACTCGATCGCAATCGGCTGGCGGATATTCGCAATCACAAACTCGGTTTCGTTTTTCAAGGTTTCAATCTGCTGCCGCGAACATCCGCGCGCGAGAACGTGGAGCTGCCGCTGCTTTACGGAACACGGAAAATGACAAACGCCCAGTTGCGCGAAAGGGCGGATGCCGTTTTGGCTTCCGTCGGTTTGGCTGGACGCGAAGATCATCATCCGAGCCAGCTTTCCGGCGGCCAGCAGCAACGCGTCGCGATTGCGCGCGCGTTGGTGAACGATCCCGAAGTTGTCCTCGCCGATGAGCCGACCGGAAATCTCGACAGCCGGACCAGCGTCGAGATCATGGGAATTTTTCAAGAGCTGAACAATCGCGGCATCACCATCATCATGGTCACGCACGAAGCCGACATCGCCACCTATGCGCGCCGCAATGTGGTGATGCGCGATGGCGTAATTCTTAATGATTTTCAGGTGACCCAACGATCGAACGCGTCGATTGAACTCGAAAAGATCGCTCCGATCGATTCTGAAACCTCGTCATGAACAAATCTCGTCACCTGTCACCCGTCACTCGTCACTTCTTATGAAAGTTGGATCGACATTGAATATCGCCTTGCGCGCGTTACGCCGAAACAAGATGCGTTCGGTGCTGACCGCGCTCGGCATCATCATTGGCGTCGCTGCTGTCATCGCGATGGTCGGCATTGGCAACGGCGCGAAGGCGCAGGTGGAAGCGCAAATCGCAAGTCTTGGGCAGAACGTGATCCTGATTTTTTCCGGCAGCACGACTGCGAGCGGCATTCGCACCGGTTGGGGCGGGGCCGGCACATTGAAAATCGAGGACGCGGAGGCGATCCGGCGCGAAGTGCCGGGAGTTGTCGCGGTGAGCGAGGAAGTTGTTTCGACCACGCAGGTCGCGGCCGGAAATCAAAATTGGTTCACCCGAATCTACGGCGAATCGGCCGATTACCTCGACATTCGCCAGTGGCCGCTGGCCGATGGCGCGCCGTTTACGCCGCAGGATGTGCGCAGCTCGAACAAGGTTTGCGTCATCGGTAACACCACTGCTTCGCAAATTTACGGCAACGATGATCCGGTGGGTCAAATTTTGCGGATCAAGAACGTGCCGTTCACAATAATGGGCGTTTTGACGCCGAAAGGATTGAGCACACAAGGCGTGGACCAGGACGATATCGTGATAATGCCTTACACAAGCGCGATGAAACGCGTGATCGGCGGGACGACATTGCGCAACATCAATGTCCAAGTCGGTCAAGGCAGTGAAATCAACGCTGCGCAACAGCAGATCATTTCGTTGCTGCGCCAGCGACATAACATTCGTCCCGGCCGCGACGACGATTTCACGGTGCGCAATCAACAGGAGATCGCCGATGCCGCGACCGCGACGACGGCCGTTATGACGTTACTTCTCGGATCGATCGCCGGCGTGTCGCTCGTTGTCGGTGGAATCGGAATCATGAACATCATGCTCGTTAGCGTGACTGAGCGCACACGCGAGATCGGCACCCGCATGGCGGTTGGGGCGCACGGCAGCGATATTCTCACTCAGTTTCTTATTGAAGCCGTGACGCTAAGCTCGGTCGGCGGCATGATCGGAATCATTTTCGGAATCGGTGCGTCGCAAATTCTTTCGAGTTACGCGCATTGGCCGACGCTGATTTCGCTGAGCTCGATCATTGTCGCGTTCATGTTCAGCGCGGCAGTTGGAATCTTTTTTGGATTTTATCCCGCGCGCAAAGCCGCTGCGCTCGACCCGATCGAAGCGCTTCGCTACGAATAAGAATTCGGAACCACGGATGACACGGATATCACAGATTACTGTTTCTGAATTATTCGTTTCATCCGTGTAATCCGTGGTTAAATTCTGAGATGGCTGAACATCCGCCTTCGCCAAGGCTACGGCGTGGCGGGGCTGATGGAACGAATCAGAGGAGATTCGTGTTTATTAGTGTCTGTTGGTGATTAAGAATTTACTATGTCTGAGAGCAAGGGCTTCCAGGATTTAGTCGCGGACGCGAAAAAGAAAATCACCGAAATTTCGCCAACCGATGCCGCGGCGAAAGCCAAGAGCAGCGACGTGGTGATTGTCGATGTTCGCGAGAAGGACGAGTTCGATGAATCGCACATTCCCGATGCGGTCCACATGAGTCGCGGGATGGTCGAGCTCGAAGTCGAGGACAAATTTCCCGACCGCAACATGACGATCATTTGTCATTGCGGAGGCGGCGGCCGTTCCGCGCTCGCGGCGGAAAGTTTGCAAAAGATGGGCTACAAAAATGTTCGCTCCATGGCCGGCGGCTTCAAAGCCTGGAAAGCCGCCGGTTTACCAACGACGAAGTGAGCTCTGATGAGCTACGAAAAGCTAAAACGAAGCGCAGCGATTCTTTGCAAACATATTTCGTATCCGGATCGTCCCATCTTGCGCGCGACACGTGAACTTCCAGTCGAGCCTGAAGATAGTGGTTGGCAGTTTCTGTGCGGCGTCGAGCGACACGACGACGCCAGCTCTGAGGCAGTTTGGGCATTAGAAGAAGTGGCAGCATTGGATACGACGCTTCGATCTCTTCTCGACTCAGAACCAAGAATGTCGTTTGAGCGATCGACGGTGGACACGCCGTGGCGTCGTGTGTCCTACGGTGACGACGAATAGTTGTAGAGGCGCTCGCCGCGGCGAGCGCCTATTTAATTCGGCGTTTGAGAACAAACGCCGCTACAACGCCTGTTCTGTCATTCCGACTGAAGTGTAGCAATGGAGCGAGGTGGGACAAACGACATGGACTGCTTGGCCGCGAGGGTAGCGGCGAGAGAGTCGGGAGACGAACGAGTTCAATCTCTTACTATTTCTGTCGTTCTGAGCCCGGTCAGCACGGAAATATTTAGAGATGTATCGACTTCGCTCGACATGACAGGTAGCGGCGGTTCACCGAACCGCCATGGCGATTGAGGTCAATCGCCTCTACCTAGTCACCCACGGCTTCGTAGTGCCGCAGGCCGCGGTGCCACATCATTCGCGCGCTTGTCTTCGCTCGTGGAACTCTTCTAAGCTCGCGATCTAAACCGTGAGCAAAAAAGTACAGATTTCGAGATCGATCGCAGCGATTGGGCTGGTAATTGTCGCGCTTTGTATATCCGGATCTACCGTTAATCCCGCGGATGTTTATTTGCCGCAGTTAAAGGATAAAGACGCGGACGTGCGCATCGCGGCGCTGAGGGAGCTACAGACATCTCTCGATTCGAGGATTCCCGAAGCGATGGTGGCGCTTCTTTCGGACGAGGGGAACTCAATCCGGCGACTCGCGGCGCGCGCGGTTGGCAGTCGCTGGTGGCAAATTCCGAAAGAGAAATCCGAACGTTACGTCAGCGCGCTCGAGAAGAACTTGCGACCGGAAGTCGACTTTGAAGATGAAAAGAACATGGCCGAGCGCGGGATCGGACTTCTCACCCGACGCTATGATTCAAAAATGTTCTCTCGGAGCCCGGGCGAGCGATGGGTTATGTATGAACGGCGCGGTTTTCCGTGTTTGATCGATACGACAACCTCCACTGAAGAATTGATCGGTTGGTCCACTGCTTATAATCGCAACTCAGAAATGCCGCCTTGGTTGTTTGGTGGGAATAGCCCGATCGGACAAGATGAGGCTCTCTGGCATCCGACGAAGGAGGTAGTAGCGCTAAGTGTTTCCATCAGTAAGCGCGCCACGAGCGTTTGGATTTGGGAGCACAAATACGGTCTTCACAAACTGACGCATCCCGAAATGGTTAAATTGCTTCACCCGAAGGGCGAAATCGACGAACCAAACCCTCTTAATGCTGAAATTAAAGAGTGGAAAGGGGATGATTTGCTGGTCGGAGTAAATTGGGGCCGAGACTGGAAACAGAAAGGCAACATTGTTGGAGATGCAGTCGTCGCTTGGAATCTGGAAACGCATCAATGGCGCAAGATTTCCGAACGATATCGCCCGGGTGGCGAGTAGCGATCATCCCCCGACCGCCTGATAATGGCGGAGGCCGCGGTGCCACATCATTCGCGCGATTGACCAGGTGAGAAAAAGCCAGCCGGTCTGGATGGCGAGAGCTTGCCAGAGGTCGGCGCCTTTCAAGCGCCCGAGAAAAATCGCGACCGGACAAAACAGTTCATAATAAAACGGCATCCATTTCAGGGCCGCCTGGATCCCGGCCGGCATGATGTCGATTGGGAACATTTGGCCGCCCAGGAAATATTCGAACGAGTAAACGATGAACACGAAGGTGGTGATCTCCAAAATCCAGAACGCCATCATCGCGAGCGAATAGGTGATGAAGAACTGGATGAACGCCGCCATCATCGTCGATAAAATCGCGAGGACGTAAGTCAGCGGATCGTGCGGGAGCGCGACGTAGTTGTGGAAATAAAGGAAGATGAGCGCGATCGGAGGCAGGGTGACGAAGGTGTAAACGAGTCGTCCGCTGCAAAAAATGCTGAATCGATATGTGAGATAACTCATCGGCTTCGTCAGGAGCGCGTTGATCTGACCTTCGCGAATGTCGGCGGCGATTTGCCATTCGTCCTCGGTCGGTGTGACCAGATTACTGACCAGGATCGTGAGCAGGTAATAATAGATCATCGAGCCGTAGTCGTAACCGTGCAGACCGCGGCCGCGTTCTTTGAACACCGCGCTCCATAGAAACACGGTGCCGGCGAGTGGGATTAATCCAAACGCCGCGCGCAAAAAATAGTTCCAGCGATAAACAAACGTGTTCTGGAGCCCGATGTTGAAAACCGAAAGGTATTTCTCGGCGCGCGCGTTCATGCTCTTAGCGGATGGACGATCCGCCAAATACGCTAAATGACACTAAAGTAACCGACATCAACTGTTGAATTCTCTTTTAGCGTTCTTTGGCGTTTTCAGCGGATTCTTCGAGTTGTCGCAGTTGTCGATCTTGCCACGGTCGCATGAACAGCAGCGCGCAGGTCGCGCCAACCAGCGCCATGAACATGTCTTCCTGCGTGTCCCAGATGTCGCCCTGCGTTCCAAGAAAATCAGTCGAAGCCGCGCCGCCGATCAGTGCAGTCCACCATTCGATGAATTCATAGGTCACACTGATCGCGAGACAGATCGAGATGATGAGGAACGGCATCCAGTGTTTGCGATTGAGAATGTTCAGCCGAACGAACATCTCGCGCGCGATCAACGCGGGCACGAATCCTTGCGCGAAATGGCCAAGCCGATCGTAGTGATTCCGGCTCCAATGGAAAACTTCCTTGAGCCAGTTGAAGACCGGTTCGCGTGCGTAGGTCCAATGTCCACCGACGCAAAGAATGCAGATGTGGATCGCGATCAGCGTGTAAACGAGCGTGGTGAATTGATATTGCCGATAAGTCGCCGCGAGAATGACCAGGCCGATGCTGGCAGGAAAAACTTCCAGCCACCAGGTGAGGCGATCGTGAGGATGAATTCCAGACCAAACAAAAACGATCGCAACGCCAAGCAACAACGCGATGTGCGACTTCTTCACGTAAGAAGATAATCAGGAAAGCAGGAAAGGGATCTAGATTAAATCTGGAAATAAAGAAGTCGTGGTTGGATGAACGGGCTACGCCCATCGGTACAGACTGTGTTTGTCGCGTCCTCTCATCCTAAAATGTTTCCTGCGTTCCTGCTTGGCTTCGTGGCTTCCAGATTTCATCTGTTCTGTTTCGCCTGCGCGAGTTCTGCAGCCAGATTGATCGCTGCGATCATGCTGTCGGGCTTAGCAATTCCTTTCCCGGCGATCTCGAATGCTGTGCCATGATCGGGACTCGTGCGCGGAAATGGTAAACCAAGCGTGGTATTCACCCCGTTGTGAAACGCGTGCAGCTTCAGCGGGATCAATCCTTGATCGTGATACATGCACAGCACGGCATCGAATTCGCCGTCGACCGCCCGATGGAAGATTGTGTCTGGCGAGTGCGGGCCGCTAAAAACCAGTGACGAGTGACGAGTGACGAGTGACAAGTTCAATTCTTGAATCGCTGGCGTGATTATCGAGGTTTCTTCGCAGCCAATTTTTCCCGATTCGCCGGCATGCGGATTCAGGCCGCAAACTGCAATGCGAACTTGAATGCTTAAAGCATTCAGGTCGCCACGAGTCTGCTCTGCACCTTGAATGCTTATTGCATTCAAGTTTTGTTGACGCCTGCGGTGAAGTAAGAAATCGGCGAGAAGCAGGCCGACCCGAACAATTTCGATTTGTTTGAGCGCACTGGGAACTCTTGCGAGTGGAATGTGGGAGGTGACAAGCGCGACAGTGAGTTTGCCCCCGATCAGGCACATTGCGAAATTTTCAACGCCGCAGCGCTCGGCAAAGAATTCGGTTTGGCCGGGAAACTTAAATCCGGCTTCATACATGCGTGATTTGTGGATCGGTCCGGTCACGATCGCGTGCAGTTCGCCGCGTCGCGCGCGGGTGACGGCTTCCTCAAGTGCCGCCGCGGCGGCACGCGCAGTTTCAATCGTCGGCGCGCCCGGTTTGCAACTCGGTTGCCGGCCGATCACGACGTATTCGACTGATTCCGGAACGCGACCTGACTTTAATGCTGCGTCGACAATCTCCGGGCCGATGCCGGCGCAATCGCCGAGCGTAATGCCAATGCGCGGTCGCATGGGGCATCTTCAACAAACGGCCGATCAAGGTCAATCGCCTCCCCTTAACAAGAAAGACGAAGGCTAAGCGGAAGAGGAAGAGTCCCTCAGCTTAGTAAGTCTTGATGTAGGCCTTTGACCGAAGGCTGGCGAGCCACTTTTCCTGAAGCTGCTGGGCTTCGTCGTGAACCAGTTTCTTCTCGATGTCGGCGCGGGCATCCGCCAGCGACTTGGTTTCGCCGCCGTGCCTGTCTTCGACTTTGAGAATGTAGTAGTTGCCACTGAATTCGATGATGTGGCTGATCTTGCCGGTCTCGAGGTCGAATGCGGCCTTCTCAAGCGGTCCGGCGAGCGTCTTGCGGTCGACCCAACCCCAATCGCCGCCGTTTTCACGGGTGCTGTCCTCGGAATAAAGCTGCGCCATTCGGTCGAACTCGGCGCCGTGATTGAGTTTGGTGAAAATCTCTTCGGCCATTGCCCTTTGGGCGGCCGCTTCGCCGTCACTGGCGTGGCTCGGGATCATGATCAGGCGCAGCTTGATCTGCTCCTTGCTGGTGAACTCCTCGCGGTGCGCTTTGTAATATTCTTCCACCTTCGCGGGTGAGGCGACCAGGTCGAGCTTCACGTTTTTGCTGCGCATCGCCTGGACGATCATTTTATCCATCTCCATCTTCTTGAACTCGCCCATCGTGAAGTTTTGGGCCTCAAGCGTCTTGATGAAGGTATTGCGGTCGCCCCCAAAATCTGTCCGGACAATGTCGTGCATTCGTTCTTCGACGAAGTGATCGGGAATCTGCCACTTCTCCCCTTTAAATGCCTGAAGGATTAGTTGGCGATCGATCAAATCTTGCAGGGCAAGCTCGCGCGTCTCTTTGATCTTCTTGATCAGATCATCGCCGTTGTATTGAGCGCGCAATAATTTTTCGCGCGGGCCGACCAGTCCGCGGACCTGCGAATAGGTAATGACGTCACCGTTCACAACGGCGGCGACGCCGTCGACCACTTCCGGTTCCGGTTGGGCGGCATAGGCGGTCCTGCCAATCAGGCTGGCTGCGATCAGTCCGACAAAAATTGGGCGGATCATGTAAATTTTCGTGTTAGTTCCAGTACGTCGCTGAGGTGCGGGGGCGTTGCAACTAAACGAGGGAATTTGCCTTCGACAAGTACAAATTCACCATTCCGGGTCAGCATCAACTTCCGGTCGCGCACCTCCACCCGGTTAATTCCTGCTTTGGCGGCCGCGAGCTTGATTTCGGCCAGCAAGAACAAATTGTCGACCGCGGGCGGAAATTTACCAAACCGGTCGCGCCATTCCTTTCGAACCCGGTCGAATTGATCGCGCGTGCTGATCTCGGCGACTTCGCGATAGGCTTTGATCCGCAACGCGGTGTCGTTGATGTAACTCGCGGGCACGAAGGCGGCGAGGCGTTGTTCCGACCCGAGTTGAGCGAACTCCGCCTCGTTGGTCGCGATGAAATCGGTGCGGATGTCGACCTCGAGCCGTGCCCGGAATTTTCGCCCTTTGAGTTGCGCGACTGCCTGCTTGAGCAACTGGCAATACAAATCGAAACCGATGGCCATGATATGACCGCTCTGGGCAGTTCCAAGAATGCTGCCCGCGCCGCGGATCTCGAGGTCGCGCATGGCGATACGGAAACCGGCGCCCAGCGAACTGTATTGCTTGATCGCGTTGATGCGTTTGCGCGCGGCGCCGATGGTCATCATCTCACGCGGCAGAAGCAGATAAGCGTAGGCTTTATGCTCGGCCCGGCCGACGCGACCACGCAGTTGGTAAAGATCGGCCAGACCGAACCGGTCGGCGCGGTCGATGATGATTGTGTTCGCGTTGGGGATGTCGAGGCCGCTTTCGATGATCGTGGTGCAAACGAGGACATCGATCTTTCCGGCAACGAAACGCGCCATGATTTCTTCCAGCTCTTCGGAATCCATTTGGCCGTGGGCAATCTCGACCTGCGCGCCGGGAACAAGATCGACAATTTTCTCTCGGACACGCTCAATCGACTGGACACGATTGTGCAAAAAATAGACCTGGCCCTGCCGTTCGAGCTCCCGGTTGATTGCGTCGCGAATGATTCGTTCGTCGTAACCGCAAACGATGGTTTCGACCGGCAAGCGGTTGAGCGGCGGCGTTTCGATTGTCGACATATCTTTCGCGCCGACAAGAGACAGATAAAGCGTGCGCGGGATCGGCGTCGCCGAAAGCGTCAGCACATCGACCAGTTTGAACAGGTCCTTGAATTTTTCCTTGTGCAAAACGCCGAACCGTTGCTCCTCGTCGATGATTACCAAGCCGAGATCTTTGAACACAACGTCGCCTGAAATCAGGCGGTGGGTTCCGATCACGATGTCGACCCCGCCCAGCCGAAGGAGTTCGAGGATTTTGCGCTGCTCGCCTTGCGATCGAAACCGGCTGAGCATTTCGATTCGCACCGGATAATCGAGCATTCGCTGTCGAAAGACCTCGAAGTGTTGCTGCGCGAGCACGGTTGTCGGCGCGAGCACGGCGACCTGTTTGCCGTCCATCACGGCCTTGAACGCCGCCCGGATAGCGACTTCGGTCTTGCCGAAACCGACATCGCCGCAAATCAGCCGGTCCATCGATCGTGGACGTTCCATGTCGATTTTGGCGTCGATGATCGCCTTCATTTGGTCGGGCGTTTCGCGGAACGGAAAAGAATGTTCGAACTCGAGTTGCCATTTGGTGTCCGGACCGAACGGGTGACCGGCAACAGTTTCGCGCTCGGCCTGAACAGCGAGCATTTTGCCGGCGTAATCGAGAATGGAAGCCGAGGCCACCCGTTTGGCGCGGGCCCATTTCGAATCGGCGAGCGAACTCAGTCCGGGCGACCGTTTGCCAACGCCAACATATCGGGAAACGAGATAAGCTTGTTCGAGCGGAACGTAGAGCTTCGCTTCATCGGCGAATTCGAGGGCAAGCACTTCCTGCTCTCGAACTGTAGCGGCAGCCGTGCCGGCTGCGATTTTTGCGGCCGAAACGCCCGCCTCTACAGCTGTCGTCGATATTGGGATCTTATCGAGACCAAGAAAACGGCCAACTCCGTGTTCGAGATGGACCACGAGATCGCCTTCATTCAGTTCGCTGAAATCAATTTGCGCGCGGTGACGTTCGGCGTGGTAAAGCCGGCGGCGCGCGTGCGGCGCGAAGCGGCCAAACAATTCCGCCGCAGACAGAATGACGAGGTCAGCGGCCGGGAAACAAAAACCACGCGCCAGCGTGCCGAGGACAAGGTCGACATCGTGAAGCGCCTGTGCGCTGATTAATTCGCGGAAGCGCTCGATTTCGCCCTCAGTTTGAAAATAAGCAACGATCCGGGCGTTGTCCTTTCGCCACTCGTCGAGGCGTTTGATGAATTGATCGCGCTTGGCTTCGGCCAGCAGAAAGTCGCCGATAGCGAATTCGCCGACGTTGCAATCTTGAAACGCGCCGCTGAAATCTTCCGGGCCTTCTTCAATCCAGCTCTCGCTGACTTGAATTCGCGCGTTCGAGTTTTCGTCCGCGTCGAGATCTACAATCAGATCGTCTTTGCCGAAGTAATCGCGAACAAAAGCGCTTTTGTCTTCGGCCGCGCCCAGAAGAACGTCGATCTTGCGGAGATCGCGCACCGACGTCTGGGTGTCGACGTCGAATTCGCGAAGCGACTCGACTGTGTCGCCGAAGAATTCAACGCGGACCGGCAGGGGCGCTTGCCAGGAATAAAGATCAACGATGCCACCGCGAACGGCAAACTGGCCGCGGGTGGTGACCTGCGCGACGCGATCGTAACCGGAGGTACTCAACTTTTCGAGGAGCTGCTCCATGGTTGTCCCCGAGCCGCATTTAACTTTCAAAGTTGATGCCGAGACCGCCCCCCGTTGCGGCGCCGGTTGATCGAGACTCGCGCGCGTGGTGACGATCACGCGCAGGCCGGGTTCGCTGTCGATCTTGGCCAGGAGGGCGAGGCGTTCGGCCGCAATTTCCGGGTCAGGCAGGACGTTTTCGACAGCGGCAAACTCGGCTTCCGGCAGAAATTCAGCGCTTGGAAGCCAGTTGAGCAAAGTTTCGTAGACCGAATCCTGGGCCCGCACGCTCGGGCAGAGAATCCAAACCGTTTGCTGGACGTGCCGCGCGATGACGGCCGAGAGGAACGCTCGCGCCGGCTCGATGACGTGGGAAAATTTTACGGTGCCGCGCTGCTTCGCGATTTGTTCGAGTTTGCGCGCGATCGGCTCCGATTGCGCGAGGCGCTCAAGCAACACATTGGCGAGCAGTTTTTCCACCGAGAACCTTCGCCGAAAGCAGGCGAACGTTCAAAACTTGGAGGGACGACGGCGCGGCGTCCTCAATTAATTCGTGATCGTGACCGGTGTGCCAACTGAGACCGATTTGAAGAATGCCTCCGCCATGAACTCCGGCATTCGAATGCACCCGTGAGAGGCCGGATAACCCGGCAGATATCCCGCGTGCAAACCGAATCCCGGAGCGATCTGCATGTAATACGGCATAGGCGCGCCCTTGAAATGTGTTCCAGGCGGTTTGGGATCACTCACGGCGACGTTCGGCTTCACCACTTGGTCGCTCTTATCGACAAAGTCGCCGTACTGGCTGGAAGCGTGACCTTTATCTTTGTTGAGGACGGAAAAATGACCGACAGGCGTATTTTTCCCTTCACGGCCCGTCGACAACTGTGAAATTCCAACCAGCATCCCGTTTTTGTAAAAATAAGCGCGCTGCTCCTTGATGCTGATTTTTACCGCAGGCTTTCCACCGATGTGGTCGCCATCCCAGTAGGATACATTGTCGACCGGCGCGTTGGAGCTCGGCTGACTGCCATAGACGCCGCCGAGATATTGGGCCTGGCCCGAATAACGGACGTCTTCCTCGCAGCTGGTGATAAAAAACGCCGCGGCGGCGACAATCGACAGGGGCAGATAAAATGAACAACGCATAAAAATTTTTCGGTCGAACCCTCTACCGACGCGGGCACCAAAGTCAAGGGAGGCATGGGCCAATTTAGCCGCAGCGCGCGGCTTGAATTGTGCTTTTGCTCAAGCAGACTTTCGCGGGGTCTGTCCCGCCATGCCGACGTACGAATATCACTGCGAAAAATGCGATCAGAACTTCGAAGCATTCCAATCGATGCGCGATAAACCGTTTACTCAGTGCCCAAAAGAGCTTTGCCGGCTGCCAAAATGGGGCCGCGGCAAAGTGAAACGACAGCTCGGCACGGGCGCCGGAATCATTTTTAAAGGTTCGGGCTTCTACGTCACGGATTATCGGAGCAAGGCTTATCAGGAAGCGGCCAAGAAAGACGCGCCCGCAAGTGGTGAGAAATCATCCGCCGGCAAGGACGCGAAGACTTCAAAAACATCGGCGTCAACGCCTTCAACTAAATCCAAGAAAGAATCGGCTTGATGAGCACGACTGCGGCGACAACCAAACTGATTTGCGCGGAATGCCGGCGCGAAAACGAAGCCGAGAGAATTTTTTGCCACAACTGCGGCGAACGATTGGACCGGTCCGATGCCGCCGCGAAAAAGAACGTCGAGGACCCGACGGAAGCGCATCGGCGCTTGCAAAAGATGATGGAGGGGCCGAGCCGGACGCGTCACAATTTTTTTGTCGCCTGCAAATTGATTTTGGCCGCTGCCGCCACGGCCGGTCTGCTCCAGATGTTGTTGCCGCCGGATTTCCCTGCAACTGTGAAGGTTTCGGCGCCAGTGCAACTTGATATCGAATTGGAAAGCGCAGCGCTGAAGCCGGCAGTGCTGAATCTTTCGCAACAGGATATCAACGCCTATTTGACCTACCGCCTGGCCGGAAAGAAGAAAGCGTTGAACAAGCCGTTCCTGGATTTCGAGCGCGCGGCCGTTGTTTTTAGAGAAGGTGAGTGCGTAGTGGGATGGCAGCGCTCGGTTTTCGGATACTCCATTTACAGCCAATCCGCCTTCCGGCTAAATGTGAGCGGCGGGAAACTTTCAGCAGTTAATAACGGCGGCTGGATCGGCCGGCTTCCAATTCATCCGGCGATCATGCAGTACGCCGATATCATCTTCGCCGACCTCTGGACCGCGCTCGACCGGGAGCGCAGACTGCTGTCCAAGATGGGCGCTGTGACGTTTCACGACGGCAGCGTGACCATTACGTCGCCGGCGCACTAATCGGAAAAGAAATGGCCGGGGGTCCCCTGTCTCCCATCGGACCCGCCGGCCAACCAACCAATCAATAGATTAGACGTAGGAAGCAGCTAAGAGTTTCGCTTTTTCGGTCCGAAAATGGGTACTCGCCAAGGCCAGTGGTGCGCAACTAATCTGGCGACAACTGCTTGTGAAGATTCCCCCCAAACGAATCTTTTTCGCATCGCTATTAGCGCTGTTACTTGCGTGTCTGAATCTGAGCGCGTTCGAATTTTCCGAACACAGCGTCAGTCCTTCGGGACAATTCGTGATTTATGGCGCCGACGCTCCCTATCGGGGCGCGATCTCCGCGCTCGCCGAACGGATAAAGGCGAATTTGCTTTCCGTGCTAAAACGTCGTGACGCGTGGAAAATTGCGATCGTAGTAAATTTACAACCGCGCGCGGTAAATCTGCCGGAACTTCCGCCCGCTAAACTTTGGTTTAGCCAAACCGAAACGGGCGTGAAACTCAGTTCGATCTCACCGTTTCCGAGACGATCAGTCCGGCTGCAATCGAGCGAGAAGTCGCGCGGGTGATTCTTGTGGAAATGATTTACCGCGATCAAACAGGCATCGCGCCGGGCGACGTTTATGTCGACCCACCGACCTGGCTGGTGGATGGTTTGCTCGCGTCTGCACCCAATCGAGACCGTCCGTCCGTGGCTTCTGCGCTCTCGGTGCCCGCGCGCGCAGATACCTTGGCGGAGTTCTTGAATCAACCTCGTGACACGGTCGATTCGACAGCGCGACAGCTTTATCTCGCGTATTCGCTTGTTCAGTTGCTAATCGACAGCCCGAATGGGCGTTCGCGCCTTGGCCGTTACGTCGACCATCTGGCGTTTGCTACAAATGATCCGATGGCAGACTTGCGGGCGTCGTTCCCGGAAGTGCAAGACTTCGAGAGCCTCTGGAAATCGAAAATCGCAGACCTGAAAGCTGCGGCCGAGAAGGATATCCTTACTTTTTCTCAGACTGACGAGAAACTGAATGAACTGTTAGCCGTCAGATTCCCGTCACAAGACGGGCACGGCGGTTCCGTTATGCTTGAAACTTTTTCGCGGACCCGGCCGACTCCCGTTCAACGAACGGTTTTGCAAGACTTCAGCGGAAAGTTGTTGCTGTTGGCCACGCGGGCGAATCCCGTACTACGTCCAGTGATCCAAGATTATCAACAAATTGCCGGCCAACTCGCGCTCGGAAAAAACCGCAGGATCGAAAAGCGCCTCGCAGATTTGAAATCATTGCGGACGAGACTTTCCGCCCGGATGAACGAAGTCGACGATTACATGAATTGGTTCGAAGCAGCGAAACTGGAAACGTCGAGCGGGATCTTTGGCGATCACTCGCAGACCATTGATTCGACCGGCTCGCAAAAGCCGAAACGAAGAGACGCGCTATCAGTGTATCTGGATGCGGTGGAGCTTGAATTTTAGGGTCAACTTAAGGTGGGCAAAAATTCTCGAACAAAATAGTTGACCGGTCGGTCTAGCTGCTTAAATATTCGAATTATGCCAAGAGTAAGTGACATGAAAGCACGCCTGACCGACGCCGCTATGGATCTGATGTGGCGAAATAGTTACGGCACCACGTCCGTAGACGCGATTTGTGAGAAGGCGGGTGCCAAGAAGGGAAGTTTTTATTACTTTTTTAAGTCGAAGTCGGAGCTGGCGGCCGCAGCGCTCGAAGCGGATTGGAACAAAAAACAGTCGGAGATGGACCGAATTTTTTCACCGACCGTTCCCCCATTGGAACGACTGGATCGCTACTTCGACTTTGTTCACGATCGTCTGGCCGAACTGCAGAAAACATGCGGTTCTATACTGGGGTGTCCGTTGTTAAGCGTGGGCAGCGAAATGAGCACTCAGGACCAAGTTGTCCGTGAAGCGATTGATCGAATCATGGATCGCAAAATGAATTATTTTATTTCGGCGGTGCGCGACGCGGCGGCTCAAGGATTGATCGACGCGGCCGATCCGGCGGGAAAAGCCAAGGCGCTTTTTTCGTGCTATCAGGGCACCATGGCACAGGCCCGAATTCAAAACGATGTCGAATTGCTGCGCGAGTTTAAGAACGTGGCCAGGAGTGTACTTGGGGTGAAGCGCGCCCAAACTGTCTCCGCATAAAAATTTTGCCGACCTATAGACGACTAGTCAAGTATAAACCCGCTGAACTAGGAAAAACTCAACTCAACTCTATGAAGACTGAACAAAGAACTGAACCAGCCAAGACAGTTTTCCTCCAGACAGTTTCAGTGGCGGTCACCCAACTGAAACGAGAACTCCAACAAGACTACGAACGCGCTTATCCTGAATTGCGCGAACTCATCCACCTTGTCCTCGATGAGGAAGAAGCAAACGCTTGGACGTTAACCGCGTTTCCGCATTTGGTTCTCCCGGACCTCGTTGAAGCGCATATAGAGAATCTCAATCTGCGGCCGGTCGAAACGAAGCACGAAGATGTTTTGGCATCCCATCGCTTCGACGAAATAGAGACCTACAAACCGGCGTTCGCCTTGTGTGGATAAAAAATGACCAGAGCCGTTCCATGCCTATGAAAATGAAAGCAGCGCAGATCACCAAACCCGGTGGAGATTTTGAATTGGTAGAACGGGAAATTCCCGAGCCGGGCGCAGGCCAGGTTCGCGTGAAAGTTGAAGCGTGTGGCATTTGTCACAGCGATGTTCTCGTCAAGGAAGGTCTCTGGCCGGCACTGCAGTATCCACGCGTTCCGGGTCATGAAATCGCGGGCCGCGTTGATGCGCTCGGTGCCGGCGTGACGAATTGGAAAAAAGGACAGCGTGTTGGAGTCGGCTGGCACGGCGGCCACGATTTCGTTTGCGACGAATGCCGGCGCGGCGATTTCGGAATGTGCGTTAATCGCAAAGTCACCGGCATCGATTTCGATGGCGGATATGCCGAGTACATGATCGCGCCGGCGGAAGCGCTCGCGCTAATTCCTGAGGAATTGCCCGCGGAAGAAGCCGGGCCGTTCATGTGTGCAGGCGTCACCGTGTTCAACGCACTGCGAAATTCGGGCGCGCGTGCCGGCGATGTGGTAGCGGTGCAGGGAATCGGCGGTCTCGGGCATCTGGGTGTCCAGTACGCGCGGCAAATGGGGTTCCAAACCGTGGCTCTCGGTCGTGGAAAAGACAAAGAACCGCTCGCCAAGAAACTCGGCGCGCACCACTACATTGATTCGAACGTCTCGGACACAGTGGCCGAGCTGAAAAAACTTGGTGGTGCGCGCGTTATCCTTGCCACTGCGCCGAGTGCCAAGGCGATTTCTTCGGTAGTCGAAGGTCTGGGTGTGAACGGAAATTTACTGGTTCCAGCCGCGCCGAACGATCCGCTGACGATTAGCGTTATGCCGTTGATTATGGGACGACGATTGGTGTCCGGCACGTATTCGGGCACGGCGCGCGATTCGCAGGACACCTTGGAATTCAGCGCGCTCGCGGGCGTACATCCAATGATCGAGAAATTTCCGCTCAGCCGCGCCGCTGAAGCGTACGAGCAAATGCACAGCGGCAAGGTGCGATTTCGCGTCGTTCTGACGATGGATGCATAGGTTATGACTCCAGCGAAAACACTCTTCAACAAAGCGAACAATACAGACGCCGGTTACAACATCGCGTTTTGGTTCGCGGTTCTGAGCCCGGCATTAGGAGTTCTGCTTGGCTTGCTTGCCCTTCTTTTACTCGTCCACTGAAAGGAAATGAAAAAGAGGAAGTGAAATTTTGAAGATTAGAAAACTGAAAGGAACAAAATGAAAGACGGAAAACTGAATGGAAAAGTTGCAGTAGTGACCGGGGCGTCGAAGGGGATCGGCGCTGGAATTGCGAAACAGCTCGCAGCCGAAGGCGCCGCAGTGGTCGTTAATTACGCGTCGTCAAAATCAGACGCAGACAAGGTTGTCGATGAAATCGCCAAAGGCGGCGGCAAAGCAGTCGCGGTTCAGGGCAGCGTTGCGAAGAGAGCTGATGTCGAAAAACTCTTTTCGGCCGCCGAGAAAGCGTTCGGCAAGATCGACATCCTCGTCAACAACGCAGGGGTCTATGAATTCGCCCCTCTCGAAAATGTTACCGAACAGCAATTCCACTGGATGTTCGACACGAATGTTCTGGGGATACTTCTCTCAACCCAGACCGCGCTGAAGCATTTCAATTCGAAAGGTGGCAGCATTGTTAATATCAGTTCGCTTGCCAGCTCACTAACGCCACCGACGGCGGTCGTTTACAACGCAACCAAGGGCGCGGTCGATGCGATTACCCGAACTTTAGCAAAAGAGCTCGGCCCGCGAGGCATCCGCGTGAACTCCATCAATCCCGGGATGGTGATGACCGAGGGCGTTGCCAGCGGCGGTTTCGATCAAAGCGATTTTCGCAAAACACTAGAGGCGCAAACGCCGCTCGGACGGATCGGGGAAACGGACGATATCGCGCCGGCAGCAGTGTTCTTTGCTTCGGACGACTCCAAATGGATAACCGGAGAAACGCTTTTCATCGCGGGAGGTCTTAGATAAGATGAACTCACCGAAACGAATGTATAAATCAATGGTTTAATCAGTACAAACTCAACCCTCGAAGGACTAATATGAAAATTAAATTACTAACGGTCGCCCTGCTTGCGAGTGCGGCCTTGATTGGAAATGCCAATGCGGGCAATCGCTCCGGCAACGGCGGCGGAAATTTCGCCGCAGCTCGTTCCGGTGCGGTGCGCGGCGGTGGCGCTCCATCGTTTCGTTCGATGCCAGCAGGACGTTATGGCGGCGCTGCTCCGTCATTTCGCTCAATGCCGATGCGAAGTTTCAGCGGGAACCGAACGGTTTATTCGGGCCAACGCTTCTCCTCGGTAGGAGTGCGTTCGCCCGCAGTGACCGATTTCCGTTCGCGTCCATTGAATTCCAATATTAGCGCTGGACGTCAGTTCACCGGCGGAAATGCTGGGATTAACCGGACCAACCAGTTCCGAAATAATCAGCGCTTCGGACAAAGCGGAGGCGGTTTCGCGAGAAACAATAGCGTGATTCGCAACCGGACAGGAGCTGGTCAATTCCGAAACGGAAACAGGCTGGCGCCGAACTGGCGAAATCACGTGGTGGCGCAACATTCGGCGAATTGGCATCGCGATTGGGACCGTCACCACGACCATTTCTTCCACGGCAATCGCTTCGTCTTCATCGACGGATTCTGGTGGGGGTTTGGTCTCGGATTCGATCCCTGGTGGTGGGATTATCCGTACTACGGTTACGGCTACCCGTACAACTACGGTTATTATCCGAACGGGTACAACGATTATGGCTACGGATACAACGATCCCGGCACCTACGACGATCAGAACGGGTACCAAAATGGTTATGACGATCAGTCCAGATACCAACAAAATGGTTATGGCGATCAATCCGCAAACTCCAGCGTCGCAGCCGCGCAGGACCGTCTTACCCAGGAAGGGTTTTACCGCGGTCAGATCGACGGCGTTCTGGGGCCCGAAACGCGTCACGCGATTGTGCGATTCCAAACCAAGCATGGCCTTGGCATCAGCGGCGAATTAACAACCGAAACGCTCAACGCCATGGGATTGCGACAATACGCCAATTCCGGATCCAACTAACGCAATGCGCGGTGACCGGCTCAAGCCCGGTCACCGCTTGGGTAATCGGAACAGTTGCCGAAGGCAAACTTGCCGACTAAGCTAGTCGGCGCGGTTAAGCCGCGCCTTTTCATTGATGCAGAAGATTGGATTTGCCGAAGCTCTCGACTCAATCGTGACCAGCGACCCGCGTTATCAACGGGACGCCTACATTTTTTTGCGCGATGCGCTCGATTTCACGACCAAGCAACAGAAGAAGGTCAAAGGGACGACCGTACGCCACGTTTCGGGCCCGGAACTGCTTAGGGGGGTTCGCCAATACGCGCTGAAGGAATTCGGGCCGATGGTGGTCACGGTGTTCGAGAGTTGGGGAATCCGTTCCTGCGAAGACATCGGTCACATGGTCTTCAATCTCATCGGCGCCGGTATTTTTGGGAAAACCGATGAGGACTCGATCGAAGATTTCAAAGCGGTCTATGATTTTCAGGAAGCGTTCGTAAAGCCGTTCGCGCCTGAAAAGAAAATTCAAGCCCGCCCTGGTTTGCCGGCGCCGAAAATTTCCTGATCGAACGCCGCGGCTGATTGGGAATCAAATGAGCAAATATTGTGTATTGCGTTAAAGTAACGGGACTCGTTTCCGCATTTGTTTTGACTATGGTGAACCTGAAAGCTGCTTCTTATCAGTCTCAGTCCAAAAACTCGACCTCTGCATCGGAGACGAAACATGCTGATTCGGCCCTAATCGAGTTTCCGGCGAACACGGCTCAGAAGTGGGTCCTGCCGGACGGTCTGACCTTGATCGTGAAAGAAGATCGGAGTGCGCCGGTTGCGAGCGTTCAGGCCTGGTGTGCCACCGGTAGCATTTTCGAGGACGACAAACTCGGCGCCGGGTTGTCACACATTTTGGAGCATATGCTCTTCAAGGGCACCAAGACGCAGAAAGCCAGCGAGATCGCCCAAAAAATCCAGGACGTCGGCGGCTACATCAACGCTTACACGTCTTTCGACCGCACCGTGTTCTGGATCGATGTGCCGAAAGACGGTGTCGAGAGCGCGCTCAATATTTTGTCCGACGCGATGATGAATTCCGCCTTGCCGCCGGAAGAATACAACAAAGAGCAGGAAGTTATTCGTCGCGAGTTTGCGATGGGTTTCGACGATCCCGACAGAATGGCGAGTCTGTTACTATTCGCGACCGCGTACCAGAAGCATCCGTATCGGCTGCCGGTGATCGGAGAGATGGAAATCTACAACCAGCTGACCCAGGAGCAGGTGATGCAGTATTACAAATCGCGCTACGTGCCGAATAATCTCACGTTCATCGTAGTGGGCGATGTCGACGAGGGAAAAATTCATCAGCAACTAGCCGATTACTTCAAAGATTATCCCGAGAAATCTCTGAAGCCGGTTTTCGTTCCTGAAGAACCGCCGCAACTCGGCCGGCGCGAGGTCCACAACGAATTCGCAACCGAGCTAAGCCGGCTTTCACTGGCCTGGCACATTCCCGAGCTCACACACCCGGACGTTCCTGCGTTGGACTTGTTGTCCACGATTCTAGGCGAAGGCCGCAGCTCGCGTTTGTATCGGCGCGTGCGAGAACAAGCCGGAGCTGCTTTTAGCGTTTCTGCCTTTTCCTACACACCGGGAGATCCCGGTTTGTTCGGTGTCGACGCAACTGCCGATCCAAACAAGCGCGATGAAGCTGAAAAACTGATCCTGCAAATCATTGGCGAAGTGAAGCAAGCCGGGGTGACCGCGGATGAATTGATGAAGGCGAAGAAAATGTCGCTCAGTCACCATCTTGATGCGCTCACGACGATGCGCGGACAGGCGTCCGATATCGGATCGAACTGGCTCCTGACCCGCAACCTCGATTTCAGTCGTGACTATTTGACCGCGGTTCAAAAAGTCACCCTGGACGATATCAAGCGCGTCGCTGCAAAATACCTGGTCGATCAGAACCTCACTGTAGCCTCGCTGAATCCAAAAGGTTCGCTGGCCGGTAAGCAGGAAGCGGCCAAGCCGATAGTGGTAGGTGAAATCCAAAAGTTCGAACTACCCAACGGTCTGCGTTTGCTCGTCCGCGAAGATCCACGGCTGCCACTCGTTTCGATGACCGCAGTTTTTCGGAGCGGTCTGCTCGCCGAAACGTCGCTGACGAACGGGATCACTCGGCTGACCAGTCGGGTGTTACTCAAAGGAACGAAAACTCGCACCGCTGAACAAATCGCGGATCAAATCGAAGCGATTGGTGGATCGATTTCGAGCGATGCCGGCAACAACAGCATGAGCGTCTCGGTTCACGTGATGAAGCCGGACCTGAAGACCGGCGCTGATTTGCTCGCAGATGTTTTGCTGAATGCGAACTTCCCCGAAAAGGCGATCGAACGCGAAAAACAGGTCCAGATCGCCGGCATCAAACAGGAAGACGAACAGTTGACGGCGGTCGCGCGCAATATTCTGCGTCAGGCATTGTTTACCGACCATCCTTACGCGTTGCGCGCCAATGGTTCGGCCGACTCCGTTAAAAAACTCAATCAAAAAGATCTGATTGCATTCCGGGACAAATATTTCGTGGCGAAAAACGGCGTGGTTTCGGTTTTCGGAAACGTAAACGCCGCCGAGGTGAAACAACTTTTCGAGCAGGCGCTCGGTAAGATGAAACCAGGTGCGATCGCCTTGACTGACGCGCGTCCATCCGCCCCGATCACCAAAACTGAGAGTGTCGAAAGCAACAAAGAAAAAGCACAGGGCGTGCTCATGGTTGGCTACCGCGGCGTCGACATGTTCGACAAGGATCGACATGCGCTCGAGCTGATCGATGAAGCGAGCAGCGATCTCGGATCGCGGTTCTTCATTCGGATTCGCGAAAACATGGGCCTGGCCTACTACGTCGGCGCCAGCCAAATGCAGGGCCTCGTGCCCGGGCTGTTCGCGTTTTATCTCGGGACCGACCCGCAAAAGATCGAGCCGGTGAAGACGGCGTTGCTCGACGAAATCAATAAATTGGCGAACGAAGGATTGACCGTCGAAGAATTAACTCGGGCAAAGAAGAAGTTGATCGGCCAGCATCAGATCGCGATGCAGAGTAACGATTCGTTCGGGTATCAGTGTGCGCTGGACGAGCTTTACGGGCTCCGATTCGATTATTACAAGAAGCTCGACCAGGAAGTGAACGCGGTCACTCTTGACGAGATCAAACGCGTGGCAGCGAAGTATTTTCGTGACCAGCCGTATGTTCTGGCGACAGTGAGACCGGCAACGAAAAAGTGACGTGTGACGAGTGACGGGTGACGAGATAGATCTCCTGTGCTAGTTAAATCTCGTCACTAGTCACATTGATTTATGGCTGAAGTCCAAACCGGCAGTCTAAGCGGCGAGCTTTCTCAGCGCTTCATCGAGTTTGTGATGATGCACGCGCAGAACGCGGCGCTATTTCTCGGGCAAATCCCGAACCCCAAAACTGGCGAAGGCGAAGTGAATCTCGAACTGGCCAAGATGTTCATCGATCAACTTGCGATGATTCAGGAAAAGACCCGGGGCAATTTGAGCAATGAGGAATCGACGGTGCTTCGGAACACTCTTTCAAATCTGCAAATGGTTTACGTCGAAGTTGCACAGCAAATTTCAAAAAGGGGAGCTGCTCAACCGCCGCCACCAGCGGCAGAACCAAAGCCTGAAGAGTCGAAACCAGCGTCCGAGCCATCGGCTCCGGTCGAACCGCCTGCCGAAGGCGAATCGAAAAAGAAGTTCACCAAGAGCTACGGCTCGTGAATTGAACAAACCCGCTCTTCGCCTCGTCGAAGCATAACTGCCGCCGATTTACGTTCGGGCGGCGAATTCATTGCATGCAGGCGGCGGCCAAAAAGGAGAATGGAAGCGGCGCGAAGTTAGTCGCTGAAGCGATCGAGGCGGCTGAAGAAGCGGGACTGCGTTACGTCAGTGACGATCGGTCGGGTTACACGCGCAAGGCAAAGGACGACGATTTTGTGTACATCGACACCGAAGGAAAGCCGATTACCGACGAGCAGCGCCTGCTGAGGATCAAGCATCTAGCGATTCCGCCAGCCTGGACGGACGTTTGGATTTGTCCGAGCGGGAATTGTCACGTTCAAGCGACCGGGCGGGACGAGCGCCGGCGCAAACAATATCTCTATCACGAACGGTGGCGTGACGTTCGCGACGAAAACAAGTACGACCGAATGATCGCATTCGGCAAAGTGCTTCCGAAAATCCGAAGACGTGTCGCGAGAGATTTGAAATTGCCGGGTCTCCCGCGAAACAAGGTATTGGCGACGGTGGTGCAACTGCTGGAACGGACCTTCATCCGCATCGGCAACGAAGAATACGCCCGCGATAACAAGTCGTTCGGGTTAACGACGATGAAGGATCGACACGTGGAAGTGAAGGGATCGAAAATGCGTTTTCGTTTTCGCGGAAAGAGCGGCAAAGACCATGACGTCGATGTGACCGATCGGCGCGTTGCTCGAATTGTTTCCAACCTTCAAGATTTACCCGGCCAAGACTTGTTTAAGTATGTTGATGATAATGACGAAGTGCACGACGTCACTTCGCAGGATGTGAACGAATACCTGCGCGAGGTTTCTGGCGAGGAATTTAGCGCGAAGGATTTTCGAACGTTTGCGGGAACGGTATTGACCGCCATCGCGTTGAACGCGCAGGAAAAATTCGAAAACAACAAGCAGGCCAAAGCGAATATTAAGACGGCAATCGCCGCAGTCTCAAAAATTCTCGGCAACACTCCGGCGATCTGCCGGAAGTGTTACGTTCATCCAGCGATCTTCGAGAGCTATCTGAGTCGACAATCAATCGACGGACTAAAACAAATGACGGAAGAAGCTCTCGAAAAGGACGATGTCGACCTTCGTTCGAGCGAAGCGGCCGTTTTGAAGTTTTTGGAATCGCGACTGGCCAAGAACGCTGCTTGACCAGATCAGCGGCCGCCGCCGCTGGTCTTCGGGGTAGCGGTGGTTTTCGGCCTGGCGGTTTTGCGAACGGTGATGGTTTCTTCGGTGGGAGTCGGCGCTTTCTCGGGATATTTTTTTGTCGTCGGGTAAACCAACCGCCACGGCTGGGTTTTGATGGTGTCGCTAAACTCGGCAATGCTTTTCCCAGCCGGCTCGAGATCGCGCATCGTGACTTTCAGTTTGTCGGAAGCGTCGCGGAAGTTCTGAAGGGTGATTTTTAGATTGTCATTCTCGGTCAGACTGTTGCTGATCTTTTCGATGTTGTTCAGCGAGTGCGAAAGCGCGCTGTCGGGCGCGGTGAGGTCAGCCAAGTGTTCGCCGAACGCCTTCACCTGAACGAGCGCTTGGGTGAGTTCGGAATTCTCGTCGGTGAGATGATTGATGTTGTCCGCCGTCTTCTGAAGATCCTGCATCGTGGTCGTGGCCTCAGTCGCGACCGGCTTGATTACTTCCAGCATTTTCGCGGCGGCCTCGCTGAAATCCGGCGTGCGTTCGCCGGCAAACATTTCGCCATCCCGCGCCCGTCCGGCGGCATCGGTTCCCTGGGTGATGTCGATGGCCATGTCGCCCAGCAAACCCAGCTGCATCAGCCGTGCCTTGGCATCGCGATAAACGAAGGCGTTGCGGTCCACCTGAACATCAATCCGAGCTTCGTACTTTGGTTTGTTTGTGTCCGATGGCGTCCCGCTTGGTTCGGGCAGATGAAAAGCAGCTGCCGCTTCTTCGGCGCGGCGTTCTTCTTCCTTGGAAACCGGCGAGTAAAGTCTCTGGACCTGGCCGATTTTGCGACCGGCGAGCATCACGGCCGCGCCCTGCTTAATTCCCGCCGCGTTATCGACGTAGATCTTGTAGGTGACCAGCGGCCGGAACAGACCCGGAGCGCCGAGCAAAACCAAAACGAAAACCAGCACGGCAACCGTGCCGACGACCAGGAGGCCGGTCATGATCTCATTTTTTTGCAATTGCATCTTGGCTTCCTTCCAGAATGGGACCCTCCGTGCTTCCGCTCAAGAACTGAGCGACCACTGGATTCTGCGAATTTCTGAACGTTTCAGGATCGGCGTCTTCAATGATTTTTCCCTGATACAACATAGCCATTCGTGTGCCGATGCGAAAGGCGCTCGCCATCTCGTGAGTTACGATGATTGAAGTGACCTTGGCGTTGTCGCTCAGGCTGATAATCAGTTCGTCGATCACCGAAGCAATTACGGGATCGAGACCGGCAGTTGGCTCATCGAAAAGAACCAGCTCCGGTTCCATGGTCAATGCGCGCGCGAGGCTTACGCGTTTGCGCATTCCGCCGCTCAATTCCGACGGCATCAAATTCTTGGCGTCCTTCATGCCGACCAGCTCGAGTTTTTCCTCGACGATCTTGTCGATCTCTTTGCGGCGTTTGTCGGTCAACTCTTCCAGCGGCAGGGCGACGTTGTCGCGCACATTGCGCGAGCTAAGCAAGGCCGAGTACTGATAGACCATCCCGATGTGCCGGCGGACCTGCTGCAATTTTCGACGCTTCAAGCGGGCGATTTCGAATTGTTTGAAGAAAACTTCGCCGGCGTTCGGTTGCAGAATTCCAAGGATCAAACGCAGGATCGTGCTCTTGCCGCTACCGCTTTGGCCCATCACGACCAGCCGCTCCTGCGGCTCGACCGTCAGTGACAAATCCTCGAGCACTTTCTTTTCCTCGAACTCCATTGTGACGTCGCGCAGCGCGACCATGTGCGAGTTCTGGGAACTCATGTCGGGAAAAAGTTCACGTAGACGACGTTGTAGAGCGTGTCGACACCGATCACGACCGTGATGGCGGTGACAACGCTGGACGTCGTCGCGTTACCAACTCCTGCCGCACCGCCTTTTACGCTCAGGCCGCGGTAACAGGCGATGGCGGCAATAAGCAATCCAAACAGGAAACTCTTCAAGACGCCGGTAATTAGATCCCGGATGAGGAGCGAGTCGCGAACAAGATCGAGAAAGTAGGGGAAAGCGATGCCGAAGTAGGCCTTGCAAATCAGGCTGGTCGCGACCACCGCGGAAATGTTCGAAATCGTGGAAAGACAGGGCATGAGGAAAAACAGGGCGAGCATTCGTGGCGCGACCAGGAATCGAAGCGGCCCAATGCCCATCGCTTCGATCGCTTCGACTTCTTCGGAAACTGTCATCGTCCCGAGCTCGGCGGTGAATGCGGCGCCGATTCGCGCGGCCAGCATGATGCCGGTGATCAACGGTCCGAGCTCGCGGGTGAAACCGATTGCGACGAGTCCCGGTATGAGCCGCTCCGTCCCGAACCGTTGCAATTGATAACCCGTCAGTAACGCCATCGTTAGTCCAAGGAAAAACGAAACCAGACCAACCAGTGGGACAGAATCGACGCCGGCACGCTCGGCGTGACGGAAAAAGCTCGACGCCCGAAACGGAACACGTCCCTCGCGCAAACGTTCGAACGTTTCGTCGATCGTGTTGATGATGAACCAAAAGATGCTTCCGACTTCACGAAAAAGATTCTCGCCGAGGCTCCCGATTTCCTGCAACGCAATCACCGGGGCGGCGATCAACACTTCTTCGGTCGAATCCTTTTTCTGGTCAGGCATGCAGCAGGCAAGTTGCCTCAGGTAACAGAGAGGAAAAAGCGTTTTCTTCCCACTGGCGCGACTGACCAGCGCAGTCTACTTGTTCGAGGCGTAAACAAATATGTTCGTGCGAAGTCTTGTAGCTTGTGGAGTGTTCGCGTTTGCGGCATTAGCTGGCGCGCAACAGTTCGGCAAAATGAGCTCAGCGAAAGAACATAAGATCGGACTGGTGGTCCATGGCGGCGCCGGAACGATGGAACGCGGCAAGATGAGTCTGGAGACAGAGCGCGAATATCGGGCCGGAATTGAAAACGCGCTGCGCGCCGGATGGGAAGTTTTGCAACACGGCGGCTCGTCGTTGGATGCCACCGAAGCGGCGGTGCGCGTTTTTGAAGACGACCCGCTGTTTAACGCCGGCAAAGGTTCGGTTTTCAACGCAGCCGGCGTCAATGAAATGGACGCAGCAATTATGGACGGCAGAACGCTACGGGCGGGTACGGTCGCCAATCTGCAGCACGTCAAAAACCCGATCAGTCTCGCGCGTCTCGTAATGGAGAGGTCGCCGCACGTAATGATGGCGGGCGAAGGCGCTGAAGCGTTCGCTAAAGAACACGGCGTGGAGCTGGTTGATGCGAAGTATTTTTTCACCCAGGAGCGATGGGACGCGTTGCAAAGAGTTAAGTCGTCCGAAAAAGCCGGCGGTAACGGCGATAAGAAATTTTTCGTGAGCGACCAGGATCTGCACGGCACGGTCGGCGCGGTCGCGCTGGATCGAAATGGTAACCTGGCGGCTGCGACTTCAACCGGCGGCAAGACCGGCAAGTTGCCCGGGCGAGTCGGCGACACTCCTGTGATCGGCGCAGGCACTTACGCCAACAACGCTACCTGCGCGGTTTCGGGCACCGGCGATGGCGAATTTTTTATCATGGCGACGGCTGCGCACGATGTCTCAGCGATAATGGAATACCGTCGCAAAACGTTGCAGGAAGCATCCATCGCAGTTATCGACAAGATCGGCAAGCTGGGCGGCACGGGCGGCATGATCGCCATCGATAAGAGCGGCAATATCTCTTTGCCATTCAACACCTCTGGCATGTATCGCGGGTATGTCGATACTAACGGCAAGTTCGTGACCGAGATTTACAAATAAACTCGGCGGAATCACGATTGGCGATTCCCTTTACGATGTTGCCGCCGTTTTCCGTAGTCATTCCCTGCTACAACGAAGCCGCCCGGATCGGAGACACTGTTCGTTCAACACTTGATTATCTGTCGGCCGGGAATCCCGATTCGGAGCTAATTGTCGTCAACGACGGGTCGACTGATTCAACGGCGACGATTGTCCGCGAAGCTTTGGCCGGCGCGAAAATTCAAACTCAGTTACTCGAAAATTCTCCAAATCGGGGCAAGGGCGCGGCCGTCAGAAGCGGGCTGCTCGCAGCGACGAAACCGATCGGATTGTTCTTCGACGCGGATCTCTCAACGCCGTTGAGCGAAATCCCGAAACTGATTGAGCCCATTGCCAACGGGGATGTCGATATCGCTTTTGGTTCGCGAGCGCTGGATAGGAAGCTAATTGGCGTTCATCAACCCTGGCGACGCGAACAGGCCGGCCGCGTTTTCAATTTGATCGTGCGCCTGGCGACGGGAATGCCGTTTTGGGACACTCAATGCGGGTTCAAGGCATTCCGGCTCGATGCTTGTCGCCCAATTCTCAAAAAGGCGCACACCATTGGCTTCGCTTTCGACGTCGAGCTTCTATTTCTGGCGTATCGGGCTGGTTTGCGGCTGCGGGAAATACCGGTGCGTTGGAACCACGCCGAAGGCAGCAAGGTCCGCGTCATCCACGATAGTTTGCGGATGTTGCGCGAAGTGATCGCGCTGCGGCTTTCAGGTAGGGGCGATTGACCTCAATCGCCATGGCGGTTCGGTGAACCGCCGCTACCTTTTCTTTCGCGAAGTCTTGCTTAAATTAACAACCCCACTTTCCCGGAATTTCCAAACCATGGATCGCTTTCAATTTCATCCCGCGGTCGCGCGCTGGTTCGAGCAGACATTCGGGTCACCGACCGAGCCGCAGATTCGCGGCTGGCCGGAAATTCAATCCGGCCGGCATGTCCTTATCTCTGCCCCAACCGGTTCCGGCAAGACGCTGGCCGCGTTTCTCGCTTCCCTTGATCTTTTGTTTCGTGAAGGCGCCAACCGCAAACTGCCGGACGAAACGCAAATCGTTTACGTGTCGCCGCTCAAAGCGCTGAGCAATGACATTCGGAAGAACTTGCAGGAGCCGCTTGCGGGAATTCGTGAATTGCTGAAGCAGGAGGGCCACGACGTCGACGTGCGTGCCGAAGTCCGCACCGGCGACACTACTGCGGCGCAGCGTCAGGCCCTGATCAAGACGCCGCCGCATATTTTAGTGACGACGCCGGAGTCGCTTTATCTGCTGCTCACATCGGATTCCGGCCGGAAAATGTTGAAGTCCGTTCGTACGGTCATTCTCGACGAAATCCATGCCGTGGTGGACGATCGCCGCGGCGCGCATCTCGCTCTCAGCATCGAGCGTTTGGCGGTGCTGACCCGCCTTCGCCAAGGCTACGGCGGGCAGGTTCCGCGGCCGCTGCAGCGGATTGGACTTTCCGCAACTCAGAAACCGATCGAGGAAGTCGCGCGTTTCCTGGTTGGGACGCATAATGTCGATTCAAGCGGGGATCCGAATTGCGCGATCATCGACATTGGACACAAACGCGAGCTCGATCTCGCGATCGAAATGCCGAAGTCACCGCTGGAGGCGGTGATGTCGAACGAAGTTTGGGAGGAAGTCTACTCGCGGCTGGCTCACCTGATTCAAGAACACCGAACGACGCTGGTGTTTGTAAACACACGACGAATGGCCGAGCGCGTGACCCATCATCTGAGCGAACTTCTTGGAGCCGACGCGGTCACGTCGCATCACGGAAGTCTTTCCGCAAAATTGCGCCTGGACGCGGAGGACCGCTTGAAGCGCGGTGAATTGAAAGCGCTGGTGGCTACGGCCTCGCTCGAGCTCGGAATCGACATCGGGTCCGTTGATCTTGTTTGTCAACTCGCAACGACCCGATCGATTGCAACTTTGCTTCAACGCGTTGGCCGCGCGGAGCACAAGCGCGGCGGATTGCCGAAAGGACGCATTTTTCCATTGAGTCGAGATGAGTTGGTCGAGGTTGCTGCGTTGTTGCGTTCCGTTCGTCGCGGCGAGCTGGATCGATTACTGATTCCGGAGAAGCCGCTCGACGTTCTTGCCCAACAAATTGTCGCGGCGAGTTCGACCGACGATTGGGATGAGAACGAGTTATTCGAACTCGTCCGCGCGGCCTGGCCGTATCGAAATCTGTCTCGCGAAGAATTCGATTCGGTCCTGAAAATGTTAGCCGAAGGTTTCAGCACGAAACGCGGGCGTCGTTCGGCGCTGATTCATCACGATGGAGTAAATCATCGCGTCCGCGGGCGTCGTGGTGCGCGTTTGACCGCGCTCACATCGGGCGGGGCGATTCCGGACAACGCCGATTATCGAGTCATTCTTGAACCGTCGGAGACTTTTGTCGGGACCGTGAACGAAGATTTCGCGGTCGAAAGTCTCGCTGGGGATATATTCCAGCTCGGCAACGCATCGTGGCGGATCGTTCGGGTGAACTCGGGCGTAGTCCGGGTGGAGGACGCGAAAGGTCAGCCGCCGGGAATTCCGTTCTGGCTCGGCGAAGCGCCTGCGCGAACCACTGAGCTCTCAGACGCCGTTTCGAATTTGCGGATCGAAATCGAGAAAATGCTGAGCGATGGCAAAGACATCACGGCCTGGCTGGTCGACGAATTGAAATTACCAGCCGAAGCCGCGCAGCAGGTGGCCGATTATTTCGCCGATACCTACCGGACGCTTGGTGCGGTTCCATCCCAACACACACTCGTGATGGAGCGTTTCTTTGACGAATCGGGCGGGATGCAGCTCGTTCTGCATTCGCCGTTCGGAAATCGAATTAATCGCGCCTGGGGGCTTGCGCTTCGGAAACGATTTTGTCGATCTTTCAATTTCGAACTGCAGGCTGCCGCTACCGACGACTCGATTGTGATCTCGCTCGGGACACAACACTCCTTCCCGCTTGAAGAAGTTTTTCGTTACCTGAATTCGAAGACCGTTCGCGATCTTCTTGTCCAGGCTTTGCTCGACGCGCCAATGTTCACAATTCGCTGGCGTTGGAACGCGACCCGGTCGTTGGCGGTTCCTCGATTTAGGGGCGGAGCAAAACTGGCCGCGCCGCTGCAACGAATGGAATCGGAAAATCTCCTGGCCGCTGTTTTTCCGGACCAGCTTGCCTGTCTCGAGCACATCGTCGGCGATCGTGAAATTCCAGATCACCCGCTTGTGAAACAAACGATCGACGACTGTCTGACCGAAGCGATGGACATCGACGGACTCGAAGCCGTGTTGCGCAAAATCGAGAACGGCGAGATTCGCTGCATTGCTCGCGATCTGCCGGAGCCGTCGCCGCTCGCATCCGAGATTTTAAACGCGCGTCCGTACGCATTTCTCGACAACGCGCCACTGGAAGAGCGCCGAACCCAGGCGGTTTATACGCGGCGCGCTTCCCAAAGAAACGGCAGAGATGGTCTCGGGATTCTGGACGCGGCCGCGATCGAGAAAGTTGAAAAAGAAGCGTGGCCGCAGGCGACAAACGCCGACGAATTGCACGACGCGCTCATGCTGCTTGCCGTGATGACGCACGATGAAGTGCAGCGAACAGTTCATCACGAATCAAACGGCTCGGGCGCGGAGCAATTGTTGAACGAGCTCGTCGACTCGAAACGTGCAACGCGCCTTCACGTTGGCGAGAGAGAGTTTTGGGTTACCGCCGAGCGTTTGCCGATATTGCGAACGATTTATCCGGATTCGTCAGTCCATCCCGCGTTAACTGCGCCTGAATCCACCCAAAAACATACTTGGGAAAGAACGAACGCAATCCGAGAGCTGCTGCGGGGAAGGATGGAAGTTTGCGGTCCGCTGACCGGCACGCAGCTACAAAATGTTCTTGGCCTTGCCCAATCGGAAATAGAAACCGGATTACTTGGACTGGAGGGCGAAGGCTTTGTTCTTCGCGGTAAGTTTCATCCGAACGCGACCGAACAGGAATGGTGCGATCGCCGGTTGCTCGCGCGGATTCATCGGCTGACGATCGATCGGCTGCGCGCCGAGATTCAACCGGTCTCGGTCCAGGACTTCTACCGGTTCCTTTTTTCCTGGCAGCGCGTTGATGCAGAACATCGCGTCGAAGGTCCCGAAGGGTTGCAGTCAGTGTTGGAACAACTCGACGGTTGCGAACTGCCGCTCGCCTCGTGGGAATCTGCGGTCCTCAGCGCGCGGGTCAGTGATTACGACCCGGAATGGCTGGATCGACTTTGTTTTTCCGGACGCGTCGGGTGGGCCCGTTTGAGTTCGCCGCAACATCCAAACGCCCGCGCGACGGCGCCGCTGCGAACCAGCCCGATCGCACTTTATCAACGCGAAAACCTCGCCGACTGGCTTTGGCTCGCCGCGACAAAATCGACGATTGAATTGCCTTCGGCGGGTCAAATCGTTCGCGACACGCTTGCGAATGATGGCGCGCTGTTTTTCACCGAACTCGTCAAGCGTACAGGTTTGTTGCCGTCTCAAGTTGAAGAAGCGCTTTCGGAGCTGGCTGCCCTGGGCTTCGTCACATCTGATAGTTTCGATGGTCTGCGCGCGCTGCTGGTTCCGTCGAATAAGCGCCCGACCTTTGGACGCAACGAAGGAAAACGTCGCCGTAAGACAAATCTCGCAAGCATTGAATTTGCCGGCCGCTGGTCTTTGATTCGAAAACAAGCGGACACCGAAACGAACGGCGCGCATACAGCTGAACGTGATGCAGCTCTCGAAAAATTCGCACACGTGTTGCTGCGACGCTATGGCGTTGTATTTCGTCGATTGCTTGAACGCGAAACTTTGAACGTCACCTGGTACGAGTTGGGCCGCATTTATCGAAGACTTGAAGCGCGCGGTGAAATTCGTGGCGGATATTTCATTGCTGGAGTCAGCGGCGAGCAATTTGCGTTGCCGGAAGCGATTGGCCTCTTGCGGTCGGTCCGAAAATCTCAACCGAGCATGCAGCTCATCACTCTCAGCGCCGCTGATCCTCTGAATTTGCAGGGAATTCTCACGCCGGGTCCCCGCGTGACAGCATTCACGACAAACCGGGTGTTGTTTTGCAATGGTTTGCCGGTGGGCGCGCTCGAAGGACGCGAGATTCGCCGGCTTGCTGAAAATTCCGTTTCCGATTCCGAGATGGAAGCCGCGCTTCGCGTTGGCAAGCTCCGGCCATCCCTTCGGCCGTATTATAAATGACACGCCTATTTTGCTGTAGCGGCCCCGCTAAGCGGGGTGTCGGCTGCATTCGTCCGCAAAACTGCGGGCGACACGCCCGCCGCTACAGAAAATAATGTCTAACAGGCGTGCCATCCAGAATCCCGCGACGGCAGGATGAGGGATCTCACAATCGAAGCAGAGATCACGCAAAGTACTTTGGGTGATCAATCACCCTGTGAGAGATCCTTCGCTTCGCTCAGGATGACCAACGCGAACCGCTCGTTACTTCTTAACGATCTCGGCGTTCTCGAGCATCGCGACCCCACCGCGCTCGGCGAGTTTGCCTTTTAGGGTGATCGTTTTGCCGCACGAATCAGCCAGCTCGTCGTTCATCGGTTTGTGTTCGCCGACGACGAGGTATGCCTTGCCGTTTTCAACGATCCCGACGGGTCCACCGTTTTTGATGCACTTCGCGCCACAGGATTGTCCGTGACTATCGCCCATCGCGTTATGATCGACATAGCACATCATGTCGACTACCTCGCCAGTCACCGTTTTTTCAGCTGCAGCGTCCGATTTTCCATGTTCGTCGCGCGCCAGCGCCAGCGGGGCGGTTGCAAATGATGCGATGACGACTACCGCGAAAATATTCCTGAATGTCTTAAAGCGTTTTGAATTAAACATGGGTTAGCTTCGGCTTTTCTTGCCTTCGATCAAATCGGCGAACTGTGAGAAAAAATACGACGCGTCGTGCGGGCCGGGTGCGGCCTCCGGATGGTATTGCACGCTGAAAATAGGAAGTTCCTTGTGCTGCAGTCCTTCGACGGTGTTGTCGTTCAAGTTGATGTGACTGACCTCGACATTCTTCGGGAGTGACTCCGGATCGACCGCGAACCCGTGGTTCTGGGCAGTGATTGCAACCTTGCCGCTTTTCAAATCTTTCACCGGCTGGTTCGCGCCGCGATGACCGAATTTGAGTTTAAATGTCGATCCTCCGAACGCGAAGCCGAGGATTTGGTGGCCGAGACAAATTCCGAAAATCGGCTTTTTGCCCATCAAATCGCGAACGGTCTTGTGCGCGTAAGGCAATGCCGACGGATCGCCGGGACCGTTCGACAGAAAGATCCCGTCGGGATTTCGCGCGAGCGCTTGTTCGGCTGATGTCGATGCGGGAACAACCGTGACTCCGAACCCTTTCTGTCGAAGCAATCGCAAAATGTTTTGCTTGATCCCGTAATCGTAGGCCACGATCCGAAACCGGATGGGCGGCAACGTCGGCTTATTGTCGCCATTGCCGTTCGCGATCGACCACGGCTGACTCAATTTATCGTCCGGGTCCCATTGATAGATTTCGGGCGTCGAAACTTCTTTCACATAATCCATCCCGATCACGCCTTCGCCCTCGATCGCGCGTTGGACTGCTTGTTCGACCGACATTTGCTCGGTTGTGAGACAGGCCTTCATCGCGCCGCGTGTGCGCAAGTGTCGCGTCAATGCCCGGGTATCGATTCCCTGAATCCCCGGGATACCGTTTTTCTTCAAGTATTCATCGAGCGACATTTCCGAGCGCCAGTTGCTGGGCGCCTCGCTCAATTCCTCGATGACAAATCCGCGGACGTGAGGTTCGCAACTTTCCTGATCGAGCGAGTTGATGCCGTAATTGCCGATCAGCGGATACGTCATCGTCACGATCTGGCCGCGATAGGAAGGATCGGTCAGGACTTCCTGGTAACCGGTCATCGCGGTGTTGAAGCAAATCTCGCCCACCCGCGTTCCGGCGGCGCCAAATGATTCACCCTCGAAAAATTTTCCGTCTTCGAGAGCGAGCAGCGCGCGCATCGCGGGTGATTGTCGATCTTCTGGAACGAATTTCAAACGCCGTTGGCAAAAAAAATGCCCGAATCGAAATCGACTCGGGCATTCGCCAAAATTTTACCCCACTGGTGCCGTTCAGGTGATTCTCCCGTTCCCTTTTAGTAAAGGGCGGATGACCGTCGATGCGAAAGCTGACTTCCAATCAAGGCGTGCCATTTCTCGCACCAACCAAGCCTCCTGTATTCATCAACTATCGGTTCGGGGACGTCACCTTAATCGCGAACATCGCAGGGTAAATTTAAAAGCCGCTGGCTGAGAGTTGAGCGGAAAGCACTGGTTTCCTTCCCAACCCTCAACGAGCGGCTCTCATCTCAAAGAACTATTCGCGCAATTCTGCGCCAAGGTCGCGTCGCAATCGCTCGCGAATTTTCGCGTGCGCTGCATTCACTTCCTCGTTTGTCAGTGTGCGACTCCGATCTCGATATGTCAATCGATATGCGAGCGACTTTCGCGCCTCTCCGACTTTCTCGGTGAATAAGTCGAACAACTCGACGCTTTCGAGTAACGGTTCCTTCGGTTCCCGGATCGCCCGCAAAATTCCTTCGTGCGAAGTTTCTTCCGGGACGATCATTGCAATGTCGCGGGTTACGGCAGGAAATTTCTCGAGCTCGCGAAACTTGGCGCGGGCCGTGTCGGCCAAGAGTAAGTCGGCGTGCAATTCGGCAACAAACACCGGACCAGGCGCGTTCGATTTCGCAGAGGAGAGTTGTCCACCGAAACCGATCATCTGATTCCCGGAATAGACTTCAACCGCGAGCGCGAGGTCAGGAAACTTTGCCGAGCGAAACGACGAATTCGCAACGACCGCATCTAACGCGCCTTTCAGGTCGAACAGATCGAGGCCGCGCTTGCCTTGCCCTCGCCAGTTCTCTGCGCTCGTCGCATTTCCCCAAAGCAAAATCCCCAGGTGGCGTTCTTCTTTTCCGGACGGTGGAATGAACGCGCGGCCGATTTCGAAAATCGCTACGCTTTGAGCGCCGGCGTTAATGTTTCGTTCGAGCACACTGAGCAATCCGCCAATCAAACTCGGCCGGAGCGCGACATGATCTTCGCTCAGCGGATTTCTGAGCACGACGGCGCCTTCGCTGAATGCGGATGCACTTCGCGGAATCAACTTGGACGTGCGCGCTTCGAAAAGTCCGCGGGCAACGAGGCGCTCGCGCATCTCCGATTCCAGATCGTGCGTGCGATCGGCCTCGCTCGACGGCGTGAATCGACTACGGTCTGTGCCGGGGATATTTTCCGCACCATAGGCGCGCACGACTTCTTCGATGAGATCGACGTCGCGCTGCAAGTCCGGGCGATAGCTCGGAACCTTCCATTTCATGATTTTGGCGCCACCGATTTTCTTCAGACCGAATCCTTCCAGGATCTCGTCAACGGTTCTCGGTTTGATCGCGATGCCGACCACCCCGTCGGACTTGTCGTAGCTGAAGGAAACGTCGGTTGGATTTGCCGGCAGCTTGCCGGCAGTGTGAATTTCTTTCGCGGGAAGTCCGCCTGCGATCTCTTGAATCAATTCCGTCACCCGCTGGGACGCGCGCAGCACCATTTCCGGATCGACGCCACGCTCGAACCGATAACTCGCGTCGCTTGGAAGACTCAATTCGCGCGCGCTATGACGAATGCTAGCCGGCAAAAAGTAAGCGGCTTCGAGCAAAATATTGCGGGTCCATTCAGTAACCCCGGTCTCTTCGCCGCCCATCACGCCACCGATCCCAATCGCTCGCTCTTGATCAGCGACAACAGATATGTCCGGCTTGAGCGAGTAAGTTTTGCCATCAAGCGCGAGAAATTCTTCGCCGTCGCTGGCCAGTCGCACGTTGATATCGCCCTTCAATTTATCCGCATCGAACGCGTGCGTCGGCTGGCCGAGCTCGAGCATCACGAAGTTGGAAATGTCGACGATGTTATTGATCGAGCGAATCCCAACGCTCTCGATCTTTGCGCGCAACCATTGTGGACTCGGGCCGACATGGACAGCTTCAATCCTGCGCGCGGAAAAGAACGGACATTCGCGTGTCGAGGTAATTGTTACGCCGGTTCTCCTGGCCGGAATTTTCACTTCGTGCGGCGCCGATCTGAGTTTGGTGCCGGTGAGTGCGGCGATTTCCCGAGCCAGACCATAATGACTCAACAAATCGCCGCGGTTTGGCGTGATCTCGACATCGAGAACCGTGTCGCTTGGAAATAAATCGGAAATAGGCGCGCCGATTTTCGCTCCGGGCGACAAAATCAAAAGACCAGCCGCATCCGAGCCGAGTCCGAGCTCGATCGCGCTACACAGCATTCCTTCGCTTTCGACGCCGCGTAGTTTGCTTTTTCGAATCTCGGTTCCGTTCGGCAGCTTGGTGCCGGGAAGCGCGAGCGGGACTTTGTCGCCGACTTTGTAGTTGGTCGCGCCGCAAACGATTTTTCGTTTCATCCCGCTGCCGTCATCGACTTCGCAAACGCTCAATCGATCGGCGTTCGGATGAGGCGACGCCGCCGTGACTTGCGAAACAATCACGTTCTCGATCCTGGCGCCTCGGGTCTCGATGTTTTCGGTCTCGACGCCGGCACGGGTCAACAAATCGGCGATCTCTTCCGAGTCTTTTGGAAGATCGACAAACTCGCGCAGCCAATTAACGGAGAATTTCATGTTTGGGGAGCGCACGCGCCCTCGCGTGCACCGTTCGGCGCCTCGCCGAACGAAATGTATTTAATTAAGAAGTTTCCGGCGAGGGCGCCGAAAACAGCACGCGAGGCGCGTGCGCTCCCCGGAATCCAGAATTTCGTCTTCACGCGAATTGTCTCAAAAACCGCAAATCGTTTTGGCTGAAATAGCGAATGTCAGGAATTTCGAACAGAATCATGGCGAGGCGATCCATACCGAGACCAAATGCGAAGCCGCTCCATTTTTCCGGATCGTAGGCTTTGTCGCCGCGCGCTTTGTTGACTTGCTCAAAAACAGCGGGATGCACTACGCCCGAACCGGCGACTTCAATCCATCGTTCGCCTCCCTTGAGGGCTTTCGACTTTACGTAAACTTCGAGACTCGGCTCGGTGAAGGGGAAGAAATGTGGACGAAATTGAACCGCCGTGTCCCCGCCGAACAGTTCGCGCATGAAAAACTCGAGCGTGCCTTTCAGATCGGCGACGCCGACGTTTTCGTCCACGTAAAGTCCTTCAATTTGGTGGAACTGTGGGCTGTGAGTGGCGTCCAATTCGTCGCGGCGATAGGCAGCGCCCGGCGAGATCACGCGAATCGGCGGCTTCGCAGCTTGCATTGTTCGGATTTGGACGGTCGAAGTGTGCGTGCGCAGCAATCGGCCGTCCGGCAGATAAAACGTATCCTGCTCATTGCGTGCCGGGTGCTCGGGCGGCGTGTTGAGCGCGTCGAAGCAATGCCACTCGTCTTCGATGTCCGGGCCATCGGCGAGGGTAAAACCCATTCGCCGGAAAATTTCGATCGAGCGTTCCCACATTTGGGTGAGGGGATGGAGCGCGCCGATTTCCCGCGGCGTTCCGGGAAGCGATATATCGATCTGGGAGAGTGCGCCGGATTCTTTTTGCGAACGAAATTGCGTCCCGCGCAATTCGATCGCGCCGGTGACCAAGGTGCGAACTTCGTTGAGCAGCTTACCGACGATCGGTTTTTCTTCCTTGGGGAGCGTTTTCATCTGCTCGCCCCAGGCCGAAATACTTCCGTTGCGACCGAGATATTTTACCCGGGCGGCTTCGAGCGACTGCTCGTCAGCCGCAGATGCGATCTCGCGCAGCGCGTCGTCGCGCAATTGTTCCAGCGGATGAGCCATTTGGTTAAGAGATTTCCGACACAATGAACAAAATGAAACAGAATTTCATTCCGTTAATTCGGTCCATTCTGTCAAAAGACAGAAATAGCTTGGCTAAGCCGCTTTCTTTTTCGACTTCGATTTCTCGTCGAGCGCGGTCTTCGCCTGATCGACAATCGCTTTGAACGCGGTCGCATCGTTGACCGCGATGTCGGCGAGGATTTTGCGATCGAGACCAACGCCGGCAGCTTTCAAGCCTTCAGCGAAACGGCTGTAGGTTAATCCGTTGGCCCGCGCGGCGGCGTTGAGTCGTTGGATCCAAAGATAACGAAACGTGCGTTTGCGGGTCTTGCGATCGCGATAGGCCCAATATTTGCCTTTCATCGTCGCGTCTTTGGCGTAACGAAAAAGTTTGGATCGGCGTCCGCGATAGCCCTTGGCGGATTTGATGACGCGTTTGCGGCGCGCGCGGCTGGCCGGCGCGTTAGTGGCTCTTGGCATTTAGTGTTATGCCCCGCCAGGGCGGGGCTCCTCGTTCAGCGGGCTGTTGTTAATATTTAGTCCGGCCGACCTCGCTCGCTGATTAGTCCGGCAGCAGCCGGACAGGTGGCTGGATCTCGTGGGCGGCCAAGTTAAGCACGAACCGCGAAATGACAACCGGAAATCACGAACCCGATTTAACGATTTAGCGATTCAACGATTTAACGATATAATCGGCCCGTGCACTGGCTCCACCGGCATCGGTTGCTGATCCTGAGCTTGATCGCGATTTTTTGGACGGGGCTGATTGCGCTGGCCCACTTTTTTCCAAATGCGCCGTTTCTTTCCAGCATTTGGAGCGGACAACGGAGCTTTGCCGACGTGTTGCGGCACGAAGGCCGAAAAACCAAAACGCATTCGGACTTTGTTTTTCTCGGGATCGATCAAGCGAGTTTGTCGCTGAAAGCGGAAGGCGAGGATTGGTCGAACAACCGCCCATTGCAGTTAATGAGCGAGCACGCCTACCCGTGGTCGCGCGAACTTTGGGGCCTCTTGCTCGATCGCCTTTTTCAGGCGGGTGCTCGACTGGTTATGTTCGACATCGTTTTCGACAAACCGAAAGAGGGTGACGATGTATTTCGGGCGGCGCTGGACCGCTATCGCGACAAGGTGGTAATCGGCGCGAACTTCGATTTGTCACACCTACGAGACCAGGGGGACCTGATCGTGAACGTCCCGCCGTCCTCAACGTTGATATCATCGCCGCAAATGAAGGATGACCGCGTCGGTTGCGTTATCATTTTCCCTGATCCGCTCGACAGTAGAATTCGTTCCGTTTCCTATCGTTTCACCGAACTCCAATTGCGCGGATACCCGCCAGCACCCGATGAGGAACCGTACGAGGCGCTAAGCACGCGCGCCCTGAGAAAGTTGGGGCGCGCCGACGACATTCCGGCGGATTTGCAGGGACATCTTCTCCGATTCGGCGAAGTGAATGCTTACCCGCCTCGACCACTGTGGGAGGTTTTCGATCCGAAATCGTGGAAGGCGAACTATCAAGACAACGCCTTCTTTAAAGACAAGATCGTCATTGTTGGTGCGTCGTCCCAAATTGCCCATGATGTTTTCGACACGCCAATTAACGTCGAAACGCCGGGGCCCGTTTTTCATCTCTACGCACTCGCAGCGGCGATGGATCATGAATTCATACGGGACACACCGATTCGAGCCGGTCTCATCCTGGTTTTGATTGGCGGCGCGGCCGCGTGGACGATCGTCGCCTTTCTGCGCCGGCCATTTTTGACGTTCGCTACCCTGGTTCTTGTCGCCGCCGCATATCTCGGTTTAGCGCGAATTGTTTACGATCGCGTCGGTCTGTTGCTGATGGTCGTGCCGCCCATGAGCGCGTTTCTCGCCACTGGACTCTCCGGGCTAGGGTTTGAGTACACCCTCGAGCGATTGGAGAAACTGCGAACGCGTCGGACGCTCGAACGTTACGTTTCGAAAAATATCGTTAAAGAGATCCTCGATAATCCGGGCGGATACTACAGTTCGCTCCTCGGCGCGCGCAAACCGGTCACCGTTTTGTTTTCGGACCTGGTGGGGTTCACCGGTCTGGTCGAAAAATCCGACCCGACGGTCTTAGTGCCGCGCCTGAACAAATATTTGAGCGCGATGGTGCCTCACGTTTTTGATAATGGCGGCACTCTCGACAAGTTTATTGGCGATGCGGTCATGGCGGTTTGGGGGAACGTGACTACTCATGGTGTCGCCGAAGATGCGAAAGCGGCGATACGCGCGGCGCTCGGGATGCGACTCGAATTGCCTAAACTCAACGCGGCGTGGCAGGTGGAAGGGCTCGAGCCGTTAGCTTTTGGCGTCGGAATCAATCAAGGAGACGCCGTTGTCGGCAACATCGGTTCTTACGAACCGCATGAACGGCTCGATCCGACCGTGATTGGCGACGCAGTGAATCTCGCGTCGCGATTGGAAGCGCTCACCCGACAATATCATGTCGATATCTTGATCGGCGCGAGCGCGGCCGAACTCGTACGGGACGATTTCCATTTACGCTCGGTCGATCTCGTTCAGGTAATGGGAAAAACCAAGCCGGTAGACATGTTTGCGCTCGTCGGGGCGCGCAAACAAGATCTCGATGCGGAATTGTTGAAATGGTTGCAGTCGTACGAAGAAGGCATCAAAAAATTCCGCGGCCGCCAGTTCACCGAAGCGAAGATCTTGTTCTCCCAGTTTCTGGAATTTTATCCGGATGATTTCCTCGCCAAAATGTATCTCGAGCGCGCCTTGCGATACGAAAAAACGCCGCCCGATGAATCGTGGAACGCGGTTGAAGTGTTTACCAAAAAGTGACAAAGAAATTAAGAACCACGGATGACACGGATAAAACGGATAGTGTTCTTTCTGAGAGATTCTTATCTGTGAAATCCG
>Ga0210405_10000397_pt1 | contig 60139 bp, 52 predicted proteins | sample IncBWH11MmetaG_FD_155492 | JGI IMG/M metagenome (GOLD analysis project Ga0210405, IMG submission 155492) | Forest soil microbial communities from Barre Woods Harvard Forest LTER site, Petersham, Massachusetts, United States - Inc-BW-H-11-M | ecosystem: Environmental > Terrestrial > Soil >...
CGACCCGGATGGGGTGTTGCAGCGCGGCGGGGGATTTTTTGCGACGAGGCTTGATAGCCATGAGGCGCTCCTTGTGCGAGCCGATGGATTCGCATTGCGCGGGCTGGGCAGATCAACAGGCTGGAGTTCACACGGTACCGAACGGCGCGAATAATGTAAATGGGACTTCGCACAAGAGGCGCAGTATGCTGCGCCTCTCCAAGCGCGTGGGACGCGCGGCATGCCAGGCGCGCGATTTTTATGTTATCTTCACGCATAGAGAAACATGAGCGGGCCAGTGAAAGTGCAGATTTTCGGGCAGACGTACTCCATCCAGGGCGACCTGGATGTGAAATATGTGCAGAAGCTCGCGCAGTACGTGGACGAAAAGATGCATACCATCGCGGACGCGACGGCGACGGTGGACACGCAAAAAGTCGCGGTGCTCGCGGCGCTGGCGATTGCCGACGAACTCCACAGCCTGCAGCGCGATCGCGGCGATCATGAGCAGTTAATGCGCGAACAAGCCGAGCGCTGCCTGACATTGGTGGAGCGAGCTCTAAAACAAACGGTATAGTGGCAATCTGGCGCGGCAAGCTCCCTCGCTCCGCTCGGGACAAGCAAGCGTTGCCTGACGCTCGTCGAATGCGCGTTGAAACAAACCGCGTGAGGCAGTAATCGCAATCCTTCAAAATAGCTCCCAGAAAAACTGAAGAGAGATTCCTCGCTTCGCTCGGAATGACGGTGTGCGACTTGGCTGAAGAGAGATTCCTTCCGACAAGGGTCGGAACTTGCAAACTTCGCTCGTCGCCTTCGCTCGGAATGACGGTGCGCGGGTTGGAGTTGTTTTTTCATTGGCTCCAGGTGGTGGGGTTGCGGTCCCAGCGGTGGGTGCGGAGCTGTTTGTGGAGGGGGGCCGGTAGCGGGCCCTGGGTGCTGGCGGCGATGTTGGCTTCGACGTTGCGGCGCTTGCGCATGCCGGGGATGATGGTGGCGACGTCGGGATTGTTGAGGATGAAGCGGAGCGCCATCTGCGCCATGGAGTTGCCTGCGGGAACGAGCGGCCGCAGCGCTTCAGCGCGGGCCACGCTGTTCTTCAGATTCTCCGGGACGAAATACGTGTTGCGCCAATCGCCTTTCGGCCAGGTGCTATCAAGGGTCAGCGTCCCTGTGAGTGTACCTTCATCGAACGGGACGCGGGCAATGGTGGCGGCGTTTTTCATGCGGCAAATGGGGAAGAGCGCGTCTTCGGGGTTCTGGTCGAAGATGTTGTAGATGACCTGGACGGCGTCGGCGACGCCTTCGAGCACGGCGCGAATGCCGTTGTACGGCTCCCAGCGATTGACGCTGACGCCGACGGCTTCGGCTTTGCCGCTGGTGCGCAACTTTTCCACGGCGCGCGGGAGGCGCTCATCGTTGAGCCAGCGGTCCTCCCAAGTGTGAAACTGGATGAGGTCGAGTTTTTCGACGCCGAGATTCGCGAGGCTTTTGTTGACGTACGCTTCGATGTGGTCGGGCGGATAGCAATCGTCGAGGGTGAAATCGCGGCGGCTGGGCCACTGAAGATTTTTCGGCGGAATTTTCGTGGCGACGTAAAGTCTTTTGTCCGGGCCGGCATTGGGGGCGTTCTTGTTGGCGCGCAGGACTTTTCCGAGGATTTGTTCGCTGCGGCCGTCGCCGTAAGCCCACGCGGTGTCAAAGAAATTGCAGCCGAGATCGACGGCGCGCTGGAGGGCGTCGAGCGATTCAGCGTCGTCGGAGCCGGTCCAGCCGGCGAGTCCCCACATGCCGTAACCAATTTCACTGACATTCCATCCGGTGCGGCCAAATTTGCGATAGTGCATGATGTGCCCTCCTGAAGTGGAGGGCACATTATACGGGGAGTCGCGGTGTTCCGTGCTCCATGAGGAGTGGAAGAGCACAGGCAGGAATGCCTGTGCCACAAATCCATGCTGGGGTTTCTAGTTAACAATAACACCCCCACCCCTCTATGTTTTTTGTAAGTGTTGCATCTAAAGGATTTATGTGTTGCGCAAGTCCTTTGTTTGCAACACATAGGAGGGGGCTCATAAGTGTTGCATCTAAAAGATTTAGATTGCACCAGAATAGTGCAAAGACTAGTCTCGCCACACCCCTCCCCCCTCCACCTTTTTCGTAAAAGATTGAGGGGACAGGGGTTAGAGGGTGGGGGTCGGCAAAAAGATTGAGTGGTAAGGAGTTAGGGGAAAAGTGAGTCTGCGAGAAGAGCCGGCCTCTCCGGGAGGCGCGAGGTGAAGCGAATCCAGCGAGTTGGCGACTGACTATCAAAGACTAGGGTAGCAAAGACGTAATGCAGCTGTCAAGTACATATTGGATTAGCATTCGAATGAACTGTGGAAAACTCTCTTGCATGTTACCGACCCTCTGATTGAAGTGCGGTGCCCTTGAACTCATAATCTTGTGGACGAAATCCGGAGTGGCAGAGAATGGACGGAAGCATGAACTGGAAAAGCCTACTCAATGCGACAAGAGTAAGAAGTTTGTACGGCGGGGCTGGCTCCTTCAAGTCTCCAGACGACCCGAGAAGTGAATTTGAGCGTGACTACGGGAGAACCATTTTCTCAACTCCCGTGAGACGGTTACAAGACAAGGCGCAAGTGTTTCCGTTAGTTCAACAGGACTTCGTGAGAACTCGACTTACGCATTCGATGGAAGTTTCCAGCGTCGCTAGAGGACTGGGAGGGATGGTAGCCAGGTGGCTGGTAGAAAAGGCAGAACTCGAGGCCCGGCTGGCGCCAGCGGTCGAAGTGATTTCGGCTACCTGTGGGATATTCCACGACTTGGGAAATCCACCTTTCGGTCACGCAGGCGAGGATGCCATAGCTGAATGGTGTACAAGAGACATTAATTTAGACGCGCTCTTCCCGGGAGAGCCCCAAATGGTGGGTGATTTTAAAGGCTGGAACGGGAACGCACAAACAATTCGTCTAATTGGCCGACTGCAAGTGCTGTCAGACGAATATGGGCTAAACCTTACGTGCGCTACTATGTCCGCGGCTTGCAAGTACCTTGCACCGTCGGACGGCGTCAAACCAAGCGAACATGATTCATCAAAGGTAGGATATTTTTTCTCGGAAACTGATCTTGTCTCGCGGATTCGTGAATCCGTAGGGACTGGAAACGCGCGGCATCCCATAACATTGTTGGTCGAAGCGAGCGATGACATTGTTTACTCTGCTGTCGATCTTGAGGATGGCATCAAGAAACGCCTGATCACTTGGGATCGACTCCAACAAGAAATTCATGAGAGGAGCCGCGGCTGTTCACATACGGAGAGGGCTCTGGAACTCGCGAGCAAGAAAATAGGCTCTATGAAGGAAGGTCCCGCAAGAGACGAAGCGCTAATACAAGCCTTCAGGACATATGCCATAAATGAGGTGACGGTATCTGTGTTCGAGGAATTCAAAAGTAGCTACAACGAGATCATGAGAGGCGGGTACCACGCAGAACTCGTAAAGAGGTGCACAGCATTCCCATTGGTGAAAGCGTGCAAAGACATTGCCAGCGAGGTGGTATATCGCTGTGACGAGGTCCTCGGGATTGAGTTGATGGGGCGAAGAGTTATTAGAGACATTATGACCATCTTCTGGGAAGGAGCTGAGGCGTACCAAGAAGGCAAATGGAAAAGTAAGCCGTTCGCCGAAAAGGCGTATCGTTTGATGTCTCGAAACTATCGAGGCGTATTTGAAGAGGCGCTTGGTAAGATCATCGTCCCTGGCAAAGCCGGGTCCGATAGAACTCCGAAAGCTATGTATTACAGACTCCAATTGATATGCGATTATGTATCCGGGATGACGGACACTTTTGCCGCGAGCCTTCATAAAAACCTTTCCAATGTCTGAGTTAGATCGTGTGACGGGCGGCGCGCCCCTACTGAGGAAGCGATTGTCAGGCTTTCTTGGAAACCATTCAGCTTGGAAGAGACCACTTCGACGCGCGCTTGGCCGAATATCTGAGAATTCGTGGTCCGCAGTAATTTTTGGTGGTGTATTGCGCGATCTCTTCCTGTTCGGCGCTTCTGAAGTTCCACGCGATGTTGACATTGTCGTTGAAGGTGTAACGACTTCTGATCTTGAAGGTGTGTTTCACGACTTAATCGTCGAGAAGAACCGTTTTGGTGGTCTTCGACTGCGCATAAGAGGTTGGCTGATTGATATTTGGTGCTTCCAAGATACTTGGGCAATTCGGAACCAAGTTATCAAATCACAAGGCCTTCAAGATTTGGTGCGTACAACTTTTTTGAATGTCGAAGCCGTGGCCGCTGAAATTAATACAGTTCGGGGACGCCGAAGACAGGTCTTTTCTTCTGGGTTTTTCGACGCAGTTCAGGGGCAGGTTTTAGACATTAATCTTGAGAGCAATCCTCATCCAGCGTTGTGCGTGATCAGAACAATCATCACGGCAATTAGGCTGGACTTCTTCCTCTCCCCGAGGCTGGCTACGTATGTTGTCGAGCAAACGAAGAAAGCTTCCTTGAGCCAAGTGATGGAAGCTCAAGAGTCGCATTATGGAAAACTCAGGATTAGAGAGTCAAGAATTAGTGCGGTTGTAACCTCACTCGCAGAGCAGTTGACCGATGTTTCCACGCAAAGATTGAAGATACCTGCGACAAGATTGGAGCAGCTAGAACTTTGGAAATACTGGGATCCAGCATGCTGAGATGTTCCATGTGTCGCTTGTATGGTTCATGCCGGTCCGGTATCGAACTTTAACGATTCTTGAACAGCCGAGGGGCGTGAGCGTACGGCCTTATAGTGCGCGCGGATCATTAGGGCTGGAGCTTCATCATGGTCGGAAGCGTGAATCATGAAATACATGACGCGATCGCCCCCGTCTTTGTCGAAAATTGGATAGGCTGCGACAAAAGTGTAACCGAGCTCAAGGCGCAGTCTTTCGCACACTAGTTCTACGATTTCGTACGAGGTCATCCGCCTCAAGTCCTGCCAATTGGGCTTTCCCCACCACAATTGAGCTTTGTCACTCTTGCGAATGCCAGCAAGAGCGCGATGAAGCCATCCAACGCCAAGAAAGTAAAGTAGTTCGATTTTGTTGTTAGGCGATTTCTTGTAGTCGGCGAGCTTCTTCAAGGTCGTCCAATGGCACTCGAAGGTTCGTTGGTCTAGCAAACAAAAGGTAGCTTCTTTCTGCGTGATGCCACCTTCCCTGAGTACGCGGTCGACGCTCTTATTGAAATCGCCAGGGAAGATTCTTATCCGGCGTGGTATTTTGTGGCCCCTTTTGTCTCGGGCTACGGATTGTGAGTTGACCAGCTTTTTGAGTGCTTTCAGCCCGGGCCTAGAGATTTCGCAGAGGAGAAACTTGCGAAGCCATTTTGGCTCACTTTCGAGGACAAGGGCAGCGGACCATGATCGTAGTTGTTTAGGAGACTGCGGACCGGCGAAGCCGTCGATGTACGCGCCGTGCTTCGTGACCTGCACAAAGTACTTGAGATACTGCTGAATGAAATGAGCCTTGTTCTCGGTCCAAATCGCTTGGTCGTAGCGTTTGTATTTCCGGATCTTTTTGTGGACTTCTGGCTCCATCCCCGGAAAAAGCGGAGCCATCAATTCGCTGGAGGGCAGCTGCGAGGAAGACTTTTTGTTGTTGGGAGTCATTCTTCAAAAACTCTTCTTGCAGCTCTTCCGCAATAGTCCGTCGACTTTTCGTGTCCGGTATCCGGCCAACAGCAGCCGGCGGGAATTCGTTGTACGTGCGACCGTGTAATTTTCTCCCATTCTTCTTTTTTTGGACCCCGCCCCATTGCTTAAAAAAGAACGGCACGTCGGCTGAACGACATTGTTGAAGAAGGCTGTCGACCCAAGATTCCTGAATGGGTCTGGCGCCTCTTCCACTTTCGCCACCAACTATAACCCAGTCGATATCAAAAAGGTTAATTGAGCCAACATCCTGTAACAAAGGTTCGATTGAGAGAAACTTCATCTTTGCGGGCGCTTGACGAAGATGGTCAATTCGCGGCACCCCGTATCGGGTATCCTCGACGCTGACTCCCCACCATATATGTGCGCTCTCTGTAGCAAAGCGCAATTCCCCGCTCAACATGTCTCGAAGACGCTCCGATCTCTTGGTGAGGATTTGGTACGTGTGCCAATTCGCGGCCATCATCACAGTCGCGACGCGAACAATGTAGTCATCTGGAACATCGGAGTGGAAGAGATCACTCATCGAGTTCACGAATACCATGCTTGGCTGAGTCCATGAGAGGGGCTCGAGCAATTTCTCAGGCACAAGGCGCAAGTCGAAACCCCGCTCGTATGGATGACCCTTTACGCCCCTGAAACGCTCCGCAAATGCTTCAGCGTAACAGTTCTTGCACCCGGGACTAATCTTTGTGCATCCGCGAACGGGGTTCCATGTCGTGTCAGTCCATTCAATCTTTGTCTTGGTCGCCATGCATCCCCCAGGTCCACACGATAGTACATGTTGGATTTTCGCCTTTCAATCGCCCATTCAGGGCAGGGGTGAGAGACAGTAAGCCCAGTGCTTCTTGTGGGGAGGGGCTAGCTGAAGAGCGGCGATCAGTAGGCAAGGCTTGGTGTTTGGCGAAGATAGGTGTTGCCGGCGAGTTGCTTCAGCATGAAGTCCGAGGTATCCGCGCGAGAGATTTTCGTCAGGAAAAACCAGTGGCCGATGCCGGAGCCGGCGCGATAGACGCCCTTTCGCGGACCATTTGTCAGCGCCGTGGGGCGGACGATGACCCAATCGAGCGCGCTCTCCCGGATGATAGTCTCTTGCACGGCCTTATCCGCGAATAGATTTCGCAGAAAAAGCGGAATGACAAAAAAGTTATAGAGAAAACCGAGGCGTCTCCGGCTATCGCCCACACCGAGAGACGACTGGCAGACGATCCGCGTTACGCCGCGCTCCTGCATCGCCCGGACGATGTTGCGCGTGCCATCGGATAGTTTTGTGTTTCTCCGGAAAAGAAAAAGCAGGGCAAGGAGCGGAATGCCCAGCGATACGGACCAGCCCGCGACACCACGCAGAGCCAGTAACCTGGCGGCGACCTGGCACAGAATCGTTACGACAATAAACGTGAATACCGGCGGATGGACGCCGAGGGCAGAGAGAACCGCGTCCTGGCCAGTGACGGCAGGTTCAACGGTGTCATAGCGAAGGACATCACCTTGCGCAACGCGAAGATTTGCATGGCTGACATGGAACTTTGCGGGATTGCGCACGAATGCGGTGACGGCGTGGCCTTGCGCGAGGGCTTGTTCGACGAGCTGGCGGCCGGTCCCGCCGGTAGCACCAAAGATGAGGAGTTTCATGAGGGCTTGAGTCTCCGGTCCTGATAGTACGCTAGTGGGGGACCGAGTATTTCAAGTTGTATTTTGACGGTGTGGGGTGGGCGGCGGAGTCCCGAAGAATTATCGGGAATGCTAACGTCGCAATTTGCGCAGAGTCATACTGGTTGTTTGAGAAGGGGACCAATACTGCGATGAAGAAGAAAAAACTACTGATGCTGGGGCTGGTTTGCGCGGTGGCGGTGGTGTTTGCGGCGCAGGTGCGCGGGGACGCGGCGGGGGAGATTGGGCGGCTGGCGGAGTTGATGGGGTGGAAGGCCCTTCGAAGCTCAGGGTCAACGGGGACGGTGGTGGCGGATATTGGGGCGGGGGATGGCGCGTACACGTTTGCGGCGGTGGAGCATGTGGGGAAGGCAGGAAAAGTGTTTGCTACGGAGATTGATGCGAAGAAGGTGGGGGAGTTGCGGGACGAGGTGGCTCGACGGAAGCTGAGGAATGTGATTGTGGTGGAGAGCAAAGAAGCGGAGACGAATCTGCCGGCGGGGTGCTGCGACGCGATTTTTTTGCGGCACGTTTACCATCACTTGACGAAGCCGGCGGAGTTTGATGCGGGGCTGGTACGGTCGTTGAAGAGCGGAGGGCGGCTGGCGATTATTGATTTTCCGCCACGGGCGGGGCTGGAGCCGGTGGAGGGAGTTCCGAGCAACCGGGGCGGGCATGGGATTCCGGAGAAGATTGTGATCGAGGAGTTGAAGGCGGCGGGGTTGCAGGTGGAGAAGATCGTGGAGGATTGGGCGGAGAATGATTATTGCGTTTTGTTTGTGAAGAGGTGAGGGGAACGTTGGAACGTTTGAAGGTTAGAAGGTTGGAACGTTAAGACGTCGGGAAAAAACGAAGACGAAGAGAGATTTCTCCTCGCAAAAAACGCTTGGAGAAGCGGAGGTCTCACATCCGCAAGCCGACGCTTTCGCAGGAGCGAAAGCGGAAGAAAAGGCGTCGGCTTGCTTCGTTCGAAATGACGGTGGGGGGTGGACGGGGCACGATGAGAACCGAAAGGTGCCGGACTTCCCGACAGGCACCGTCGGGACCTCCACAAACCGGAGGAAAGCCCGGCGCTACGGAAGACAAGAGGGAGCGGCCCCACGCGGCATGCCGTGACGAAGACTACTCTTTTTTGGACCAAGGAGGGACGACGCCGGACATGCGGGCGTAGGCGATGAGCTGGCCCATGTGCTCGTTGGCGTGGACGATGATGCGGAGGTACATGCCGTCGACGGTGGCATCGCGATCCTCGATGTGCACTTTGCGCTGGAGGTCTTTCGGCGTGACGGACAAGTGGGCTTGCTTCACGGCGTCCTGCGAGCGCTTGAGCCAGTTGATGACCTCGGCTTTTGAGGTGACAGACTTGTCCATGCCTTCTTTGAGGTCGGCGGGCATTTTGGGGCCGGTCACGCTGAGCAGGTAGAAATTCGCGATGGCGATGTGCATGTAGACTTCGCTGGTGGAGCGCACGCCGGGCGCGGGACGCCAGGAGAATTTTTCCTCGGGAGTGGCTTCGGCGAGCGCGAGCAATTGGCTGGACACGTGGCGCCACTCGCCGTCATAGCCCTGCCAGATTCCTTCGGGGGCCGTTTGCGCGAACGCGGGTCGCGCACAGAGCAACAATAGGAACGCAAGAATCGCTTTTCTCATTGAGTTCTCCAGTCTGGCTCTCTTGTCCGTAGCTCGGTTGCACTCGAACTTTCGCACGGATGGAGATTCTCGGCAACTAGTGACAAAAATTTCGATTGGCAATAGACTGGCGCGGCTTTGAGGCATACGACGCGACGGCGATTTCTGGGGCAGGCTGGTGGTTCGGCGGCTGGGGCGGTTGTTTGCGCGGGAGCGCTGCCGGGGTTATTCGCGGGGATGAGAACGACGCTCGAAGCCCCGGGTGCTGGGCCGAGCATGCGGTTTCCGTCCGCAGCGAGGGAGCGGATTGCGATTGCTTCGTACCCGTTCCGGGAGTTTGTCGCGGGACGTGAGGATAAGGCCGGCGCTGGCGGGAAGATGGAGTTGAAAGAGTTCGCGGGGCACGTCGGCGCAAAATTCAACATCAAGAAGATTGAGCCGTGGAGCCCGCATTTTCGTTCGCTGGAGAAGCCGTACTTGGAAGAGGTGCGCAGGGCCGTGGCACGGGCGGGCGGGGCGGTCGTGAACATCGCGGTGGACGGCGAGCACAGCCCGTATGCCATGGATAGCGCGGAGCGGGATCGCGCCGTCGCGGACAGCAAGCAATGGATCGATGCGGCGGTGACGATCGGTTCGCCGAGCGTGCGCACACACATCCCCGTGGCGAAGGATTCGAAACCGGACGTGGAGCGAACGGCGGAGAGCTTGAAGCGCGTGGCGGAGTACGGCGCGGCGAAAAACGTGGTGGTCCACTTGGAGAACGACGATCCGATCAGCGAAGATCCTTTCTTTATTGTGCAGGTCATCGAAAAGGTGAACAGCCCGTGGCTGCATGCGCTGCCTGATTTTGGAAATTCGGTGGTGGCGCACGACGACGAGTATGCGTACAAGGGCGTCGACGAGATGTTCGCCCACGCGTACGGCATCTCGCACGTGAAGGAAATTGACGCGGACGAGAAAGGCAAAATCGCGTACGTGGATTTGCCGCGGACGTTTGGCATCGCGAAAAAGAACGGTTACAAAGGATATTTTTCGATGGAGTGGGACAGCCCGGGCGATCCTTACGCGGGAACGGCGGGGCTGATCGAGAAGACGCTGCAGAGTCTTTCCTAAAAATAAACCCGGGGGTATCCTTTCGAGGGAGAGTCCGGACAAGGAGCCAGTGATGAGAGTGCATGCGAGTATTTTTGTGGCAGTGACTGTGTTGATGGGCGCGGGAGTTGCGTTTGCGCAACAGGCAGCGCCAGCGGCAAGCGCGCCGCCCGGTGGAGCGGCAGCGGCGGCGCCAGACATGACGCCCGTAGCGAATCCCGTGAGCGCGTTCGTGAAAGCGGGAGTAGCGCGGTACGGGAAGAATATGACGGCAGCGGCGGAAGCGATGCCGGCGGAGAAGTACGGCTTCAAACCTTCGCCGGAGATGAATTCGTACGGGCACCTGATGATGCACATCGCGCAAACGAACAATACATTCTGCGCGAAGATTTCCGGGCAGACGGCGCCGGACGTGAAGATGGCGGAGACGGATCCGAAGGACAAGCTGGTAGCGGCGATTAAGGATTCGTTTGTGTATTGCACGACGGCGCTGGAGAAGGTGGACGATTCGAAACTGGGGGAGCAATTCGTGCTATTTGGCAACCGCCCGATCTCGCGGGGAGGCGCGCTGGTGGCGCTGGGGGGCAGTTGGACCGACCACTATGCGACGCAGGCGATTTATCTGCGATTGAACGGAATTTTGCCGCCGACGGCGCAGCCGGAGAAAAAGTAGAGTTTCAACTTCATTTCTGAAGCTACGCTTCGCGAGAGGAAGGGGTGGCGGCTTCGAGCTCGCGCTGGGCGGAGACGCCGCCTTTCAATTCGCGGGCGGAGCGGCCGTGGTGCAGGACGAGATGCACTAGAAACATGACAATGAGAACGCCGCCAAAGGTGACGACGATGGTGGCGCCCGTGGGCGTGTCGAGCTGAACACTGAGATAAACGCCCAGCGCAGAGACCAGAGTGCCCATGGTCCAGCCGATGGCGAGGCGAGGACCGATGCGGTCGGCGAAGAGCATGGCGCCAACGCTCGGGACGATGAGATAGCAGAAGACGAGCAGAACGCCGGCGATGGCCACGGACGAAGTAACCACAAATCCGAACGAAGCGTAGAAAAGAAAATCCCAGAAGCGGACGCTGAGGCCGGCCTGCTCGGCCTTGTTGTGGTTCATGGAGATGAGCAGGAATTTCTTGCGGAAGATGAAGTGAAAGAGGCCGATGGCGCTGTAGAGGAGAGCGGTCTTGATCACCTCGGGCCGGGAGACGGCGAGAATGTTGCCGACGAGCATGTCCTTGAGATGCTCGGTCTCGCCGGTAGCTTTGCTCATCAGAAGAATAGCCATGGCGGAGGCCACGGCATAGGCGATGCCGATGAAGGCTTCCTGGGGAATATGGCCGCGTCGGGTGCGCGCAAAGGCGAAAATGGCGGCGCCGAGAAACGTGAAGCCGAGGCTGATCCAGTAAGCGCCGCGGCCGTGCGGGTCCATCCCGGCGATAATGGCAACGACGGCGCCGAGCGCGGCGATTTGCGCGAGAGCAAGGTCCACGAAAATGACGCCTCGCTCGACGACGTGCACTCCAAGATAGGAATGGATGCCGGTCAGGATCAAGCTCGCCAAGAATGGCAAAATCAGAAACGGAAGAATCTCCATCGAACGCTCCCCTAGTGAGTCTCGTCAAAAGCCTTCTTGAGCTTGGCGATATCGTAGTCGAACAGTTTGAAGTAATCGGTAATCTCTTTTTCGCCGCCGACCGAGGGCATCAGGACGACGACTTGCGCGCCGGTTTCGCGGGCGATGGAATTGGGCGTCTTCAAGTCAAAGTACGGTTCGACCATGATGACCTTCACGCCTTCGCGCTTCATTTGCCCGATTAATTCCACGGTGTGCTGCGGGCTTGGGGGGATGCCGGGACGCGGCTCGACGTAGCCGACGACGTTAAGGCCGAAATGTTCGGCGAAATTGGGCCAGGAACGGTGATAGGTGACGACTTTGCGGCCGGCGTAGGGCTTCATCTGCGCCTGCCATTGCTGGTCGGATTGTTTGAGGCGCTGCTCGAAGGCATCGTAGCGCTGCGCAAAATAGGCGGCATCATTGGGGCGCATCTCGCTGAGCTTGGTTTGGATGCCCTTGGCGATGCGCAAGCCATTATCCGGGTCGAGCCAGTAGTGCGGGTTTCCCAGCGGATGAACGTCGCCCTCGGCGCGGGTGACCTGGCCAGTGGGGAGCTCCAGGATTCTGGCAAATCGCGAGGCGTCAAAATAACCGGGCGCGCCCACTTGAATCTTCGGATTACTGGACTGCGTGATGAGCGGCGGCAGCCAACCGATCTCGAGTTCGAGGCCGACGACGATGAGCAGCTCGGCCTTGGACAGTTTGAGAAGAAAACTCGGCTTAGGATCGACAAAGTGGGGGTCCTGGTAGCCACGAGCGACGGATTCGACGTCAACTCTGTCGCCTCCGACTTCCTGCGCGAGGGACGCGAGGTCGGTGGTGGCGGTCATGATGCGAATTTTGTTGTCCGCGTTCGCAGCGACAGGAAAGAGATGGCCGAACACAAGCGCCAGGGACAGGGCGATCGCGGCGAAGCGAGTCAGTTTCAATAAGCGTGGCATCGAAATCTCCTGGAACAGCTCAGAACGGGTGAGCGCCGTGCGCGCCCATCACGAAAAGAAACTGGAAAAGAAATTCATTGGCATTCGAGAAGTCGGTCGGACTGGTCGCCAGATGACCGAAGCGGTATTGCCCGCGGATCTGGCTAAACTCGCTCGGCCAATACGTGAGGATACCGGAAAAGCCGGAATCCGTCAGACGGGCGTCGGAGGCGTGGCCGCTGCGGTCGAAGCGCCCGCCGACGGTCCAGCGGCGATTGACGCGATATTCCGCGGAGGAATACATGCCAAAAGCATGTTGCGTCTGGAAAAGAGTCGGGACCGCGGTGGAGAGCTGGTCGCGGGCGCTCCAGACGAGTTCGGTGCGAAACAGGAAGGAATTGTAGATGGCGCGGCGCAGCGGCTTCCACCGGAGGGTTGCGTCGCCACTGTAGAGATTGGTGATAAATCTGGAAGGATCGAAGGATGTGCCGATGCCGGCATTGTTGTGACCGCGCGCGTAAGAGAGGCCGAGATCCAGATTGGTGGATTCGGTCAGGTCGCGATAGGCGCGGAGGTGGCCGACGACGCTGAGGTCCTGGCGGCGGTTAGCCTGAAAGACATCCGCGGAATCACCGCGCAGTACTTCCGCGCTGCCTTCGAGGAACCAGTTCTTCGGCGCCGGCAAAAAGCGCGAGAGGAAAAAGCCGGAGTCATCGATGCCGTCTTCGCCACCGACTAGATTGTTGGTGACGAGCGGCCGGTCGATAAAAGGCAGGGCGTGATTGTGAATGGTGTTGACCTTGCCAAAGTCGGCGCGCTTCTTGCCGACCTTGAGCAACAGGCCTCCGGGGAGCGACGTGAAGGTGACGTAAGCCTCTTCGACGTTCACGCCGGTTTCGCCGAAGGAGATGAAGGCATCGGCGCGCGCGTAGGGATCAATGATGGCTTGAAGACCTACTTCGGATTCATGCATTTCGAGCGAACGGCTTGGCACAACGGTATTGCGGCCGGCGGTGCCGATGAAATCGCCGATAAGGCTGATGTCCGGATTGAGGAGTTTTGCGTTGCCCGAGGCGCCTCCGAAAGTCTGTGTTTGCACGGCTTGTGCGGGGGCCGGTGCAGGAGCGGCCGGGAGCATACCGGGTTCGGCGTGCGCGGAAGCAAGCAGAACTTGCGGACCGGCGGTTGGTTCCGATGATTTCGTTTCGCGCAGCTCCTTTAGTTCGCTGCGCAGCAAGGCTACCTCCACAGCGAGCGCCTGGACTTGCTGTTCGAGCGCCTTCATGCGCCCATCTTCCGTGCTCGCAGGGGAAGCGTCACGCCTAGGCGGTACAGAAGGCGCGTCCTGCGCATGAGCCATCGAGGAGAAAAACAGCAGAACAGATAGAGCGGTAAATCGCTTCATGACGTTACTCCTGGAGTTCCATAGAATTGAGCCGTGTTGAAAAGAGCGTGGAGGGCGCTAGAGGAACTACGCCCCAAGGCAGGTGATCCCAAAGTGCGACGCCGAAATAGGACGGGCCATGTATTGCCTTGCATGTGCTTACTAGGACGGAGCTTAGGCAAGAATGGTTGCGGGGTCAAGAAAACCTGTTTGGGCTGAGGGGGTACTTTTAGCAACCAAAGCTGCTTAAACGTCCGTCTAAGGTGCTAAGCTAAAGTGTCGCTTATGCACTGGGGGGTATCCATTTTCGGGCGAACGGCTGTACGCCGCGGGCTGGCGCTGCTGGCTTGCGCCGCGCTGCTCTATTTTGCGGCGGGCGGTTCGCTCTTCCATCAACATACGAATGGGTCTGAGAACGCCTGCCATATCTGCCAAGTGCTGCACATGCCGGCGTTGGCGGCTGCCCGGCTGGACCTTGTCAGCACTCCTCAGATCGTTACCTGGTTTTCTTCGCTGCCGCAGCACGCAGCGCCGAGCAATTCCTTCTCTCTGCATCGCGCCGGACGCGCGCCTCCTACCGCTTAATTCCTTACCCTGGGCTTGAAGTGTACTTCCGTGCGCTGCCGTAACTGAAGGCCGGCGTCACCGCCATTTTTTCCGGCGGCCTCATTCCACAATTAACGCAAATTGCCCTCGAAAGGGATGGAGAAAAAATGTTAAAGCGTTTGAGTAGCAGCGTGGTCTTGGTTTTGGGATTCGTTCTGTTGCTGACCGCAGGACCGGTGAAGGCCCAGTTGGGCAATGCTGGATCGATTGAAGGGGTGGTAAGAGATTCCTCCGGCGGGGTGGTTGCAGGAGCGAAGGTCGAGATCAGCTTTCCCGTGACCGGCTATCAGCGGGAGACGACAACGGGGAGCGATGGAACCTTTCGCTTTTCCAACGTGCCGTTCAATCCCTACCACCTGGTGGTGACGGCGCCCGGGTTCGCTTCGTATACACAGGACGTGGATGTGCGCTCCAGCGTGCCTAACAGCATACAAATCGGGCTGAAGGTCGGAACGGCGGCAACCAGCATCACGGTCGAAGCGAACGGTGGAGACATGGTAGAGAATGACCCGAGCTTTCATACGGATGTGGACACTGCTTTGACCGACAGGCTGCCGCTCGAGAGCCAGTCGTCATCGGTAAGTTCGCTGGTGACGCTGGCGACACCAGGCGTGGTGGCAGACTCGAATGGCCTTTTCCATGGACTCGGCGATCACGCCGAAAATTCATTCTCCGTTGACGGCCAGCCTATTACGGACCAACAGAGCAAGGTTTTCTCCAACCAGATTCCGCTGGACTCGATTCAGTCGCTGGAAGCGGTCTCTGGAGGGCCTCCGGCCGAATACGGCGACAAGACGAGCCTGGTGATCAAAGTTACGACGCGCTCGGGCCTGGGCGTTACCAAGCCCACAGGCTCCGTGTTCTCCTCTTATGGGAGCTTCGGCTCGGTAACCGGCGGTTTCCGGCTGGCGTTCGGCGGCCAAAAGTGGGGAAACTTCATCGCTGCGAACGGCTTGAATACCAGCCGATTCCTGGATCCTCCCGAGCTTCGTGCCATCCACGACAAGGGGAATGAGGAGAATCTGTTTGACCGAGTCGATTACAACGTAACCAGCGCCGATTCCATCCACACGAACTTTCAATACACGCGTTCGTGGTTTCAAACACCAAATACGATCGATAACCTGAACGCGGGGGTTCTCGATCCGCTCACCAATGCTCAACTGCCGGCGCAAGATCAGCGCGCGCAGATCAATACGTTTAACATCGCGCCAGTCTGGACCCGCTTGATCAGCACGACAACGCTGTTCACGTTCGGCGGTTTCGTCCGGCAAGATCAGTTTAATTACTACCCGAGCGGAAACGTGTTTGCCGACGGCACGGGATTTATTCCCGGCGGCTCTTCGGCGACGCTCAACCAGCAACGAAAACTGACCAACGCGGGACTTCGTACGGACGTGTCCTACGTGAAGGGCAAACACAACGTCAAAGCCGGCGTCACATTTCAGCATACGTTCCTAACCGAGAATTTCAACTTCGGAATTACGGATCCGGCGTTCCTCCCATCCCTCACGGACAGCAATGGCGTCAATTGCTTCGCGGGCGGCGTGGCCCTGGCTGCCCCTTGCACGCTGCTGCTTCCGTTCGATCTCACGCGGTCAGGGGCGGTCTTCCCATTCCGCGGGCGAACGGATGTAAAGGAGGTTGCGCTCTATCTGCAAGACACCATCACGCAAGGCAACTGGGCCTTCAATGTGGGATTGCGCGCCGACATCTATCGCGGAATCCTGCATGATTGGCAGCCGGAGCCCCGCGTCGGTGTCGCCTATAACGTGAAGAAAACCAACTCAGTTTTGCGCGTTTCGTACTCGCGCATCCTGGAAACCCCGTTCAATGAGAACTTGATTCTGGCGAGCGTGGGATCCCAGAACCCCGTCATAAACGCCGTGTTCAATGGCGCGGGCAGCCAGGCTTTCGCGCCGATTCGCTCGGGACAGCGAAACCAGTTCAATGCGGGCTTTCAGCAAGCGTTCGGAAAATACCTGGTCGTAGACGCGGACTACTTGTGGAAGTACACGCACAACGCCTACGACTTCAGCGCGTTCGCCAACACTCCTATCTTTTTCCCGATTGCCTGGAAAAGCTCGAAGATTGACGGGCCCTCGGTGCGCGTAAGCTTCCCCAATTATCATGGCTTGACGGCGTTCGCCGTTCTCGCGCATGTCCGGGCGCGCTACTTCCCGCCGCAAGCAGGCGGCTTGGGCGCAACGGTGGGCGGCGGTCAAGTGTTCCGCATCGACCACGACCAGGCGTTCAACCAGACGACCCACGTGCAATATCAACCGTGGAAAACGCTGCCGTGGATTGCCATGAATTGGCGCTACGACAGCGGTCTGGTGGCCAGTAATCCAAATCTGGGTACTTTCCAGGATGCGATGAACTTCCTCGACGCGGACCAACAGGCAGCGATCGGGCTCTTCTGCGGTGCCAATGTGGCGACCCCTGCCAATCGGATCACCAGCTGCGCGGCAGGTACGCCGCAAGGCGCGAAGCTGATTAACATCGCGGGTGCGACGTTTAACCAGGACCGCAATCCAACCCGCGTAGCTCCACGCAACCTGTTTGACGCCAGCGTGGGGGAAGACAATCTCTTCCACGGCGACCGCTACAAGTGGAGCCTGCGCCTCACCGCCATCAACTTGACGAACAAGACCGCGCTCTATAACTTCCTTTCCACGTTCAGCGGAACGCACTTCGTAACACCGCGAGCGTACACGGCGGAGCTGGGCTTCCACTTCTAAACAAGCAACGGAGCGCGGGCGGACTGTCTTTCACGGCCCGCCCGCCCTCATGTTCAGAGAGTTTTCCCGGCTGGAACGTATCCACTACTTCTGGGCGAGGTAGGTTTTTGCTTCGGCGAGTTCCGGCCGATCGGCGCCTGCGCCGCAAACTTGGGCAAGTTTGGCGTAGAACGATTGCGCGCCACCTGCGTCGCCGGCTGCTTGCGCGGAACGAGCGGCGCCCAGAAGACCGTCGAAGCGGTTCGGGGAATTCTTCAGGACCGTTTTGTATTCGGCGAGGGCTTCGGCGGGGCGCTTGAGTTCCAGGAGCATGTCGCCGAGCATTTCGCGGGCGGGGATGCTGACGGATTCTCCGCCCTCTTTGTCCTGATGGTTGGCGGCGGCGCGCAACTCCTCGAGAGCTTCGTCTGATTTTCCCTTGGCGAAGGCCAGCCAGGCTTCGGCTTCGCGGAGGTCGGAAGCCTTTTCGTTCGAGATGCCATAGCCCAGTTTTCGCGCGCGCTTCTCGCGGTCGGCGACGAGTTGCGTGAGTTCCTTGACGCCGGCTTCCGCGCCAGCGATGTCGCCGCTGCGCGCCGCGCCAATGGCGCGCGCCCAATAGACCGTGTCCAGCCATTCCTTGCGAATCGCCGGAACCGGCAAAGCGGCGGCTTCTTTCCAGCGGTGCAATTCGAGCGCCGTGCGCGCCGCGAAATAGACGCGGTGGTCCGCTTTATCTACATCACTCGCTCCAACGACGTGGCTGAGGTGCTCGACGACCTCGCGGGCTTTGGCTTCCTGGCCGCTCTGCAAATAGGAATAACTGAGGAAGTCCATGGCGTGGGTCTGGTAGTGGGACTCCGCGAGATGCATTTCCGCGGCGTGAGCCCCGGAAGCATTCGCGGCGATGTTCGAGGCGATGGAATCCTGCCACAGGCCCAGGCGCACGAAAATGTGCGAAGGCATGTGCAGGGCGTGGGCGGAGTCCGGCGCGATGGCGGCATAGCGGCGGGCGGCGTCCAGCCCTTGCGCTGCGAATTCGGGGCGATCCGTGGCGTGAATCATGTAGTGCGCGACGCCGGGATGGTCCGGGTGCTGCTGAAGAAGCGGGTCGAGGATGGAGATAGCCTTCTGCCGCTCGGCGATTTCGTTTTCGTGGTCCTCATACGACAACGACACGAGCGAGAGCGCATAGAAGGAGCCGATTTCGACGTCTCCGGGATTCTCGCGATAAAGCCGTTCCAGCGCAGCGGAGTACGCCTTGATGCGGTCGGCGTGGGACATTTTGTTTTTTTTCTGGAAGAAAGCGGCGGCGGCATTGATGAAGCCTAGTTCTTGCGGATTGGTTGAATGGAGTTTTTGCGCTTTTTCGATGTCTTTGCGGCTCTCTTTCAGGATTTTGTCGTCAGGAAAATCCCAGAGTTGATGAAACCGCGCCATCGCCTTGCCCCAATACGCTGTGGCGCACTTTGGTTCGCGGCCAGCCGCATCGGCAAAGGTCTGCTCGGATTCCTTGTATTGGAACGAGTGGAGCAGCGCGACGGCCTTTTCGATGGCGGGTTGCCCTGCGGCGGAGCAACTGGTTGGGAAATTTACTTTGCCTAGTTGATCGGCCGGTGTCGCGCTGGACAAGGTATCCGCTCGGAGCGCCGCAGACGGGAGACCGAGAGAAATGAAGAGCAGCCCGAAAGCTGATGTGAGTCGGCGTTGATGGCGCACGATGCTTCCCCTTTTGCTGGCAGTGATTCTACTCCCGGGGATTGTCTCCGGAGGAGCGAAACCTTTTGGCAACGGATTGCCGCGGCGGTTGGACTCGGCTTTGGCGCTGCGGCTACAATGAGGGTGGAGCGGTACTTCGAGGCAGGTGCGGGTGCGAAAGCTGTTTGAACCAATGACGAATCTCTGAGGTGCTGCGGATAGACAGCCTGTGTGCACGGCCTGTCCCGCTGGCGGGTCTCTTCCGGGCAGGAAGCAGAAAGACACGCGAGCGGGGCAGGAAAGCCTAACGGCTGGCTCGTGGCGCCCTACTATTTCAGAGGTTCACGGCCTAGCTCTCCACGGCCAAGCGGTCCGCTCCATTTTTGTGTTTCGCTGTTCGAAAGAGGCCATGCGCGTACTTTTCGTAGGCGACATCGTCGGCTCGCCGGGACGGCAGATCGTTCGCGATCGGCTGGCGGACATCGTGGCGCAGCGGCAGGTCGATCTGGTCATTGCCAACGGAGAAAATTCGGCTTCGGGATTCGGGATCACGCCACGGCTGGCGGAAGAGCTTTTGAAAATGGGAATCGATGTGCTCACCGGCGGAAATCATAGCTGGGACCGCAAAGAGATTCTGGAATTCCTGCCGCACGAACCGCGGCTGCTGCGCCCGGCAAATTTTCCGGAAGGCAATGCGGGCAGCGGGCTTTTTGTGGGGACGGCAAAGAATGGCGTTAAGTACGCCGTGCTGAATTTGCAAGGGCGTGTGTTCATGACCCCGATCGACGATCCTTTCCGCAAAGCCGACAGCGAGCTGGCGAAAATTCCCACGGACGTGGCGTTTGTGTTCGTGGACATGCACGCGGAAACCACCAGCGAGAAAATCGCCATGGGCTGGTATCTGGACGGACGCGTGACCGCGGTCGTCGGCACGCACACGCACGTAGCTACCGCCGATGAACGCGTCTTGCCGCAAGGCACGGCTTACATCACGGACGTGGGCATGACCGGGCCGCATGGCGGCGTGATTGGGATGGACCGCAACGGCATCATCGGGAAATTTCTGAACGGGCTGCCCGCGCGGTTTGAAGTGGCTTCGGGCGACGTGCAGATGAATTGCGTGTTGATCGAAACCGACGACGAAGGCCCCCGCACCGCCGCTGGCCGGCTGCCTGCCCGCTCCATCGAGCGCTTGCGCTTCTGCATTGACTAATCGTTACAGCACACGGCTGCAACGCGGGGCAACCTGCGCACGTCCATAGTAATCTGAAGATTCATGCGACAGCCGAGGGGTCCAATCGTGAGAGTTTTTGCGGCGATGTGTCTGCTGGCGTGCGCCGCTGGAAGCGCGGCTGCTCAGGACGAGGGCGACCTCGACCTCACCGCCAGGCAGCGAATATTTTCAGGCGTGGGCCCTGGCTTGCGCGCAGTCAAGCGGGGTGCGGACGGGCGGTTGTACATTCTGGCATCGCCGTCGCCCGGCTTGCTAGTGTTTGATGCGCAGGGCAAGCAGGTTCTGTCGATTAGGACCGCCGCTGCTTCAACAACCGCGGAGGTAAAGGCGGCGCGAACCATTGCCTTTGGGGAAGATTGCGATGTGGATGCCGCGGGACGCATTTACATCGCAGACCGCGGGGCGAATCTCATTTCCACTTTCTCGCCGGATGGGGAACTGCTTCGTTCAATTTCCGTGAAGAATCCGGTTTCCGTTGCGGCGCTGCCGGAAGGCGAAGTGGCCGTCGGCACGCTCCGGGAGCCGCACTTGGTGATGGTTTTCGATAAGAACGGAAGAGACGTGCGCGAATTTGGCGATCCGGAGCCGCTCACCGAGCGCGCGGAGCTGAATCGCTTTCTGAACATCGGGCAGTTGGCCACGGACGCGCAGGGGCATCTTTATTATGCGTTTGCCTATTTGCCGGAGCCCACGGTGCGGCAATATGACCGCCTGGGTTACGCCGGGCAGGACATTCAGTACACCGCGCTGGACGCTTTTCCCGCGGCACAGGCCGCGCGCAAGGAGATCGTGCGCCAAGAAAACAAAGGGAAGGAACCGTCGTTCAAGCGCGTGCTCACGGCGGTGGGCGTAGACCGCGCCAGCGGAGAAGTCTGGATGGCGCTGCAGAACAGGCTGCTGCATTTCGACAAAGAAGGGAACCGGCAGGCCACCTACAAGATCTACACGCCGGAGGGAGCGCGTCTCGAAGCCAACACGATTCTCGTCGAGAATGCGCGCTTGATCATCGGAAGCGACCCGTTGGGCATCTACGAATTCGAGCGGCCCGACAAGAAAAATCCAAAATAGAACGAGTTTTCCTCAGGGCAAGTTGCCCGAATTCTGTGCACGAATGCGCGCGCGCATGAACAAATGTTTACAAATGCCGTAAAATCAGCGGCCCTCGGCGGAGTTGTACAAAATCAGTGCTTGTGGAAAAACTGTGCATGGTGTGTGTACAGCGGTGCAGGCCTTCACCTATTTTTCTCTTGCCCCTTACGCGGCAATCAGAGACAATCCCGCGCTGACTCATAGCGGCGGTACGTGGGCCGACAATTCCAGACGGGCCGCGCGCGGGGCGACAGGGGCAAGATAGAGCGTTCCGGCGCGGGCAAGAATCCCGAAGCCTGAAGAAAGACGCAAATGGACCTGCTTTCCACAGCTTTTGCACAACTGTGGAAATAGCATAGGGTTTTCTTTTTTCCTCTAATGACGACTGCTACTCAACTAGGGCGTGAACGCGAAGTGGCTAACCCGTGGGACAAATTTCTGGAGCACGTAAAGTCCCGGGTCAGCATCAACACCTTTACGACCTGGTTCCAGCCGACAAGGCTGAATCGGGCCGAGGGCGATACCCTCTATATCCAGATCCCCAGCGCCGTCTTCCGGCAGGTCTTGACACGCACGTACGGCGACATCGTCAAAGCCGTCTTCCATGAAATCGGCACGCCAAACGTGAAAGTGCAATACGTGTGTACCGAAGAGGAGCCGGTTCAGGCCGCCCCGGTGGTTTCCGGCGTGAAGCAGGCAAAACTGGATTTTGAGAGCAGCGACCACCAGCTCAATACGCGTTACACATTCGATTCGTTCGTGGTCGGCAAGTCCAACGAATTCGCGCATGCCGCTTCGCGCGCGGTGGCCGAGCAGCCTTCGAAAGCCTACAACCCGCTGTTCCTTTACGGCGGCGTGGGCATGGGCAAAACGCACTTGATGCACGCCATCGGCCACACCATCAAGAAGCGCAATCCGGCGATGCGGTTGAGCTACGTCAGCGCGGAAAAATTCACTATCGAAGTAATCAACTCGCTGCGCTTCGACCGCATGATCAGTTTCCGCGACCGGTTCCACACCGTGGACGTGCTGCTGGTAGACGATATCCAGTTCATCGCAGGAAAAGAGCGCACCCAGGAAGAGTTTTTTCATACTTTCAACGCGCTCTACGAACAGCAGAAACAGATTGTCATTTCTTCGGACTGCCTGCCGAAGGACATCAACTCCATCGAAGAACGGCTGCGCTCGCGGTTCGAATGGGGATTGATTGCGGACATCCAGCCGCCGGACCTCGAGACTAAGATCGCCATTCTGCAGAAAAAGGCAGAGAACGATCGCTTCAGCCTGCCGGATGACGTGGCGGAATACATCGCTCGGGCCATCAAGTCCAACGTGCGCGAACTGGAAGGCGCTTTGACGCGGCTGATGGCTTACGCTTCGCTGACCGGCGCGACGATTTCGCTGGGGACGGCACAGCAGGTGCTGCGGAACATTATTGCTTCGCAGGAGAAGCGTGTCACCATCGACCTGATTCAAAAGCGCGTGAGCGAGCATTTTAATTTACGAGAACAGGATCTGAAGGTGCGCAGCAACACGCGGGCGATTGCGTTTCCGCGCCAAGTCGCGATGTACATCGTCAAGCAACTCACCACCGCTTCGCTTCCGGAAATCGGACGGCAGTTCGGCGGCAAGCACCACACCACGGTGCTGCATTCGATTAACAAGATTGAAGAGTTGCGGCGGTCCGACAAGGATCTGAACCGCACCATCACGCGCCTGATGGACGCCTTGCAGTAGGCTGCCGGCCTTTCCCTCTCGATTTGCTCTGAAACGTAGGACGATCCTTCCATCTGCGTTTGGCACTTTTTCCTAGGATTCTTCCGCGCTGTGCTTTGCAAGCGTCTCAAGATTCGCCCGTGACCATGCGCTTATGCCCTGTGGAGAAGGTTTGAGAAAGGAGCGGAAAATATGTTAATAGTTGTGGACTAAGTCCTAGAAGTAATCTCCGGCGCGCGGCTCGGGACCACGTTTTCCGCGATACCCACAAAGCGTCACTTGCAATGCGACTCTCTAAAGCAAGTACACGATGGGGGTTTCCGTGGTTTCCACAGATTCACAGCACTTATCACAACAACAAGCTTATATTCTGTAAAATTTGAATAATGCTCTGTCGTATTGATAGTGGTTGTGGGTTGTTCCGCCCGAGGCTTTGTTTCGAGAGTGTTGGAGAGAATCGTTGTTTCCCACTCATTTCCACAGCGCTACGACCTAAAGTGGGCTTTATTAGTGGCTGAAAAGCGAGTAAAGTACGGCTGCGGTAGAATTGAGCAACAAGAGGCCTCATCTAAGGCCTGATCGAGAGTACACTGCAAAATGACCGCACCCGGAACGGCACGCGAGGAACATCAAGCGATGGAATTCAGCGTTACAAAGTCAGCGCTGTTGAACGAACTCTCGACCACGCAAGGTGTTGTCGAGCGCAAGACCACCATTCCGATTCTTTCGAATCTTCTGGTGGAGGCCAAAGGGAGCCAGTTGACGATCACGGCCACCGACCTTGAGTTGAGTATTCGTACCTCGTGCGAAGCGAAGATCAAGAAAGAAGGCGCCGGGACTATCCCCGCCAAGAAACTGCTGGAACTGGTGCGCTTGCTTCCCGAAGGCGAGATCAAAGTTAAACTACTCGAGAATCATTGGGTGGAGATCGTCAGCGACAAGAAGAAATACAAGCTGGTGGGCATGGCGAAGGAAAACTTTCCCGCGCTGCCGGTGATGCCCCACACACTGGTGAAAATTCCCGCCGCGATCCTTGAGAACCTCATTCGGAAAACGAAATTTGCAATCTCCATGGAAGAGTCGCGCTACACGCTGAATGGAGGTCTGCTTATCCTGAAGCCGGACACACTGGCGATGGTGGCGACGGACGGCCACCGCCTGGCGCTCGCGGAGACCGATCACAAACTCTCGGGGTTGAACGGCGAAGTGAAAGTGCTGGTCCCCAAGAAGGCCATGGACGAAGTCGAAAAACTTTCCAGTGGCGCCGCCGAGGACGCCCAGATCGAGTTTGCCAAGGACGAGAGCCATCTCTTTTTCCAGGTCGGCCATCGGCTTCTGATTTCGCGCATTCTTACCGGCCAATTCCCGAACTACGAAGCGGTGCTCCCGCGGGACAACAACAAGACCGTGGTCATTGAGCGAGCCGAATTGGGCGATGCGGTGCGCCGCGTTTCACAGCTTGCCGATCAGCGCTCCCACGCCGTGAAGCTGGCCGTTTCGAATGAGGGCATCGAGATCTCCGCCTCAAGCCCCGAATACGGCGAAGCCAAAGAGACCATCGAGAAGGAATTCAAAGGCGAGCCCATCGCCATCGGTTTCAACTCTAGCTACATGCTGGATTTTCTCGGCGCTGCCGCCGATGGCCCCATCAGCATCGAACTGAAGGACGAACAGTCCGCCGGCCAAATGCGCCCGCTCGCCGACGAGTCCTACCGCTACCGCTACATCATCATGCCCATGCGCATCTGAAGCGGCAAAGAGCAAAAAACGCGGCCCCCAAAAGGCGCTTTCGAGGCGCCTTTTTCCATTTCCACGCCGCAATCTCAAATTCCACATAAGTTAAAGTAAATACGCTACTTATTCCCGTGCACCAATTGCTCTCGCGCTTGAGAAAATGGTCCGGATCGAGTATAATTTCTGCGTTGTCGATTCTTTCCAGATTCCTCTCAATCGACACGTCCGCCAGGTGCAGGTGACCCAGAAATTGGGCTTCGCGCCAGGAGCCCGGGGCCACGGACCTGGAGAAACATGAGTCTTCGCCACGTCTCGCTGCGCGAGATGGGATGGAGCAGGAACCCTACGAGTTCTGGATTCGCCCGGCGAAACCGGAATCACAGGGTGAGGCGACGTACGGATCAATCCGCAAAAACGCCTTCCTTGCTTCACAGAAAATGAGTTTTCAGCGCGGACCCGCACTCCGAATTACGCAGAGTCTGTCCCGCACCACAGATACACGCGAGAAGTTGCTGGGCCAGCACCCTTCACCCGCACTGCGGGTTCAGGGCAAGGGAGAAAAAATGGGCGACAAAGAAAACGCGGGCGGCACGTCGCAAGGCGGCCACAAGTACGACGCGAAATCGATCAAGGTTCTTGGCGGCCTGGAGGCCGTGCGCCTGCGCCCCGCGATGTATATCGGCTCGACGGGCGACATGGGGTTGCACCATCTCGTATGGGAAGTGGTGGACAACTCGGTCGATGAAGCGATGGCCGGTTTTGCCGACGAGATCAACGTCACCGTACACGCCGACAACTCCGTCACCGTGGTGGACAACGGCCGCGGCATTCCCGTGGACATGCACGCGACGGAAAAGCGTCCCGCGGCGGAAGTGGTGCTGACCGTTCTGCACGCTGGCGGAAAATTCGACAGCGACACGTACAAAGTTTCGGGCGGTTTGCACGGCGTGGGCGTTTCCGTCGTCAACGCGCTTTCCGACTGGCTGGAGCTGGAGATTTCGCGCGACGGCGCGGTGTGGGAACAGACTTACGAAAAAGGCAAGCCCACCAACAAGCTGAAGCAGACCGGCAAGACGCGCAAGACCGGGACGAAAGTTACCTTTCATCCCGATCCGACGATTTTTGACAAGACGGAATACAGCTTCGATACGCTGGCGCAGCGCTTGCGCGAGCTGGCTTTCCTCAACAAGGGACTGAAGATTACCCTTGCCGACGAGCGCACGGAAAAGAACACTGAATTTCGCTTTACCGGCGGCATCGGGGAATTTGTCAAACACCTCAATCGCGGGAAATCCACCCTGCACGATTCGCCCATCTACATCGAAGGGAAGCGCGGGAACGTCGAAATTGAAATCGCGCTGCAGTACAACGACACGTACGGCGAAAATATATTTGCGTTCGCCAACACCATCAACACGGTGGATGGCGGCACGCACCTTTCCGGTTTCCGCTCCGCGCTGACGCGCTCGATCAACAATTTCGCATCGTCAGCGGGCATGCTGAAGGAACAGAAAGACGAAGTCACCATCACAGGCGACGACGTTCGCGAGGGACTGGTTGCCGTGGTTAGCGTGCGGCTGCCGCAGCCGCAATTCGAGGGACAGACCAAAGGCAAACTGAACAGCGACATCAAGGGCGACGTCGAGCAACTCGTGAACGAAAAGCTCGGCGAATGGTTTGACAAACACTCGACCGTGGCGCGCCGCATTATTTCCAAGTGCATCGACGCGGCCCGCGCCCGCGAAGCCGCGCGCAAAGCGCGCGAATTGACCCGCCGCAAGTCCGCGATGGATTCGAGCGGCCTGCCGGGAAAACTCGCCGATTGCCAGGAACGCGATCCGGCGCGATGCGAGCTATTTGTCGTCGAGGGCGAATCGGCGGGTGGTTCGGCCAAGCAGGGACGCGACCGCAAATACCAGGCGATCCTGCCGCTCAAGGGGAAGATCCTGAACGTTGAAAAAGCTCGTTACGACAAGATGCTTGGTCACGAAGAAATTCGCGCCATCATCACCGCGCTCGGGACCGGCATCGGCAAGGACGATTTCGACGCCGGCAAACTTCGTTATCACAAAATCATTCTGATGACCGACGCGGACGTGGATGGCTCGCATATCCGCACGCTGCTGCTCACCTTTTTCTTCCGGCACATGAAGGAGCTGATCGACCGCGGGCACATTTACATCGCTCAGCCGCCGCTGTACCGCGTGAAGCGCGGGAAGAGCGAAAAATACATCCGCGACGAACGGGACTTCGCGCGCGAATTGATGAAGCGCGCAACGGAGGACCACGTCGTGAAGGCCAAAGAGGGCGTGACGCTGCAGGGCGCCGGCCTGACTTCCTTTCTGCTCAACGTTCAGGAATACGAAGCGGTGGCGGCAAAACTCGGACGGCGGCTGAAAGAGCCGAAGCTGGCGGAAGTCCTGGCGGAGAACGGCCTGGACAAAAAGACGGACTTCGAAGAAAAGAAATCGGTCGAGAAACTTCTGAAGGACATCGAAAAAGTAAAACTGAAGCTCGAAGGAAAGATCACCTTCGACGAAGAGCATAGCTTGTACGAAATTCAGCTGGATGCTCCGAACAATTCCAAGATCAACTGGGCGCTGGCGGCGACCGCGGAATACAAGCGCTTGCGCGCGCTGGCGAAACAAATCGACGAGTTCAACAAACCGCCTTTCACCGTGTCGCGCAACGGCGACAAGGCCACCAAAGAAAGAGCGCAGGACGTACTGAGCTACGTGATGGAAGACGCCAAGAAAGACTTCACCATTACGCGGTTCAAGGGCCTCGGCGAAATGAATCCAACGCAGCTCTGGGAAACTACGATGAACGCGGACACGCGCACGCTCCTCAAGGTGAAGCTGGAGGACGCCGTGGCCGCCGAAGATATTTTCACGACGCTGATGGGCGAAAACGTCGAGGCGCGCCGCAAATTCATCGAGGACAACGCGCTCGAAGTCGTGAATCTGGATATCTGACGCGTGGCGGGTGAAAACAAGGCCGACGCCGGATCCATTCGCAGCGCGATTCGCTGGGGCCTGGTTCTGGCGGCCGTGGCAACATTTGGATTCCGGTTGCCGCGGCTCGCGCATGAGTTGCGAGCCTGGCGCGAGGCCGTTCGGCTGGGCGACGACTCAGGAGCTGCGAGTTGGCGAACTTTCTTGGTCGCCGATTCCATCGGGCTGTTGATTGTGTTGGCCTTCGGCATGGTGATCTTTTTCGTTTTGCGGGCACGCGGCAAGAGCCAGCCGTGATTTATCAACTGGGATGGGCGACGCTCCCCGGGCTGCGGGGATTGAGTGTGAGTGGGTTTCGCGCCACGCCCACGACCGCGCCGGACAACGAGCGCGGCGTGGCCATTGAATTTGCGAGCGAGGCTGAACGCGATGCGTTCTTGCGGCAGCTCGAAGGGCATTTTGCGGCGCGGCGGTTTACAAATTCGGCGGATGCCTTCGACACGGTGAGGGCGTACGCGATCGAGCACGCCGCGAAGGGTTAAAGCATTGCTTGTAGGGGCGCCCCTACACATGGGAATTTCAGCGACAGCGAGGGGAAATGGCGGACGAACAGAATACGTCAATAATGATTCCGGTTGACATTGAATCTGAGATGAAGAAGTCGTATCTCGACTATGCGATGAGCGTGATCATCGGGCGCGCTCTTCCTGACGTCAGGGACGGCCTGAAGCCCGTGCATCGCCGCATTCTCTACGCGATGCACGAGATGAATCTTCTGCCCGGACGCAAGTATTCGAAGTGCGCGGGTGTCGTTGGCGAAGTCTTGAAAAAATTCCATCCCCACGGCGACACGCCTGTGTACGACGCGCTGGTGCGGATGGCGCAGACGTTCAATATGCGCTACCCGTTGATCGATGGACAAGGCAATTTCGGATCGGTCGACGGCGATCCCCCGGCTGCCTATCGATACACGGAGTGCCGTTTGGCGCCTATCTCGATGGAGATATTGGCGGATATTGACAAGGATACCGTCGATTTTGTCCCCAACTTTGATGAGGGTACTTTTGAGCCGACCGTTCTCCCGACGCGCGTGCCGAATCTGCTGGTCAATGGCGCGAGCGGCATCGCGGTCGGCATGGCCACGAACATTCCACCGCACAACCTGCGCGAAATCATCGATGCCACCATGCTGCTGATCGAAAAGCCGGACACGACTTTAAGAGAAGTGATGAAGCTCGTGCCGGGTCCGGACTTTCCAACAGGCGGCTACATTGCCGGGCGCGAGGGCATCGAGGCGGCGTACAAGAGCGGCCGCGGCAGCTTTACCATGCGCGCGAAAGCCGCGATCGAAGACGTCGGCAAGGACCGCGAAAACATCGTCATCACGGAAATTCCGTACCAGGTCAACAAGTCCACCCTCATCAAACGCATCGCCGAGCTGGCGCAGAACAAAAAGATCGACGGCATTGCGGACGTGCGCGATGAAAGCGACCGCGACGGCATGCGCATCGTGGTGGAGCTGAAGCGCGGCGAGGAATCCCAGCTCGTTCTGAACAATTTGTACAAGCACACGCAAATGCAAGAATCGTTCGGCATGATCATGCTGGCGATCACCGGCGGGCAACCGAAAGAGATGGGGTTGCTGGAATTCATCCGCTTGTTCATCGACCACCGCCGCGATGTGGTGCAACGCCGCACGCGCTACGAGCTGCGCAAGGCTCGCGAGCGCGAACATATTTTGACCGGTTATCAGGTGGCTCTCGATCACCTGGACGACGTGATTCGCACTATTCGCGGGTCAGCCGGCCGGGCGGAAGCCAAGGAAAACTTGCTCAAGTTTTTCTCCGAGCAGGACGTCACCATCACGGAGAACGGAAAATCGCGGAAGATTGAGGGCGTCAAGCTGGACGGCAGGAAGTACAAGCTCGGTGGAATCGAAGGGGAAACAGCGCGGACGATTACCGGCGGCCTCACGCCAGTGCAGGTGGATGCGATCCTCGAATTGCAATTGCACCGCCTAACGCAGCTTTCCGTCGACGAAATCCTGAAGGAATTGAAATCCATCCGTGAGCGCATCACCGAACTTGAAGAAATTCTTGCCAGCGAGAAAAAGCTGAAGACCGTGATCATCGGCGAGCTCAAGGAAGTCCAGAAGGATTACGGCGACGACCGGCGCACGCAGATCGTGGACAAAGTGGACGAGATCAAGCTGGAAGATTTGATTGCCGACACAGAGATGTTGATTACCGTGAGCCACGCGGGCTACATCAAACGCACGGCGGCGGATACGTACCGTCACCAGTCGCGGGGCGGCAAGGGGAGGATCGGCGCGAAGACGAAGGAAGAGGATTTCGTCGAGTATTTGTTCATCGCTTCGGCGCACAGCTACATTTTGCTGTTCACGTCGAAGGGCCGCGTTTACTGGCTCAAAGTGTATGAGCTGCCCGAGGCCGCGGCGGCTACACGCGGCAAGGCCATTTCCAGCCTGGTGAAATTCCAGGAAGACGAAAAGCTGACCGCGCTGGTGGCGGCGCGCAATTTGGAAGAGGCGGGCCAGTTCGTCTTCATGGCCACGAAGAGCGGCACGGTGAAAAAGTCGGCGCTGACGGAATTTTCCAACCCACGCTCGACCGGCATCATCGCGCTTACCCTCGACGGCAAGGACGAACTCATCGGCGCGAAACTCACCGACGGAAAGAAAATGATTTTCCTGGCCAGCCACGAAGGCCAGGCAATCCTCTTCCGCGAGACGGAAGTGCGGCCGATGGGCCGCAACGCCGGCGGCGTGAACGGCATGGACCTCGACAAGGACGACTACGTCGTGAGCATGGACGCGGTACAGCCGGACTTCGAGATCATTGCCAAGGAACACAACACCACCACGCAGAACCTCGAGGAACTCGAGAACGAGCAAATCAAGGAATCGTTGACGACGCTGATGCTGACGGTGGCCGAAAAGGGCTTCGGGAAGCGCACGCCACTAGCGGAATACCGCATCACATCGCGCGGCGGCAAGGGTGTGGTCAACATGAAAACCACGGACCGCAACGGGTACGTCGTGGCCACTCTACAGGTCACCGAAGAGTCCGACGTGATGATCATTACGCACAACGGCAAAGTCATCCGCGTCCACGCGAACGAAATTCGCGAAGCCGGCCGCTCGACGCAGGGCGTGCGTTTGCTGCGGCTCGATGACGACGATTCCGTCGCGGCCGCCGCGGTGCTGCAGGAAGAAAACGAGGAAGAAAAGAAGTAAATCCGCGACCAGGAAAATAGCTCCGGGGCACGATGATTCGTGCCCCTTTTCTATTTCGGCCTGCGTTACACTACTTTCCTATGAAAATTACGCGCCGAATTTTCGGTTTTTCTCTTCTCTTCGCGCCGCTATTTTTTCCGATCTCCGGTGGGTCGGCCAATGAGCCCGCTGCACATCGCAAGTACCTCGTTTTTGTCGGGACGTACACGGCGAAGACGAGCAGCAAGGGCATCTACAGCTTCCATTTCGATGCGGCGACGGGACAGCTCAGCGCGATCGGGGTTGCGGCGGAGACGCCGGACCCGTCTTGGGTTGTGGTGCACCCCAATGGGAAGTATGCGTATGCCGCGAACGAAGCGGGCAAGGCGAGCACCGTGAGCGCTTTTGCTGTGGATGCGAAGAACGGAAAGCTTACGATGCTGAATCAATTGCCGTCGCTCGGCGAGGATCCGTGCTATTTGTCCTTCGACAAAACCGGGAAGTATGTCTTCGTCGCGAACTACACCTCCGGCAACGTTGTGGTATTTCCGATCGGCGCCGACGGCAAACTCAGGGCCGCCACAGCGAATGTCCGCGACGAGGGCAAGCTCGGCCCCAACAAGGAACGCCAGGACGGGCCGCACGCGCACTGGATCAGCCCCTCTGGGTACGTCGCTGACCTAGGCCTCGACCGAGTGATGACATATAGGTTTGATTCGGTAAAGGGGTCTCTTGGGGCCATGCCCACGCCAGGTCCGCAGCAACCGTTCGTACAAAATGCGCTGGAACTTAGTCCGGGAACCGGGCCGCGCCATGCTGCTATCTCGAAATTGAGGAATTCCCGGCAATTTCTGTACGTCCTCGGTGAACTCGACTCAACAATAACGGTCTTTGGAACCACGAAAGAGGGCATTTTCGACGGCGCGATACAAAGGGTTCCGATGCTTCCGGAGGGCTTTTCCGGACGCAACGATGCCGCGGAAATCGCGATGCATCCTAACGGAAAATTCCTCTATGCGTCCAACCGCGGACACGACAGCATTGCGATTTTTGTGATCGACCCTGGGAATGGGACGCTCACGGTAGTGGCCGATGTTCCTACGGGCGGCAAAGAGCCGCGGCATTTTGCAATCGATCCGAGCGGCAAATACCTGCTGGCAGAGAACCAGTTCTCGAACAACATTGTCGTTTTCAGGATTGATGCGGCGACGGGCGGCTTGACACCTACCGGGCAGGTTGTGGAAGTGCCGTCTCCGGTGGACATCGCTTTTTTGCCAGAGGATTGAGCCTGGCTCCCAGCCCGGCTGGATGTGCTTGCACGTTGAGCAGTTTAGGTTACAATCCCGCCCAATATGGCGAAGCGCAAGGCTAGAAAAGTGCGTGCGAGAAGACCTAAACACCGTGCGCGCAAGGCGCCGGGGGCGGCTGGCGGGAAGCTGCCGAAGGGCGCCGTTACGCTGATCGTGATTCTGCGGGCGCGCGAGGCGCAGGAAACGTTGCTGGAGGCGGAACTGCGCGCGCTGGTTGGCCCGTCACGCAGGGAAGAGGGTTGCCTCGCCTACAATCTTCACCGGTCCATCGATACGCCCGGGGCTCTGCTGCTGCACGAGGTTTGGGCGAGCCGCGAGGCGCACACTGCGCATACGTATACGCCTCATTTCTTGCGCTGGAACGCGCGCAAGGACGCGCTCCTGGCGTCTCGCGATGCCAATTTCTGGAAGCAAATTGTCTGACTCTGATTGGAAGATCAGCTTTCAGGCGCAGCGAGGAAGTAGCCTGGCCGCGCGCGGACCTTCAGTTTTTTCGCGTCGGTGCGAACGATATTCACTTTAATTTCGTGGTAGCCGGGGGCATCGGAGCCGGCCGGGGTGTAGCTGATGGTGTATTGGGAGTGCAGTTCGCCCCCGATTTCGTCGATGGCTTTTTCGATGGAGCGGTCCTTGAAGGCGGAGAGATGGGCGCCTCCGGTGGCGGCGGCAGCGACTTCGAGCGCGTGGCCTTTCACCTGGTCGTGAATGTGCTGGACGGCCCAGACGGCGGCGGCCATCAGGTCGATATTGCCGTAGCGATTCTCCTCGCTGGTGGGAGTTTGCGGGACGCCGGGCTGCGGGGGAAGCGGAAAGGTGCCGGGCGGGCCGCTTTTCAGCCGCGTATCCTTGGGCGGGGCTTGCAGCTCGGCGCGGGTGGTGGACAGTCCGACGCTGTAAATGGTTACGCTGGCAAGTTGCGCCTGGCGCAGGACTTCGCCGAGTTTTACCTGGCTGCCGACATCGGTGGCTTCGGAGAGAATCATGAGCACGCGGCGGTGGCCGGGTTTTTCGGGTGTGGGCAGGGGGCGCTCAGAAAGCATTTCCACGCCGACGGCCATGGCGTCGTAGAGTCTTGAGCCCGACGTGCCTGCTCCCAGATGGGCGATGGTGCTCTCGATCAGGTCACCGTTGGCAGTGAAATCCTGCAGCTTGTCAACGGAGTCGTTGAAGCTCACCACGGCGGCTTCGCCGGTTGGTCCCATTACGGTTTGAGTGAAGAGAATGCCGGTTTTGCGCACCTGGGGCAGCAGGGGCTCGATGCGGGAACTGGTCTGGACCAGGATGACCATGGAGACCGGGTCGCCGCCGAGATCGAAGTGCGCAATCCTTTGGCCCACGCCGTTGTCGGTGATCTGGAAATCGCGGGCTTCGAGATCGTGAACCATGTCGCCTCGACCATCGCGCACGGTCACGGGCATATTTACCAGCGCGACGCGCACTTTGACCGTGGCTTGGCTGACCGAAGGCGGCTGCTGGACTTCCACGCCGGGTTTCGGAGGTAGCGGACCAACAGGAGCTTGCGCGCGGACCGGAGCTTTAGCCAGAGCCAAGAGAAGAGCCAGAATTAGAAATGCGCCTGCGGTTCGGATCATTCGCTGCACCTGGGTAGCAGAAGACTTGGCCTAGGCCCGACGCAGTGCAACACCTGTAAGCGTAAAGCCTTTACACTACACTGTACTTGATTCGACGCAGGTGCGGCGGAAGACGTTGCCGGGAGCGGCGGCGATTCCTACAATCAAGGTTCGTCTCAACGGGAGAACAGACCCATGTCCGATGGCAAGAAGCTCAAGCCCCAGCACGCGCCGAAAGCGCCGCACGAAGATCCCGAATTTCTGGAGAGCACGCCGGCGCGGCCGATCCGCATCCTGGGCGAATACATCCACCCGCTGGTGCAACTGAAGAGAGAGGGGATCGGTGACACTGTCGTGATGTTCGGATCGGCGCGGATCGAATCGCATGAAACGGCGCAGGCGCGATGCACACGGCTGAAAAACACGAAGACATCGAAGATGTCCGCGGAGAAACTGGCCAAGCACCGCGCGGCCGTGCGCCACGCCAAGAGCCTGCTGGAGATGTCGCGCTACTACGAAGAAGCGCGGCAGCTTTCGCACAAGCTGACTACCTGGTCGCTGACGCTGGGGCCGCGGCCGCGGCGCTTTGTGGTTTGCTCCGGCGGCGGGCCGGGAATCATGGAAGCGGCGAACCGCGGCGCTTATGAAGCGGGCGGAAAGTCCGTGGGGCTGTCAATCGAGCTGCCGCACGAGCAATTTGCGAATCCCTACATCAGCCCGGAGCTGAGCTTTAATTTCAAATACTTTTTCATGCGCAAATTGTGGTTCGCGCAGATTGCCAAAGCGCTGATTGTTTTTCCCGGCGGGTTCGGGACGATGGACGAGCTCTGGGAAATGTTGACGCTGCTGCAAACGGGAAAATTGGCCAAGCAGAACATCATCCTGATCTATGGGCGCAAGTATTGGGATGAAGTGCTGAACTGGAAGGCCATGGTGCGCTGGGGAATGATCGACGAGAACGAGTACAAGATGCTGCAATTTGCCGATACCGTGGACGAAGCCTTTGACCACATCCGCGCGGGGCTGGAGAAATACCACATGGATGCAGACCCATTTTTACAGGCCTACTGAGCACTTGCCACTATTAAGCTATTTATTTACATGAGCTTATGGTGTGGACCGACTCTTGCTACATTCTCTGTGTTACGGTGTTTTATACCTTGGGACCTCACCCCATCCCAGACGGGGAATACGGAAGGATGGAGAGAAAAATGAAGCTTCAAACGGGAGGGAAGAAGTTTTTCGGAAAGGCCATGCTCGCCGCGGCAGCGTTGGCCGGCTTGGTGGTTTTTGCCGGAGCGCCGACTGCGCGGGCGGATGACGACCGCGATTGCCAGCGGCGCATCGCCAAGGCGGACCACAGACTCCATGAAGCCGTGGAACACCACGGTTGGGACAGCAGGCAGGCGGATCGCGCGCGGCACGATTTGCACGAAGCGCGGGAACGCTGCTGGAACGAACGACATCGCTGGTGGGATGAAGACGGCCACCGCTGGCACAGTGATCGCGATTGGGATGACCACGATCACGATCGCCATTAATTCATGAAGATGTTTTTTCCGGGCGCGGCGAGATTTTCGCGGCGCCCTTTTTTCTTTTGGCGGCCGCTTATTGGCCAAAATCATTGAGGAACAAAAAAGAAACGGGGCGCAAGCGATCGCGCCCCGTTTTTATTTTGTACGATGAAAAAAAATTAGTGCGAAGTCACGAGCTGGTCATCCGAAAAAACAGCTTCGAAGCGGCGAGTCTCATCCTGATCGTGCAGCATCACGATGGGAACAACGCGCAAATACTGCTTGCAGCCATGGCACTGCGTGACTTCGCCCTGCAAGTCCTGCAAAAAACCATCCGTGAAATGATACAGCGCACGCTCGCGCCGGGCGTTCTTTTTGTCCCGCGCGCCGCAGTGGGGACAGATAAATTCAACCGTGTCCTGCTGCGGATCGCGGTCCAGAGCGGCCCAGCCGGTGCGGCGCACACCTACTGTTTCTGGGTTGTGCCGGTCCATCGGGGCATTCCTCCTGAGATCCACGTCCACAAAACATAAGATGCACGAGCAGGGCCTTGGGATACGGTGATTGTAACTTATTCAATATAAATAGGTTGTTACCGGATTAGGGAGCTTGGGGCGCTTTTTGTGCTATCGGGGCGGCCCCATCCGGGAGACCTGGGAACTTGTTCCCGGGCTTGGTGTCCAACGCAGTGAGGACGCGCGCAACCTCACATCCCTGCGAGCGCGGCGCCGGTCTCTTGGAGATCTAGAGCAACCCCCAGGAAATCGGCGCCGCAAAATTTTCTGCAGTCCCGTTCCGCAAGACCGCAGAGCGGTAGACGCTCGCAGCAAGAAATGTGGAGGTGTGTGATGTCGTCCGAGCCCCGAAATGTTTCAGAAGTAAGCGCCAAAGAGAGTCTTGGATCTCTAAGCGGATGCCTGGTGGATGGCGACGGGGAACAACACGCGCGTCAACGCCGCGTGAAGCGCCGCGCCTTGGCCATTTCCATCTTTGTGCAAAGCGCAGTTCTTGCTGCGCTCATTCTCGTGCCGCTCTTCGGCAGGACGCAGCGCATCGCTTTGGCCTACGCAACGCCTATTCCGCCATATTCCCCGTACCGCAATACGCCGCGAAGTCCCGGTGCGCCGCAACCGCATCCAACCGGGCCTCAAACCGCGTGTCGTTTCTGTCCTCCCACCAATATCCCTCCCCATATAGTCACGCGTGACACCACATCCTCCGCGAATCAAGCGGATGACGCGCTCCCAGGGATGGGAGAGGGCATTCCTGGCGCGGGCGAGGGACTCATCAATCTGTCGGACCCGAGGCGGACGGTCTTGCCGCCGCCACACACGGAACGCCAAATAACGCGGCCGCCAATCCTGCACGTCACTACGATCGATCCGGCAATGCTGATTCACCGCGTCGAGCCAAAATATCCGGCGTTGGCAATACAAACGCACCGAGAGGGCCGCGTCGAATTGCGTGCCGTCATTGGAACGGACGGCAGAATCGAGTCTCTACAGGTTGTTTCGGGAGATCCGCTTTTCCTCATGTCGGCGAGAGAAGCTGTCGAGCAATGGAGATACAAGCCTACTTACCTGAATGGCCAGGCGGTCGAGATCGATACGTTCATCACCGTTGTCTACACCATGCAGCACTGAAGTCCGCTGCAAAAAGTGCAAGGGCCGCGTCCTGCCTTGAACGCGGCCCCTCTGCCTACACCGGGCAACCGATGCTGGTGTGTTCCGCCGGAAAATTTATTTGAAATGGAAAACGATTCCGGTGGAAACGCGCAGATTGTTTTGCGTCAGGTTGTTACCCCCGGTCCCTTCCGGGAAATGCGTCAACAGGTAGTCGAATTGCAACGGGCGGATCGAGAAGCGATCGCGTACGTTCCAATCGACCCCGGCCCCGAAGGCCGACGCGAACGAGGTGCGGGAATTCGTTGTGGCGAATACTCCCGAGCCGGTACGCGCCGCGCCGAACAACACTTGGCCAAATGGCGTGATCCGCCGTGACCTGCGGTACGTGAAGCGCGGACCAAACATATAGGTAAGAACATGGTTGTCCACGTTCGCGTTATTGATTTTTCCGACTTGATAGCCGCCGAAATCGGCTACACCGCTGAACCAATCCCGGAAATTATAGGCCGCCGAAGCGCTGCCTCCGTTGAGATTGAATCCCCCAACCCCGGAAGTGGCAGGATTGGCGCGCAGATAGGAATAGCCTACGAACGCATCGATCTTCGGCACCTCTTGCGCGCTGGTTGATAATCCAAGAATCGTCACAAGAGCAATCAAAGACACAACAACTCTGAGCTTCATGAAGCCTCCACAAATATTAGATTTTGCTCGTGGGCCAGGGAACGGCTTATACAACCCCCGAGTTTGCGGCATGCCCAAGGCAGGTAGGCACTACTCCGCACTTTTTTCTCGTTTGGACTTCAGATGCTACCAAGGCCCGCGAGGTTGCACGGGGTGAGGCTGGGGGGCGAACGTACTTCTTCGTTTGAGGTTCGCGCGGTTGCCGAGAGAACTGTTTCTTGCCACAATCGCACGATATGTGAAGTCGCACACACGAAGGCTTTCCCTGGCCGACCCGTTCGGCGGACTGTTGACAAATAGGAGTATCGACGTGTCGATTCCCACGTTGCGAGATGTGCTTCGAAATGCTGACCGCGAACATACCGCTCTCGGGCATTTCAATTTTTCAGAGCTTGTGGTTCTCAATGCGGTCGCCACGGTCGCGCGCCAGTTAGGTGCGCCGGTTCTGGTGGGAGTGTCCGAAGGTGAGCGGGAGTTCATCGGAGTACGGCAGGCGGCCGCTCTGGTGAAGAGCATCCGCGAGGAATTTGGAATGCCTATCTTTTTGAATGCGGATCACACGCACTCACTGGAAAAAGCAATAGAAGCAGCAAAGGCGGGGTTCGACATGGTGGTCTTCGATGCGTCCGCGCATGCTTTCGACGAAAACGTGGAGGAAACGAAGAGAGCAGTAGAAGCCCTCAAATCCGTTAACCCGGACATTGTCGTTGAAGGCGAGATTGGTTATATTGGCGCTTCTTCCGCCATCCATTCATCTGTACCGCCGAACATGAGCCCTCTTACAACCGCTGAAGAGGCAAGCCAATTTGTACAAGCCACTTCGATTGACGTGCTTGCCCCTGCCGTCGGCACGATGCACGGCATGCTCAAATCCATGGCTAGCGGCAAGGAAAGCAAACACCTGGACAATCACCGGATTGCCGAAATTAAACGCGCCACGGGCATCTTTCTGACGCTGCACGGCGGATCTGGCACGGACGTCGCCGAACTTCTCGCGGGGATCCAGGCTGGCATGAATGTTGTCCACATCAATACGGAGCTGCGGCTTGCGTGGCGCCGAGGCTTGCAAAATGCGCTCATGAAAAGTCCGGACGAAATCGCGCCTTATCATCTGCTTCCTGCCGCGTACGATGAGGTTAGCCATGTAGTCCGGCTCTGGTTGCAAACGTTTCAGCGTAGTTCAACGGCTGGTGCATGATCTGGGTGGACCATAGATTCACCAAAGATACCGTTTTGGGTGGCACATCCTTGCGGGGTTGCTTGCCAGGCGGTGGCCCACAGATTGCGTCTACAGGATGGGCTCGCCAGAATCCCGACTGATGGCTTTCCGCGTGGCGTCGCGCAAACGAATGAGTTCGTGCCAGTCGGATGAGTCGGCGGAATTATTTTTGGTTGCGGAGGCGCCTGGATAGATCGGCGGGTGAATCGTGATGGTGACGCTCGTCGGCCTTGGCAAATAGGTGCCGTCGCGCAAAAACCTTCGCGTTCCGGCGAGAGACACCGGGATGATCGGCGCGTCCGTCGCCGCCGCTGCTTTGAAAGCGCCAAGCTGAAATGGCCTTACGCCATCCTCCCCCGTGAACGTGCCTTCTGGAAAAACAAATACGGACTCTCCCTGGCGCAAAAATTCTTCCAGCTCCTCTGCCTGGCGCAAACGCGATTCCGCATTGGTGCGGTCAAACTTGAGATGACCCATCTGCTTCAAAAACGTCCCGATGAAAGGCATGCTACCAACTTCCATTTTCGCGACGAAGCGGTAAGACACGCCCAGACCAAACATCAGCGGCAGCACGTCAAAATAACTCGCATGATTCGAGGCGTAGATTTTTGCGCCCGGTGTTTCCATATGTTCTTTGCCGACGACGCGCACGGGACAGCCTATGAGAGCAAACAAAACTTTGAGCGCGGAAGACGTGAAGCTTCCCGCTTTCTTGTGATCCTTGATGAATTGCACCATTACCCACGTGGGAACAATCCACAGCAAAAACACCACTCCGAAATACAAACCGTACAGAATCTCGAGGCCGCGCCTGATGCCGGCGAGGATTTCGCGCCCAAGGTTGCGCACCGTGCTGACCGTTCCCAGGCGCGCGATTTGCAGCCAGGCCGGCGCGCGGGAGGCGGAAAGAGTCCCGGCCAGATAGAGTTGCTTGGTTTCTTCGCGGCGCAACTTTCCGCTGGAAGTTTTTGGGATGCTGCCAGGCGGAATTAGCTCGACGCGATCCGGCGGAAGGCCTAATCCCCGCGATACAAGGTCAGTTACTTGGGAAGCGAGAGCCGCGCGCCGCGACGCATCACGTTCGCGGGTCTCCGCGACGACGACCAATTTTTCCGTGCCCGCGGCTTCGTCCGTCAAACCGAAAGCGACGATACATCCCTTGCGAATGCCTTCGGCGCGCGCGGCCAGCTCCTCGACTTCGTGGGGATAGAGATTGCGTCCGCCTTTGATGATGATGTCCTTCACGCGGCCGGTGACGTAGAACTCTCCATCGGCGCGATAAGCGCGGTCGCCGGAATTCACCCAGGCGTATTCTCCCGGAGCCGTCGCGGGGCCGCGTGGCAGCAGCGCTTCGGTAGCTTTCGAATTGCGATAATAGCCGGCTGTTGCGGAGGGCCCGCGAAACCACAAGAAACCTTCCGTGCGGTCTGGAACTTCGTTGCCGCGTTCATCCACGATGCAAACTTCATGGCGCGGCAGGGCGTTGCCGGAAGAAACGAAGGCGATCGCCGTTTCGTCTCCCGGTGCGGCGGGCACCGCGCGGCCTTGCGACGTGAACGTTTCGCGCTCGATGCGATCCACCAGCGGGCCGCGATTCAGCGGCGGCACGGTGACTGCCAGCGCAGCTTCCGCCAAACCGTAGACGGGTAGCTGCGCTTCGCGGCGGAAGCCGTAGTTTGCGAAACGCTCGGCAAAGCGCTCGAGCGTTTCCGGATTCACCGGCTCGGCTCCGTTCAACGCCGCGCGCCAGGAGCTGAGATCCACGCCCTGGATATCTTTGTCCGCGATCTTTCGAACGCAAAGCTCATAGGCAAAATTGGGCGCGGCGGCAATCGTGCCGCGATGTTTGTGAAACGCCTGCAGCCAGCGTTCGGGGCGCGTCAAAAAAGCCAGCGGCGACATCACCGCCAACGGCGTGCCGAAATGCAGCAGCGTCAACCACGCGCCGATCAAACCCATGTCGTGGTAAAGCGGGAGCCAACTAATGCCGACGTCTTCCGGGCCGAGCTGCACCGCTTCGCCGATGGCGCGCATGTTCGCGAGCAGGTTGGCGTGCGTCAGCATGACGCCTTTGGGATCGCCAGTGGAACCGGAGGTGTACTGCAGCAGCGCAAGGTCACTGCCTCGGCGCGCGCGGCTTCCCGTGACGTGCAGCGGCGACACCCCAGGCGAAGGAGGCGGAGCTTTATCCGCCGCCTCAATCAGTTTTTCCGCATCCACGACGCCCGAAAGCGAACGCACGCGCGGCCGCAGCAATTTAGCCACCGCTTCGGCGCGGCGGAACGTCAGCAGCAAACAAACTCCCGCATTGTTCAGGATCGCCGATTGCCGCGCGGCATATTCCTCGATACGGTCTGCGCGAAACGGCGGATAAATGGGTACGGGAATCGCCCCGGCAAGAAGAATCCCGGCGTAAGAGACGAAGAAGGCGCGAGAAGTCGGCAGCATCAGCGCTACGCGTCCACCCGCAGGCACGCCGCGCCGCGCCAACTCGGCGGCGCAGCGGTTGCCTGCGGCGTAGAGATCCGCGAAGGTCAGCGTGACGCTGCGTTCCCCGGCGTCGCTATCCTCAGTGATCAAAAGGTGCGCGCGCCCAGCATCGTGTACCGCGCGATACCGCAGCACATCGATGAGGGTCTCGGCCGAGAAGACTCCCGCGTCCGTGGCCGCTCGGTGCAGCTTTTGAACCGTCACGGAAGCCCGCAGCGCGGAGCCGGCTTCCGCTTCTTCCAAATTAGTTTCCGGAGCCGTCAGAATCGCGCGCGCCAGATCCTCAGGTGTGTTGGCCTCGGAAGCGACGCGGTCCGGCAAACGGATGTTGAACACCGTTTCCAGCCGCGCGAGAAGTTCCACACGTTCGAGGCTGCCGAGGCCCAAATCGCGATCGAGTTGCGAGGTCAGACCGAGCATAGGCAGCGCGCCCTGACTGCCCAGTTCTTCGAGCAGGCCGCGGAGCACTTCCATGATGCGTTCGCGCACCGCCGAGTGGTCGAGTTGGGTGACGGTAGTGGCCACAGGACTCAAGAAGAAGTTCGCATTCTTCCGCCAGAGGCTACCATGCCAAAACGCCGTTTGCCATCAACGAGCGATAAAACCGAATCTAGCCCGTATTTCTCACCAGAATCCGCCTGGCACACGCCTTCGTGCGGCGCCCTCGCGCGGCCACCTTGGAGTGCGGCGGCTCATTTACCCTGAGCCTCGAAGGGCCGCCGATTTCTTCCCCTCCTCAGGAAAGCGGCGCTAGGCACTTCTCTTTGTGGCTTGCGGAGCCGCGAAGCCTCGCGTAAGCAGTCCGGTGGACTGGATTGGCGCTCTAGGCGCTCTTCTTTGCGGCCTGCGCGGCTGCGTAGCCCTTGGGGAGCAGCGCCGTCGAGAGGTCGACGCCGGAGAGATCCGCTCCGGTCAAATCCGTCTCCCGCAAAATAGCTACGCCCATGTCCGCGCCGGTAAACCGGGCGCCCTTTACGTTCGCCGATCGCAAATTTACATTCCGCAAAAGGGCGCGCTGAAAATTCGCGTTCGAAAGATCGCAGCGAAAAAATTCCACGCCGCTGGCCTGCGCTTCCGTCAAATCGGCGCCGGGAAGAATCGCTTCCGTCATGTCCGTGTTTCGAAGGTCTGCCTTCACGAGCCTTGCGCCGGAAAGGTCGGCGCCGGGCAGTTTGGCTTTGCGAAGGTCCGAGCCTTCGAGGTTGGCGTTGCGGAGAATGGCTCCGGTGAGGTTGGCTCCGGTCAGGTCGGCGTTCGAAAGGTCGGCGCCGGTCAAGTCGGCGCGAACGCCGCCATCTTTGCCGCTGAAAAAGCGCTGGTGCGCTTCGAGAATATCAGCGAGCGACTTGCCGTTGTGCTGGATGCTTTTTGGTTTTCTGAGTCCCATGGTCCGTCCGCCATCGATGGTATCGGACTACTAGTTTACTCGATGTGGCTAGCGCGCGGAACTGCGCGCCGTCAGCCTTGCACAGGAATCGGGGGAGGCGCTTGCGCCGGCGCGGCTTGCGCCCGCAGCGAATTGACCACCGCTTGGGTGACATCTTTGCCGCCGCACGAATTGTTGTAAACCGATTGAATGGTGTAAATCGGTCCCCAAGGGATGCCCCACCAACCGGCCACCAAGGACAGCATGGTGAAGGGCAGGCCCTTCGCCACGGCGTTTTCGCCCTGGCGGAGGAAGTAAATATCGGAAGGCCGCCGGAAGGTGAGGATAATGATGGAAATGCAGTATTGAAAAAGGACGAACTTGGCGCCGCGCTGGAGTTCGAATTCCAGCTCGCCGTGCTTCATGTTTTCGATGCCGCGAATCTTGGTGGCCATGGCTGAGATGATTCCATTGCAACGCGAAGCGGATTGGACCGTCAAGCATGATTTTGCTCCGCGTTGCTGACATTGCACTTCCGCCTGGGCTTTCTGGGTGTGGTAGTGTGAGGCGAGTGGTTTCTTGCGGCCTGGATGGTTCGTGTCGTATGAGGCTTCTTGCAAAACAGTTCTTGCGGGCGGAGTCTCTGCGCTTCACAGATGTACGCGGTTGCTGGGAATCCGTGTCTGTTCGAACGGCTCGGATTTGGCGAATCGCCCTGTTACTTTTGTGCGGCGTGCTATTTACGTTCCCCTTTCAAGCTGTTGGCCAGGGGCAGCACGAGGACGAAATTGTCGCGAATCTTGCCGGTGGGCGGGCTATCGTTCACGTGGCCAAGGACGTCATCATTTTTGCGGCTATTGATCAGCCGGTGGAGCGCAATTCCATTCCACCGCGCGTGATGGACATCGACGCCACGCACATCGGCATCCTTTTCGGAGCTTCGGAATGGCGCATTCCCGCCGATCCCAAGCCCTTTCGGCTGGACCGCAATTTTCAGCGCGTCGGCAGAGCTGATCCCCGTTACCAAACTGCTCCCGGCGAGGGCGACACGGACCTGGAAACGATCGGCATCGCGTTCCTCGAAAAACTTCGCCCCCTGGTCGCGCAGCTTCACCACAAACTGGAATTCTCTCCCGATGAACCGATCTTTCAGATTGTCATGATTGGTTACGCTCCCAACGATTACGGCCCGGAGGTGTGGGTCATGGAATTTCGGATGGAGCAAGAACAGATTGCCACGCGCGGCGACTATTGGCAGACGCGTATTCAGCGGCCGCGTTTTACGCAACTATACCCGCCGGAAAAACATGCCCCGCGTGTCATTATTGAAAGCCGCTATCCACCCGATCGAAAGGGGCCCACTTTAGCGGAAATGATTCAGGGGAACGATCCGAACATTACGCATCTGGCGTCCGGCGCGCCGCGGTTTGCAAAGGTGATCGAGAACCTTCATGGCGGGCAGGCGCAAAAAGCGGCGGCCGTGGATTCGGCAGACTTCCTGCGCGCGGTCCTGCCGTTGATCGCCGGAGACGCAACGTTTGTTCTTGGCACGCTCGATGAACGGCGCGGCCTGGAATGGATAGTCCCGCCTGATGAGCCTGTCGAAAAAGTGCAAGAAGACAAGAACCGCCCGCCCGATGCGCCCACCCTGCGGCGGCCTCCTAAACCCTAAATCTTAGTAGTGTGCCGCCAAAACGCGCACCCTTGAGAGAGCTAAGGTACAGCGGATCGGTAAAATAGCTGAGAACGTCCCGTCTGTCCCCCGCAACCCCCGCAACCGACAAAGCCAGCCCTCATCGTATTTCCTTCCGGCTCGATCTGCGATACCAATTCGTCCTGCTACTATAAATCCTCGCCCAATTGTCTTCTTCTTTCCATGAGGGGGAGTGTCTTCATCAGGAACTCGTATAAGCCTTGGAAGCCGTCCTCGCCATATGCCAACGAAAGCAGCGGCGAGGGCTCTGCTTCCGAAGCATCTTCAGGGTTTCTGTCGTATACACGGAACACCATCTCGTCGTAGTCATAACGGACACTCAATTTACTGGAGAGCGTCCAGTTCATTGTAGGGACGCGAACCAACTCGGCATAAGAAATAAATAGCGTTGCAATATCCAGTGAATCCTCAACTTGTAATTTAGAAGGAAGGGCGAATTCGTGTTCAAGCCGATTCCTAACCTGGGTGACTTGATGCAGGATTCTAGGTGTGACAATTCCAATGTCAGAAATGAATTCGAACTTCCTTGGGATGCTCCAGCGTTGCTTTCGGGCTAACGGTAAGAACCCGAGTGCCTGAATGAGGCGGTCCACCTGAGAATCGATTGCCCTTTTGCAGTTACTCAAGCAATTGATTCGATTCCTTTCGCTTTCGACCGCAGAATCCTCAATCGCAAAATTCAAGAAATCACGAGGTCCTAAATACGCTTTCGTCTCCACAGCTGCCCTTGCAGGCTTCTCAGATCCAACAAATTTGAAGCTCTCGTCGTAGCCCCACACCTCGCATAGCTTTCGCTTTAACTCACCAATAATTTCGGTCTTGTCCATAGGCAGATTCTATAATGCCACACCCTCCCAAGCTTTTGATCCCTGGCGGGTGGCCCTCATAGAAACTCAGGGACAGACGGAACGTTTTCTCATGATGTTTGAAAAGACTCGTTCTGTTCATAATGAGTGGAGATTTTCAGAATCGAAGGAAACTTCCCCTCTGTTCCCAGTTTCCCAGTTTCGTCCCCAGTTTCCCCAGTTTCCGTTCTCCCGAGCGCCTATAACAATTGTTATAACAAATGTTGACTGTCCGCCTCGGAAGTCGTATCGTGCAAATATGATCGGTTCCGATCGAATTGCAGCGATACGTAGAAAGCTAGGCCTCTCGCAAGAGCAAATGGCTCGGCTTCTCGCGGTATCGTTCGCCAGTGTCAATCGATGGGAGCAAGGCCACTCAAGTCCTACCGGACCCATCCTCGACCTTTACCTAGCGTTTGACGCAGCAATCCGGGCCGGCAACTCTCCGCAAACTATTCTTCAAGCGACGAACGCCGAGCGAGGCGTGTTCCTATATGCTTTGTATCGCATGGCTTATTCACGTTCGAGGAGGTCCCGATGAAGTTCCAGGTGATTAATCTTCGTCCGCTGGACTCAGGTGGGTATGGTGACGTGTTTGTTGGGCAGCGTAGCGACACTGGCGAATACGTCGTAAAGAAAATCCTCCGCGAATGGCGTATCCAGCATGCCAGAGAAGGCTTTGGGCGCGAGGTGCATGTTCTGGGACGTGGGGTTCCTGGCTTGGTGACACTCTTGGACTCGGACCTAAGTGCCCAGCCCCCGTACTACGTTATGCCATACCTTGAGGGCGGAAAACTTACGAAACACGCGGGAGGGCTGACTGACAACCAGCTCCAAAACATCGCCGCTGAGTTGGCCCGGACGCTGGCAAACCTCCACGCCGCATTTGAAGTGCACGGCGATGTCAAACCTGATAACGTCCTCGTCTCTCGAGACGGAGAACTCCGGATCGCAGATCCACTGGGAAATGGGACTCTCTTTACGATACTTTTCAGGGGAAACCGCGGTGGCACGCCTGGATATTGCGCGCCAGAAATAGTTACTGGAGGGCCGATTTCTCGGGCGGGAGACGTATATTCCTATTGCGTGACCCTTCACCACTTATTGACCGGACGCCAACCCGTGGCCGGCCAGCGGCTGTGTCTAAGCCCGACGGAGTTTGCGCGCTCACCAAAGATTTGCGAGATAATCACTGCCGGGTGGATACTCGAACCGCGGTCACGACCAACGATGCAGCAGGTGCTTCAAATGCTTCGCGGACGGCGCTGGACTGAAATTCAAGCAGAACGGAAACAACGTGAGGAGGCCCTAGCGGCTGTATTGATTGGGGGATCTCTCGTGGCGCTGCTGCTCAGCCTGACAAGTGGCCGGAGGCGTGCCTGACCTTAGGCAGCGGTCGCAAGGTGTGTGGCAGGCCTTCGGCCACATGGCCGACCATCAACTGTGAAGAGCAGTGGCCCTTCGACTTCGCTCCCCTCGAAGCTCCCTAAATCCGCTTGCGATGTTGCACGCCGCCCTGGGTTCCCGAGAAAGGTGCATTGAGTTAGACAACAAAAACCGATGAAGTACCCTAATAACTGACCTTTACTGGGACTCGCCCTTTGAGAAGGGCAAACTTGGCCGGCTTGTCTGTATTGGCGGTTGCTGCTGATTGGCTCATTGGGGCTGGCTGAAGCGGTAGCGACGAGGGTTGTGCTCCTGCTTCTACGTCGTCGTTGTCGTCTTGTTCCTCGTGATGGACGAAGAAGCCGTTGCGTTCCGTGCCCATCTCACCGAAATTGCCCGAGGAACCGAAGGTACCCGAGGCTGAAAACGTTCCGTCGTCGTAAGCTACGGAGAACGATCCAGAATTGGTGGCATTCCACATCTTGCCGGCCCAATTCAGCGGGCTGAGCGGGTCGTCCGTTGAAGGACGAATCCGGCGTGCGGTGCCCGGCGTCTTGGTGTAGGTGATGTCAAAGGAAGTCCTCGCTCGCATCAGTTGATATGGGGAAATATTGACTTCGTCCGGAGCGTTGCTGGCGGGAACAGGGGGAGGGAAAGTGAACGCATCGACTACCGGCACATTTTCCAGGTGAATGGTCAGCGTATTGCCATCGGAGCTGATCTGTACGGCGCTGTCTGGAACTTTGACAATCCAGAAAAGGCCGTTTGGCGACGTCCACGGATTGAAGTCATGAACTTGTTGAATGAGTGACCCCGAACTGGGATCATATGTCCAGAGGTCGAGTCATATCTCGACGAACGTGCCGTGCGCACGTGCTGATCTGCTTGCTCCCGCGGAGTTGGGGTCCGCGATCTCCCCTCCGATATAGTCCCCTTGGTATACGCGGATGTCAGTCACAACGGCGAACTTCTTGTCGGACGTGAAGCCGCTGGTATACCCCATGGCCGTGACGCCACGAAAATTGGTGATGCCTTGTGGGTCTGCATTCATTGGGTCAAACGGCGGATTTTGATTGGGAGGACCCGGAACGAACTGGTTGAAAAGGCCGTAAGGTGGTGTTGGCGTTGTGAATATGTCTCCGCCAGGAAGCGGAATTGGTTGAACTTTGAGAGTAGGTATTGGTTCGATTTGCGCCTTAAGGGGGACACTGAAGGCTAGAAGGAACAACAGCAGGTAACCGAGCCTCCATTTCATGGCTTTTCCTCCTGAGTCTGAATCGCGCGGGCAGGCGACTATCGCTTAGAGGCCCCAGCAGGTCAATCCCGCTCGTACCACGCGTCTGCCAAATAAATCTCCCGGTGTAAGTACTTGAATCCAAAGGCCGCCGGGCCCGGTCTCCCGAGCTACGACGCTTCTATGGCTCTGTCGATGTGGTACACTCTGGCCAATTCAATGCGGGGAGCTCATCGTGAATTCCCCAAGGGCATCTCAGGTAAAAGCACGCTTCGGGTCGTTTGAGATGGATTTGCGCGCTGGTGAGCTGCGCAAACACGGCGTGAGGATTCGGCTGCAGACCCAGCCGTCCCAAATCTTGGGAATGTTGCTCGAGCGCCCAGGCGAGGTGGTGACACGCGAGGAGTTGCGCCAGACACTGTGGCCCGGCGACACTTTCGTGGACTTCGATCACGGGCTGAATAACGCCATCAACCGCCTTCGTGAGGCTCTGGGCGACTCGGCTGAGAGCCCACGATTCCTCGAAACCTTGCCGCGTCGAGGCTACCGGTTCATCGCCGCAGTGGAGAGCATCGCTCCGCCCTCGCCTCAAGACTCAAAACCCCAAGTCGAGGATTCTTCTACTTCAAAATCAAGCCGACGGGCAAGGCCCTGGATTGTCGCCGGCGCGGGCGCTGCGGCATTGCTCGTGCTGCTCGTCAGCCTGAATACCGGAGGCGTGCGACAACGACTTCTAAGAGTAAGCGCTGCAAGGCGCATCCAATCCATCGCCGTGTTGCCGCTCGAAAATCTCAGCGGCGACCCTTCCCAGGAGTATTTTGTTGATGGGATGACCGATGAGCTGATCACGCAGTTGGCGCAGATAGGCGGACTGCGGGTCATCTCGCGCACCACTTCAATGCAATACAAGGGCACACGGAAGTCCGTTCCTGAGATCGGCCGCGAATTGCACGTCGATGGGATTGTTGAAGGCACGGTGTTCCGGTCGGGAGAGCAGGTGCGGATCTCGGCACAGTTAGTGGACTGCTCTACAGATCAGCACGTCTGGGCACAGAGCTATGAACGCGATGTGCGGGACATTCTGGCACTGCAAAAGGAGGTCGCTGGGGGTGTGGCCCGCCAGATCCGCGCTAACCTGCTGCCCGGGGAGCAGCCTCGTGCCGTCAATCCGCAGGCGTATGAAGCCTACTTGCGCGGCCGACACGACTTGAATGCCGCGACATCGCAGGCGGACCTTGAGGATAGCATCGCGAATTTCAGGTCGGCGCTGGGGAAAGACCCGCAATTCGCGCTGGCTTATAGCGGCCTGGCGCTTTCCTATTTGGCGCAAGCGGACTACTACCTGGCACCGCATGAAGTCATGCCCAAGGCGGAGGAAGCGGCGCGCAAGGCGCTCGAGCTGGATGACGGGCTGTCCGAAGCGCATGACGCATTAGGCTATGTGGAATTGATCTACCGGTGGGATTGGCCGGCGGCGCAACAGCACTTGCAACGTGCCATCGAACTCAATCCTGGCAACGCGCTCGCTCAAGACCACTACGCAAACTACCTCTCAGCTCTCGGGCGCCATGCCGAGGCTTTTGCTACGAGTGAGCGGGCGCGGGCGCTTGATCCGCTTTCGCTGCTGATTCAAGCTAACAACGGAATGTATTTTTTCCTGGGGCGCGAGTACGACCGCGCCATCGAGGTTGAGCGCAAGGCACTGGAGCTCGATGCGAAATGCTACACCTGCCGCACGTACCTGGCGATAGCCTTAGCGCAGAGCCGGCGATTGCCAGAGGCGCTGAAGGAGGCGCGGCTGGTGCGTCTCCCGGAGGCTAACCCGCTGGATGTGGCAACGGCTACGACTGCGATTGCCACCGCAGGTCAGCGGGCGGAAGCGGAAGCGTCGCTGCGAAGGCTGCAGCAACTCCGGAAACAGCGCTGGGTCTGTCCCTATGAACTGGGCACAACTTACCTGGTTCTGGGCGATAAGGAGCAAGCGCTGCGCGAGCTGGAAAATGCCTACCAGGCGCATTCGATCTGCATGACTTGGGCCAAGGATGATCCCAGGCTCGATCCCCTGCGCTCCGAGCCGCGCTTTCAGGCCATTCTGCAACGCATGAATTTTCCGCAGTAGCCAACTTCGGCGTGGTTGGCTAACGGGAAACTGACCTACTGACTAAATCTTACGAGAGTCTTTCGATAGAGTCGCCCCGGCGGACGATGCCGCCTTCCAGGACGCGGCAGAGCATGCCGCGGCGGCCCCACAGTTCTTTGCGGAGGCCGGGGCGGATTGCTTCCATTTGGTCGCAGGGGGTGCAAACCGCGGTGACTTCCAGGCGGGCTTCGCCGACACGGAGCAGTTGGCCGATCGGGAGGCTGTTCACGTTCAAGCCGTCCGTGGTTATGTTCTCACGGAGAATTCCGGGCGGGAGGTCCATGGCTTCCAGGGTCTCGTGGTCCACCAGCAAGACTTGGCGCTTGCTGCCCGGTCGCGCATGGGAGCAACCTTGGAAGCCGATGTCACTCGCGGCGCGGACTTCGGAGAGTTCTTCCATTGGCAGGCGCTTCTTTGGGGCGCGGAAAAGATTCTGCACTCGCGGCATGGACTTCAATCTCCAGCGGCCTTCAGCCGGGTGGCGTGAGCTCCGATGTCTTTTCTGTAGTGCACTCCCGCGAAGTGGATTCTGGAGGCAGCTTCGTAGGCGCAAGCCAGAGCCGCTTCGATGCTCGCAGCTGCTGCCGTGACGCCGAGCACGCGCCCGCCACTCGTGACCAGCGCGTCTCCGGCGAGTTTCGTTCCGGCATGCAACACCTTCACACCGTTAATTTGGCCCGCAGCGGTTAGGCCATCGATTGTCTTGCCAGGCTCAAACTTTCCCGGATACCCGCCTGAAGTCAGCACTACGCAGGCACTGGCACCCGGTTTCCAGCGCAGTTTTGATGGATTCAGCTTTCCGGCGGCAACGTCGCCGAGGATTTCGGCCAAGTCAAAGTCCAACCGGGCCAGAATTGCCTGGGCTTCAGGGTCTCCCAGGCGGCAATTGAACTCCAGAACCTTTGGGCCGGATTTCGTTAGCATCAGTCCGATGTACAGGAACCCTTGATAAGGAATTCCGTCGGCGGACAAGCCGCGTAAGGTGGGCTCGATAATCGTCTTTCGAATGGTCTCTCGAAGAGCATCGGGCAGGAGTTCATCGGTGGAATACGCTCCCATGCCTCCGGTGTTCGGGCCCTGGTTGCCATCGAAGACGCGCTTGTGGTCGCGCGTGGGCACAAGCGGCGCGTAGTGGTTTCCGTCGGTAAGGATGATGAATGAGAGCTCGTCGCCTTCCAGAGTTTCTTCCAGGAGAATCGGCTTTCCGCCTGGCCCCAGTTCGTTTTTTTCCATCACGCGTTCGACAAAATCTTTCGCAGCGGCGAAGTCTGGCGCCAGGAAAACGCCTTTGCCGGCGCACAGTCCATCGGCTTTAATCACTAACGAAAAAGGGGCCGAATGGAGGGCGCGGTAGACTTCCGCGGCCGAGTCATACGCGCCGAACATTTTTGCGGTGGGAATGCCGTGCCGGGCCAGAAATTCTTTCGAGAAAATCTTGCTTCCTTCGAGCTGCGCGGCGTGTTGCGAAGGCCCCACGATGGGCCAATTCCGCTGGCGGAACGCATCCGTCAGCCCGTTGACCAGGGGGAGTTCCGGGCCGACGATGGTCAAATGGGGATGAACTTTTTCGGCGAAGGCAACAATTGCGCCGACATCGCCCGCGTCTATGGCCACGCACTCTGCTTCCGCCGCGATGCCGCCATTCCCGGGAGCGCACCAAATTTTTTCCACGCGCGGGCTTTGTTTCAGCTTCCACACCAGGGCGTGTTCGCGTCCGCCGCCGCCGAGCACCAGAATTTTCATCCCCCAACCCTCGACAAAGACCCTTTCGAACGATAGACGCCCCTCTGAAACGTGTCAACTTCACGGCGCCGAAGGTAGTGTGTCAGTTCCGGTTTACCCGTCACCCAGGAGGAATCGCCAAGTGACAGCAATTGGGGTCGCCGACTCATGATTCCCAAATACTACTTTTAAGGCACCGATTCTTGCTTACTTCGAAAGTACATCTGTGGCGTGGTTCCCAGCATCTTCCGGAACATTTCAATAAAGGCGCTCACACTGTCGTAACCAACTGCAATAGCCGCATCCGTGACGGATTCGCCTTGAACGAGCATTTCAAGCGCAGCGAACAGCCGTGCCTGCTGTCGCCAACGGCCAAACGACATACTTACCTCAGCCGAAAAGGCACGCATGAAAGTGCGGCGGGACATAGCAGCAAAATGCGCCCAGTCGTCCAACCCGCGGTCGTCGGCAACATCATCCAGCAGAGCACGAGCAACTCTGGCCAGCCGCTCGTCCCTGGGCAGGGGCAACCGCAAAGGCTGTTGTTCAGGCTGCGCAATCTCATCACGAAGAACCGTGATTAGGCGCTTCCGTGCCGGGTTGAGCGGTTGCCGGGGATTCCATGCGAGAACACGATGAACGATCGCAAACAATAACCCTGATGAGCTAAACAGACACGGCGTCCTGGGCAGTCCTCGGCACATCTCCGGAGACAGGTAAACCATGGAGCCAGCCGCGCTCCCCACAGAACGCGCCTTATGCATGCAATCAGGGGGAATCCAGGCACAACGCTGGGAGGGAAACATCCACCGTTCACTGCCCGCTTCCACGACCAGCAGTCCCCGAGTCAATGCGAAGAACTGTCCACGTGCGTGACTGTGCTGGGGCGCCCAATCCTCAGCCGCACGCCTCTTGAAAGCAAATGCCAGTACAGGCACGTCGCTCTCGGCGAGGCGGCGCAGTTCCTCCACATTCTTGGGGACTGAGAACATGAATCCGCGAGATCGACCCTTTCCCGATAAAAATCGTCACTTTCTCGTTAGCAGGCCAAGATGAATGTAGCTAGAGTACGGGGCAAATGAGCGAAAGACAAGAAACAGAACCAATCACACGGTTTGAAGAATGTACTGATCGAAATAAAATTCAGTCATCGTGAAAGGACGCGAGTATGAACGCTGCAGTGCTGCACACCATCAATCAACCACCTCACTTCGGGCAGTTCCCCGAACCCATTGCGGAAGAAAACGAGGTGATCGTGCACGTCCGCGCCGCCGCGCTCAAACCCATCGATAAGCAATTGGCCAGCGGCTCGCACTACGCAGCGTACCGCAAACTGCCCGTCGTGTGCGGCATGGATGGAGTTGGGTGCCTTGACGACGGTACGCGGGTATTCTTCGGTAGCCCCCGACCGCCTTACGGTAGCATGGCGGAACGCACCGTCGTGTCGCAGTCGCGCTGTTTCCCGATTCCCGACAACGTTAAGGACGATATCGCCGCAGCCGTGGTAAACCCCGGCCTGTCTGCCTGGGGTGCGCTTGTCTGGCGTGCGCAACTGGCTCCGGGTGAGACTGTCCTAATCCTCGGTGCAACCGGGGTCACGGGCAAACTCGCCATACAAACGGCCAAACTCCTCGGTGCTGGGCGGGTGATCGCGGCCGGACGGAACGAACAGGTACTGAATACCCTTCACGACCTCGGAGCCGACACGACGATCCACCTGGGGAAGCCCGGCCAGGATCTCACCGAAGCGTTCGTTCGCGAAGCTGGTGACAGCGGCTTCGACGTCATTATCGACTACCTTTGGGGTCCTACCACCGAAGCTCTTCTTGCCGCCATTGCACGCAGAGACTTGAAGCAAGCGTCATGCAGAGTCCGACTGGTTGAGGTCGGCGAGAGCGCGGAGCCTACTATTTCGCTAGCCGCCGCCGTGCTGCGAAGCTCACGGTTGGAAATTCTTGGAGCCGGATCTGGCAACGCCGCAGCGACACCCGAGATGTGGAGCGAAGCTATTCGGCAGCTGATGTCCAACATTGGTTGCGGCACACTACGCATCGACACCGAGCGGGTACCTCTATGTGATGTGGAGAATGCGTGGCATCAGGAACAGCACGGGCGAAGAGCGGTTATCATCCCGTAGTGGCTCGGGCGCAACGGGCAAATCGTATGTGTGGCAACTCGGATTTCGCCAGTGCGGCCAGTAATCCCGGCGATTCCGAGTGTAATTCCAGCGGCGTTTATCGTTTGGCTATAGCCTGTCCCAACGGCCAGTTACGGCGGGCGGATTCGCCAACTAAACTCAAAAAAAAGTATTCCTCTCGAGCGTTTCGATCGGAAAGGCTCCGATGCTGATTCCGTTGCGCCATGAAAACATGGAGGGCCGCCGCTGGCCGGTCGTCACGTTTACGCTGATCGCGCTGAACGTGCTGATATTCCTGGGCACGCATTGGAAAATCGAGACGCAAGAACCCGAACGCCGCGAGGTTCGCTTGCACCTCCTGTTGCTCGCCGCCACGCATCCGGAATTGAAGATGCCGCCGGGTGCGGAAAAATTCATCAACGAGGTGAAAAGCAAAGCCCCCGAGGCCGCCTGGAAGAAGTTCGCGTCAACCAGCCGCAAGCCCGAGGACACTTGGGACGGACAAATCCGAGAGGTCGAAGATTCGGAACAGCTCCAGGCAGAAATGGATTCCGTTGCGGCCCAGTTTGAGAAACTCGAGAAGAGTTCGATCATCGAGAACTTTGCCTTTGTGCCCGCTCATCCAAGCCCTATTTCCTACCTAACCTCTATGTTCCTCCATATAGGTTGGCTCCATCTCATCGGCAACATGTGGTTTCTATGGCTTGCTGGGTTCATCCTCGAGGATCGATGGGGCCGGCTGATTTACCCCATTTTTTATCTTCTTGCCGGCGTCGTAGCTTCCGTCTTCCATGCGATGTTCAACCCGGGAAGCATCGTCCCTACGCTTGGAGCTTCTGGCGCCGTGGCCGCGTTGATGGGCGGCTTTCTGGTGCGATTTCCCAAACTCAAGATTGACATGCTCTGGTACATGCTAATCTTTCGGATTCGATTTAAGGCCGCAGCTTACTGGCTGCTTCCCATGTGGCTATTCATGGAGATTTTCTACGGCAGCCTTTTCGGCCAAGCTTCGGGGGTAGCACACTGGGCCCACGTGGGAGGGTTTGTCGCTGGAGCGCTGGGGGCGCTGGTCATCGCACGCACGGGCTTGGAGCACAAGGCAAACGCGATCATCGAAGATAAGATCGGCTGGACCGCTGATCCCGCTGTTGTACAAGCAACGGAATTTATGCAGAAGGGAAAGTTCGATGAGGGTATTACCGTAATTGGAAAGTATCTTGCTGTGAAACCGGAGGCCATCGACGCGCAATCCGTTTTGCGGCAGCTCTATTGGCGTAAGAAAGATATTCCAGCGCACCTTGAAGCCACGGCTAGATTGTGCCAACTGCACCTCAAAGCGCAGGATGCCGAGTCCGCTTGGCAGGATTTTCTAGAGTACACCAACGCCGGCGGGGACCGCCTGCCTGCGCCGACGTGGCTGGAGTTGTGCCGCATGGCAGAGGGTCAGCAGCATTATGAACGCGCCGTCACGGAGTACGTGCGCCTCGCGAAAGCATATCCAACCGAGCGGCAAGCGCTCCTGTCGCTGCTTTCGGCTGGGCGCCTTGCTCTGAAGCAACTCAATCGTCCTGGCGACGCGTTGCTCTATTACAAGGCGGCGAAAGCTTCAAAAGTGCCGCACGCGGATTGGGAATCAAACATTCAGGCGGGAGTTCTAGCCGCGGAGAAAGCTGCGAGCGCGCCGTACGCGCCAACAACGAAAACTTAGTTTTCTCCTGCCGCGAGAAAAAAACGAGCTGAAGCGGCGGTTGGAGAGGAGCCGCTTCGTCATTCGAGGGTTTCGGAGTCCTGCAAAACCCCGACGGTCCCGGTAGAAGATTAGCCGTTGCCTACGGCGCGGATAGGGATGGTGACGGTTGAGGCTGTTTCCGAAGAACCCAGCATGTGGCAGCGTCCATCAAAAATTCCGCCGGGGTCGATGACCATGCACGGAGAATGGACCTCTCCGGTCACCACGCCCTTGGCCTCAATTTCCACACGACCCTTCGCGAAGATCACGCCGTCGAAGCGCCCGGAAATCACGACGCGATTGCCTTCGATTTGTCCTTCGACTTTGGCGCGCTCTCCGAGGATGACCGTCTGCTCGGAGATGATGTTGCCTTTCACGTTGCCGTCAATGCGGAACGTGCCGGTGACCGTCAGAGTACCCTCGAGCGTTACGCCTTGATCGATGAATCCTGTCCATTCTTCGCTTGCGCTGCTTTTTGCAGCGCTGGACCACTTCCAAGCCATAACAATCCCCCCAATAGAGACTTCTACTTTAGCTGCGGGCGCAGCCAAGTCAACGAAAGTCACCAAGCATGTTGTCCAATGAAGCGACTGAACGGACGGGCAGTATCTTCCAGTGGAGGCCGCGGAGCTACTTCATCAAGCGATCGTAAAGACCCATGAGCTGGGCGTCGTCGTAATATTCCAGCACCAGTTGGCCCGGACGTATTTTCGTTTTCTGGTGAAGGAGCACCTTGGTGCCGAGATGGCGTTGCAATTCATCGAGCGCCGAGCGGATGTTGGCGTCCAGATGAATCTCCGCTGGCGCGTGCGCGCCGCGCGAACGCCGCGATGCCAGGCGCTCGATCTGCCGGACGGTTAGGCCGCCGCGCGCCGCTCTTTGCGCATAACGCATGCGCAACTGCGAATCCGGCACTGCCAGCAAGGCGCGGCCGTGTCCGGCTGTCAGTTTTCCTTCTTCAATCCAATCCTGAATTTTGGGCTCCAGCTTCAGAAGGCGAATGGCGTTGGCTACGGTGGCGCGATCCTTGCCGGTGCGCTCCGCGACGGCTTCCTGGGTTAACTGGCTTTCCTCCATCAAACGCTCGAACGCGCGTGCGGCTTCAATGGCGTTCAGATCTTCGCGCTGGATGTTTTCCACCAGCGTCATCTCCAGCGCTACTTCATCCGGAACCTGCTTGATGATGACGGAAACCTTGTTTAAGCCAGCGCGCTGCGCGGCGCGCCAGCGGCGCTCGCCGGCAATCAACTGAAAGCGCGAGCCGATTGGCCGAATAACCAACGGCTGGATGATGCCGCTGGATTGAATCGAGCGCGCCAGTTCGTCCAGGGCTTCCTCGCGGAAGCGCGTGCGCGGCTGGTAAGGACTAGGCTCAATCAAATCGATGTCCACTTGTTGCGGACCCGGATACACAGATTCGCGAGTCGGCGCGACCGCTGCGCCGCTGGCCGTGGTTGCGTGAGGTTGTATCGGAGCGGGTTCGGGAGAAGTCTTGGGCTCAGGCTCCCGAATGAGCGCTCCGAGCCCCCGTCCCAGCGCGTTTCTCGGCATTGGCAATAACCTCCTGGGCGAGTTGCGTGTAGCCTTCTGCGCCCTTGCTGTGAATGTCGTAAAAAATGATCGGTTTACCGAAACTTGGTGCTTCAGCCAAGCGCACATTGCGCGGAATCATGCTTTTAAATATTTGCGTTCCGAAAAAACTGCGCAAATCCGTGGCAACCTGACGGGAAAGCGTTGTCCGCTCATCATACATGGTAAGCAGGATGCCTTCGACTTCGAGGCTGGGGTTCAAGGTGCGTCGGATACGCATTAGCGTGTCCAGCAATTCGGAAACACCCTCCAGTGCCAGGTATTCACATTGGATGGGAACTAGAACGGAAGTCGCCGCGACAAGGGCATTCAAAGTCAGCAAATCCAGGGCTGGGGGGCAGTCGAGGACGATGAAGCGGTATTTGTCATGGAGGGGTTTAAGCGCGGCTTGCAGCTTGTATTCCCGGTTCTCCGCGTTTACGAGCTCGACCGCTGCGCCGGCGAGGTTCTTGTCGGCGGGGACGACATCTAAATTGTCCACTTGCGACTTTTGGAGGATCTTGTCGAGGGGTTCATTCTGGATGAGTGTGTGATAGAGGGACCGTCGCGAAGGATCCTTGGCGAAGCCGATGGCGGCAGTGGAATTGGCTTGGGAATCGCAGTCAATGAGGAGAGTGGATTGATCGGCGGCACCGAGGCAGGCGGCCAAGTTCACTGCTGTCGTGGTTTTGCCTACACCACCTTTTTGATTTGCTACGGCAATGATTCGCGCCAAACGATCCCCCGCGAGCGAAAATCTAGCAAAAGCGTGGTCAGGATGCAAGATGTTTCACGTGGAACAGGAGGGAGCGGTTGAAAGCATGCTTTGGGAGAAGCGGTCGCAGGAATGTTCCATGTGGAACATTGCGGTGGGCTTCGCAGCCACTATGTTCCACGTGGAACGAATGAGGAGCACGTTCAGCGTCCCTCCGATTTGCGATGTTTCCGCTGGAGGCAAAGAATAAGGTCGATGCGGATGTTCCACGTGGAACGTTGCCGGAAATTATTAGGGAATCCTTGCGATGTAAAGGAAACCAGTGTTATCCGGCTGATTTGCCGGCACTCGAAGCTTTCCTTGCGCCCACCAGGAGGAAGCGCCGCAAAGAGTGAGGTACTTGGATGGGCTCGCGCCACTCCCAGGTGCGGATGTTTTCGATTTCGGGGAGGTCGCGAGCACCGATCCAGAGGATAACTTGTTTCGCTGCTATCTGTTCCGAGTTCGCCCATTCGAGGAAGGCGGGGAATTCACCCAGCGCCCGCGAGCAGACGAAATCGAGGGGGGCGACTTCTTCCCCAAGCTCTTCATAACGCCGGACTAGCACTTGAGCGTCCGTAAGTCTCAATTCACGAATGACTTCCGCGAGAAATGTGGCCTTTTTGAGGTTGGATTCGACTAGGAAAACACGCAAGCCTGGGCGGACAATTTTCAGGGGGAGACCGGGAAATCCACCTCCCGAGCCAACGTCGGCGAGCCGACCGGTTTCGAGAGCCAGAGCTTCGGCCGCGTACATACTTTCGCAAATATGACGATATAGTATTTCCAAGGGGTCGCGAATCGCGGTCAGGTTTATCTTCTCATTCCAGGACAACAGAATCTCGATATACCGTTGAATTTGAAGTACTTGATCGTCGTAGGCAGGGAGACTAAATTCTCCGAGCGCGCGCCGGATCACCGCAGTTGAGGGAGGGGCTGGTGACGATGTTGTCATAGTAGTAACTATTCAGCGCTGATTTGTCGGATGCTCACTTTCCAGGGGAACGGCCTCTTTTGGTTTCAGGTATCGTGGTCCCGCCGTTCCGGCGACCACATCCACGGCGCTGTGCCAGAAAATGGCGGGTACCAGGCTATTGTAAGCGATCCGGCTGGTGCCCAGAACGAGGCCGATCAACAAAGTCATTACAATGCCGCCGCGCCCTTGATAGCTGTGAGCCAGCCCGAATAGGACGGAGGTTAGCAGCACGGCAGCCCACGCTTGTAATCCTGCATGCACTAGGACGGCCATGGCGAACCCGCGATAGAGGAACTCCTCGCAGAGTCCTGCGGTAATCGCGAGGGCAAGATAAGGAAACAGCTCCATCGTGGATTGCGGCAAGATGCGTTCGGCAAGAGCTTGAAGAGGGCCGCGCACTTCCACGGGAATTCTCCCCACGCGCCGCAGGTTCAGCCACTGAAGTGCCGCAATCGTTGCGGCGCCGACGGTCGAAGCGACAAAAATCCGGGTTCTGTCCTGGACGGTCAAACCAAGCTGGGCGGCCGTGAATCCGTGCGCCCAGGCACGCCAGGCCACCACGGCGACGGCGCACCATTGAAAGGCGATGGTCGAAGCGTAAAGGGCGAGCCGCTCCATCGTGCTGACCTGCGGCATCGCGAGCAATTTCTTCACACGCACGCGTCCGCGCCACGGCAGGATCACGCCGAGCACCAAAAAGATGAGCCAGATGTCCCAGGGCATCCGCGCATCAGAACACTTTCCGCATCCGTCGCGCAAGTGACGAAAGTACCGCAACGCTGTTCCGTTTTTGATCAGCAAGCTAACAGGGCATAATGCTTTTCGAAGGAGTTGAATGGTGTGATTCTGACTCACGAGAGTGCGATGCGTGCTTTGCGGCCACTGGTGCAGCGGAACGGCTTCGCCATTGTGCCCGCGTTTCTGGACGGGCGCACGGTTGAACTTCTCGGCAAAGAGTTTGCCGAAAGTCGACGCGCAGAGAGAAACATCTTGTCTGTTCCGATCGTCCAGGAGCTTGCGTCCTCGCGGCCCGTGCGTGAAGTCATGGAGGACATCCTTGGGCCACATTGCTTTGCAGTGCGAGGGATTTTCTTTAACAAGACGCCAAGTTCAAATTGGAAAGTGGTTTGGCACCAGGACATCACGATAGCCGTTCGCGAGCGCAGGGAACTCCATGGATTTGGGCCATGGACGATGAAAGCCAAAGT
>Ga0210405_10000398_pt1 | contig 60085 bp, 48 predicted proteins | sample IncBWH11MmetaG_FD_155492 | JGI IMG/M metagenome (GOLD analysis project Ga0210405, IMG submission 155492) | Forest soil microbial communities from Barre Woods Harvard Forest LTER site, Petersham, Massachusetts, United States - Inc-BW-H-11-M | ecosystem: Environmental > Terrestrial > Soil >...
TGGCCGGACTTCAGGAATTCTTCCGCCGAGGCAAACGATTGTGCGGGCAGTTCGGCGCTCTCCAGCATGCCCTGCAGCGCGCTGCGCATCGAATCATCGTCGTCGACAATCGCTACTAGTTTGGTCTTTCCCTGAGTGCCCATGCTTGAAATCTAACAGCCCCGTCAAAGTGGCGCAATTATACTTTGGTATAAGGGGCCCCGAACATCGCCCCGGTCGGAGGGGCATTTACAATCTAGAGAAGCTTGAGAAGGCGGCGGCTAAAACGGGGAGGACAGCAAATTGGCAAACTGGCTTGTGTAACGGGCGGCACGTTGGCACCAGGCTATTTTTTGCCGGGTGGAAGCTCCAGTTTTGCCGCCATTCTGACCAATTCCGCCAGCGACTCAGCCTGCATCTTCCGCATCACGTGGCCGCGATGGATCTTCACGGTGATTTCGCTGGTCCCGAAATCAAAAGCTATCTGCTTATTGAGCATGCCCGAAACCACCAGGCCCATGACTTCGCGCTCGCGTGCGGTCAGCGTCCCGTAGCGTTTTCGCAACTCGGCAAGGCTACTCCGCTGTTGACGCGTCACACGGTCGCGATCCAAAGCCTGGCGAATCGCTTCCAGCAAGTCCTGATCTTGGAACGGCTTGGTCAGAAACTCCACAGCACCGGATTTCATGGCCTTCACCGACATCGGAATATCTCCATGACCGGTGATGAAGATGATGGGAATTTCTATCCCTGCGTCAGCCAACTGGCGCTGAAAGTCCAGACCGTTCACGCCAGGAAGGCTCACGTCCAGAACAAGGCAGCTTGGGCCGTCCGGTGGCTTTTTGCCCAGAAATTCTTCCGCCGTCCCAAAGGATGCACACCGTAGCTTCGCCGATTTCAGCAATCCTTGGATGGACGCACGCACACCGGCATCGTCATCAACGACGAACACCGTGGGAGTGTCTGCGGGCGTCATTCATGCGCCTCGGCTTCGATGGGCAGAGTGAAATAGAAACTTGCGCCTCGCGGCGAATTGTCCACAGCCCACAACCGCCCGCCATGCGATTCAACGATGGAGCGGCTGATGGACAGTCCCATGCCGGTCCCTTCAGGCTTCAAGGTAAAGAAAGCATCGAAGATCTGGTCCGCCTGCTGCTGCGGCAGGCCCACGCCGGTATCAATCACGGATACCAGAAGTTGCCCGTTTTCCGCCCGCTGCGATTTGATGGCGAGCTCCCGCGTCCCATCCACATCCTTCATGGCATCGATGCCATTAAGCATGAGGTTCATCAGCACCTGCTGGAGTTGCACCCGATCTCCCATGACCTGGGGAAGGTCCGCCGCCAGCTCGGTCCCGACTAATATGTTGTGTCGCGTTACCTCGCTGCGCAGGAGGACGATCATCTCTCGAATGACTTCGTTTACGTCCACCAGCTCCCGTTGCGGAGAACCTTTCTTGAAAAGAAGGCGCGTCCGCTTGATGATTTCCGCCGCACGCGTTCCGTCTTTCACGATTCTCATCGCAGCCGCGCGAGCCTCTTCAACGTCGGGGTGCTCGCGCGTAAGCCAGCGCAAGCAGGTATTGGCGTTGGTGACGGCGGCGGCGATCGGTTGATTCACTTCATGCGCCAGGGAGGCAGTCAGTTCTCCCATGGTGGTTACCCGGCTGACGCGCGCGAGATCCGTCTGCGCCTGGTGCAATGCTTCTTCGGCATGCTTGCGCTCGAGGCTCTCTGCATGCAAGGCCTCGTTGGCCGCCTGGAGCTCTTGCACTGTCCCTTTCAGGTCGTCGCGCGCGCGTCTGAGCGATTCCGTAGCGCTTCTTTGTGCAGCGCTCAGCGATCCAACAAACAGGGCTGACACTGCAAAGATGACAAGGCGTGGTACCTCCTCGGGCTTTGCAGCCAACGAATACATCGGGGGCAGGAAGTAATAATAGAAAGCGAGACCGGAGAGAGCCGTGGCCAGCAATCCCGGCCCGACTCCCCCGAACCACGCACTGAACATGACTGCGCAAAGAAACAGCGACACAGGAGCAGCTTCTAAGTGAAGCGCCGGCCATCGTGAAATAATCAGTGCTGCAGCGACCGAAAGAATAGCAATCCCATAGCTCCAAATCGCAGGCGGCTTGGGCCACAGTAGGGGATTGGACCTGGACATACTTCCGCTCCTGCAACGCAGGTTGTCGCTCCCTGCAATCAAAATCTTAACACCAGAAAGTGTCCTGCTCTGACCAGGTCGGCCATGTAGCGCGTGTCCGCCTTCCCTCGCGGGGACGTAGTTATCCTCAGCTCATCCAATCCGATGGACGGAATGTCAAGATTCTGACAGGTTCGCATTTCGGCTCACCTCGCCCGAGGACTTATGAATCGGCGTATCTCCAATTCTGCCAGCAATTTCCAAGCTGTATTCGTCAATCACCGTCTCTGGCATGCAGATTGCCTTTCTTAGTGGCGGCTAGCATTTTCCTGGTGAATAGAATTCGCGGAGAGCAAGCGTCAACGTGACAGCGAAGCCAGACCAGGAGATGCGACGCAGAAAGGAGTGCAACCATGAAACCTCTATCCATTCTCGACTGGTATCGCATTCTGCGCGCGCATCATCAGTGGACGATATTCCAGTCCATTCGATATGCGCTGTGGCTGGCGCGCTAGCCAGTTTGTCTTGCTTTGTATCGCAGTGGCCGTGGAGGATCGGATTCATGAAAACGTCTTGTACAACCAGCATAAGCAAAGACTCCGACGGTGCGCTGCTGGCTGCCGCAAAGTGCGGAGATACTCAGGCTTTCGAGGAACTGTTTTTTCGTCACAAGCAGAGGGTTCTCGGCGTGGCCCAGCGGATAACGAATAACCGAGAGGATGCCGAAGATGTCCTGCAGGAGAGCTTTCGAAAGGCATTCCTCAATCTTGGCATCTTTCAACAAAAGTCGCGGTTCTCGACCTGGCTGACGCGCATCGCCTTGAATGAAGCCTTCATGTTGCTGCGTCGAAGGCGGAGAGTTTTCGAAGTCTTGCCCGAGAGCCTCGAAGAAGGCGGGATGCCGGCTTCCGAGGCATTTATTGACCAGAGTCCCAATCCCGAAGAGTCCTGTTGGCGACGCGAGCGCAGAAAACTCTTGACCGATGCGATCAATCGCTTGCGTCCAGCTGTTCGTAGAGCTATTTTGCTTCGCGACATTGAAGAACGATCCGCCGATGAAACCGCTCAGATTCTAGGCACTTCTATAACCGCCGTGAAAGCACGTGTTTTCCAAGGACGCCGGAAGTTACGTGGAACCGTGAGCCCCGGGCTTCTTCGGGGAGTGTGCGCCGCCTGATGGGCGCAGGCGCAACACTGTTGACAGGTCAGAACCGCGGGAATGGACTCCCAGTTGAGAATTATGGAACCAATTGTGCATCTATTGTTTCACCAATTTCCGATGCGCATCGCACCTTCAAGTGAAGTCGGTCGCCTTGTCAACTTCCCAGAACCCTGTTTCGGGATAACTTCGGTCCAACCGGCGATATGCCTTAGACCTCCTAAAGAGAAGTTTCGAGTTCGCCGTGCAACAGGATTTCAGGATTGTTAGGTGCTATTCGACGCCGTCCAAGCAGCCAAGGAGTCCATGTAATCTCTCCAACGCACAATCTTTCTGTTCTCAATTGTGACAACCGAGATGAACCTGTTGTCGTAGGGCGCGCCACTGGAGAGAATCCTTCCGTGTACCTCATATTCGAGGATCGCGACGCGACTATCCTGGGAGCGATGCACAACGAGTGCGTCGCCGGTGTGAAGCTTGATCGTTTTGCCGTACCCGGAGAAGCTGGCCATCAGATTGGCTCGCCCACGGATCGTCAGAGGCCAACCGGGGAAGCGATAGCGATACTCGAAGAATGCGTCTTCTGCAATCGTGTCGAAATAATGATCGCCATCCACGAGTCCGCTTAAACCTTTCAGGACGACTTCAAAGAAGGGGTTGAGAGCTTCAAAAACTTCGTACTCACCTTTTGGCATCAACAACTCCTAGACGTGATACGAGCACCGACTCGAAACCGTCGCTCGTTTGCGGGGATAGGGCTATCCACGGAGACTACCGCTTCGCCAAAGCACAAAGGCGCTACAGCGACGCGTGCGGCCCCGAATCAAGGGAGCGTCAGGCTGGCCGGCCGATGCGATGTTTCTATTTTTCCGCAGCGAGTTTGAAGCCCCCTTGTAAACGGATGTCGGCGGAAGAGTTGCCAATGAGAATGGCAAAGTCTCCCGCTTCGGCGTGCCAGTCGCGTTTCTTTAAATCGAAGAAAGAAAATGCGCGACGGTCCAGCAAGAGAGTTACCTGTTTGGTTTCTCCTGGTTGCAGGCTGACCTTTGCGAACCCCTTCAATTCTTTCACGGGCCGGGGCACGCTGGCGTGCGAATCGCCGACGTACAATTCGGCTACTTCCGCTCCTTCGCGAGGGCCGACATTCTTGATCTTGAAGGAAACGCTTGCCAATTCTTTGGCTCCGGGGGGTTCCGGCACGATTTTCAGATCGCTGTATTCGAATTGGGTATAAGAAAGACCGAAACCAAATGGAAAGAGTGGTTTTACCGTTGAGCGGTCGTAGTGACGATATCCAACGAAAACTCCTTCCCTGTATTCGACGCGCTTGTCGCCCTTTTGTGGGTAGTAGCTCTTGAACGTCGGATTGTCCTCCCATCGGCGTTCGAACGAGGCGGGCAGCTTTCCGGAAGGACTGTAGGCTCCAAATAAGATTTGAGCCAGAGCTTTGCCGCCTTCCTGCCCGGGATACCAGGCATGCAGCAGAGCTGGAACCTTGTTCAGCCAGCGGGTCATGTCGACGTTGCCGCCTGCCGTCAGGACAACGATTACGTTTTTGTTGAGGCTGGCTAGCTGTTCGACAAAGGCGTCCTGGCCAGCCGGAAGGCGAAACGTCCGGTCGCTGCCTTCGCCTTCTGTACTAGCATCGAATCCTATACACAGGATTACCACGTCTGCTTTGGCTGCCAGCGCTTTCGTTGCTTCCGCGACAGGCTGGGTGGCTGGGGCAATGCCAAACCTCGCCGTGGCCGTGCCGATGTTTTCGAAATACTCCAAACGGATTTTGTGCGGTTTGCCCGCTTGTAAATGCGCAGAGTAGGTATCGAGGGTTTCAGCGTGGGTTTTCCAGTCATCGATGACCAAGGCCTCATCCAAGTAGAGGCGAACTCCATCATCCGCGGAAACGTAGAACTTGTAATCGTCCTCCGCCTCCGGAACAAAGTAGCCCGTCCAACGGACAGAGAAGTGATCCACGGGTCCTTGCCCACTGTAACTCCCCGCTCCCCAATGGAAGTCGATCTGTCTATCGGAGCGCTCGAGGGCAGGATTGCCTTGGAGTTGCTCGTTGTTGAAATATTCCGCTTTCAAACCGGGCGAACCACCGGGCGAGGTTTGAAATGACGTGCGGGCCACAATTTCGTCGAGAGGCACGGCTTCGGACATGTAAAGCACGCGTGCATCTTTGCCCAGGTAATCGCTGATGCCTTCCAAGTAGCTAACGGCATGGAACGGCTTCGTCTGCGAGCTTCCGCCGCCGCCAGGTACCGCTGGATAGGCGTCTGGCCCGAGCACGGCGATGGTCTTGAATTTTTTTCTGTCGAGGGGCAGCAAATTGTTTTCGTTCTTCAGGAGGACGATGCCGCTTCGCGCCTCTTCGAGGGCAATTTCTCTTCCGTCCTGGCTGTACGATGGAATTTTCGGGTCGGCTTGGTCGCGGTCGTAAAAACCAAACTCAATCGCTTTTCGCAAAATACGCCGCACTTTGTCGTCGATGGTGGCCACGGGCACTTCCCCGCGCTGAATCGCGGGAAGAAGATTGTGGGCGTTCATAAAAGCCGGTGACGGCATCTCAAGGTCGAGACCGTTGTTGGCTGCGGCGATGCCGTCGTGCGTGGCGTCCCAGTCCGACATGAGGATGCCGTCGAAGCCCCATTCTTTCTTTACGATGGTGTTGTTCAAATAGCCATTTTGCGTCATGAAGGCGCCATTCACGAGGTTGTAAGCGTCCATGAGCGCGCCGACTTTCGCCTCCTTCACGGAGGCTTCAAACGCAGGAAGGTAGATTTCGCGGAGAGTCCGCTCATCCACGTCCGAGCTATGGTCCATGCGGCCGTACTCCATATTATTGGCGACGAAGTGTTTGGCAGTGGCGATTACGCCCTGAGATTGGATGCCTTCAATGAGCGGGACTGCCATCCTGGATGCAAGGTAAGGATCTTCGCCCAGGTATTCGAAATTTCTTCCGTTCATGGGGGCGCGGTAGATGTTCATTCCGGGCGCTAGAATGAAGTGCACGCCGCGAGCACGAGCGTCCTGGCCCATGGAAATACCGAAGCGCCGGGCCAAATCGGTGTCCCAGGAAGCGGCCAGCGCAATGCCTGCCGGATAGGCAGTCGTTTCGCCGTAGTCGTGAACACCAAGCGGGCCATCGGACATCCTCAAGCCGGGGAGGCCGAGTCTTGGAAGCGCGCGAATGTAGAAATCGTTGATGCCGCCGATCAGGGTAATTTTCTCTTCCAGGGTCATTTTCCTTAGCAACGCTTCGGCTCGCTTCTCCACTTCAGCGGGGTCTTGATGCGTGCTCTGGGCCGTCGTCCACGCTGCGGAACAAAGCACAGCAAGAATTGTCAGGCCGACACGCAGCAGCACCGCACAGCGAGTGCGCATATTCGGATCCATGGTTCGCTCCTTACTCCTGATCTACGGACGATGGCATCTTACCGCCTGGACGGCATTTCCGCGAAATAGCCAAGTATTTCCAGAGCCGCATCATGCAAGAATTGCGTACTGAAATTGTCTGGACAAATCCTCCGCACAGAGCGATAAGGAAGTGCCTATGGCCTTCTCAAGCAGGATTTCGCGCCGAACATTCGTGCAATCGACGTCACTCGCGGCTGCGGGAGCTGCGACATGTCACCTGAGATTTCCAGGAGCCTTGGCAGCGTCTCCGAGCCAGGAGCCACTGAAAGAGCTCGGGTACGGCGACGTAACGCTGGCCAGTGATTTGCACGAGAAGCAATTGCGTGAGACTCACACCGTTTTGATGGAGCTGAACGAGGACAGCCTACTCAAGCCATTTCGGCAGATGGCAGGGCAGCCGGCGCCGGGCGCGGATCTGGGCGGCTGGTATCACTACGATCCCGACTACGATCCGAATACCTTCGATGTGGGCTTCGCTCCAGGCGCTCCTTTTGGTCAGTGGGTTTCCGCGTTGGCACGAAGTTATGCGATCGACGGTTCTCCCGCAACTCGAGATAAGGTGCTGAGGTTGAACCGCTTGTATGCTCAGACGATTTCGGGCGATTTTTACGAGAAGAACCGCTTCCCGGCTTATTGCTACGACAAGCTGGTATGCGGGCTCATCGATTCGCATCAATACGTGGGCGATCCTGACGCTTACTCGATTCTGGAGCACACGACAAATACTGCGCTGTCCCATCTGCCGGGAAGGGCTATCGAGCACGGGCAGAGATGGCGCGAAAATCCGGCAGAGGAATACACCTGGGACGAGTCCTACACGATCTCGGAAAACTTGTTTCTCGCGTATCAACGCGGCGCCGGCGAGCGTTATCGCTCGCTCGGAACCCAGTATCTCGATGATGAGTATTACGATCCGCTAGCAGAGGGCCGCAACGTTCTCGCGGGCAGGCATGCCTATAGCTACGTGAATTCGCTATGCTCGGCGATGCAAGCGTACTTGACTCTGGGAAGCGCGAAGCATCTGCGCGCCGCCAGCAATGCTTTCGAAATGCTGAAAGCGCAAAGTTTCGCGACGGGAGGCTGGGGGCCGAACGAGTTTCTCAGCGGGCCAGATGGTCAAGAACTCGCCGCCAGCTTAACGAGCACGCACAGCAGCTTTGAGACGCCATGCGGTTCCTATGCTCATTTTAAGTTGACGCGCTACTTGCTTCGCGTTACGCGCGACTCGCAATACGGCGACAGCATGGAACGCGTGATGTACAACACCATCTTGGGCGCAAAGCCGCTGCTAGCCGACGGAAGTGCCTTTTACTACTCCGACTATAATTTCCACGGAAGCAAGGTCTACAAGCAGAGTCACTGGCCGTGCTGCTCGGGCACGCTGCCGCAAGTGGCTGCTGACTATCGCATCAACGCGTACTTCTGCGATCCCGAAGGCTTGTACGTCAATTTGTACATTCCTTCGACCGTGCGATGGACACAGGGCCGTACGCAGGTCGCTCTTACGCAGAGGAGCGCATATCCGCTTGATGGGGCGGTGAAGTTCGACCTAACGGTTTCAAAGACCTCGGATTTTGCGCTTCGTTTTCGGATTCCCGCTTGGGCCGGGGGCGCTTCGATTTTCGTCAATGGCAAACTGGCGACGGCTTCGGATGTTCCAGGCAAGTTTGTGACAATACGCCGAAGATGGAAAAATGGCGATCGCATCGAGGTAGATCTGCCGATGAGATTGCGGCTGGAAGCGATTGACGGCCAGAATGCGCAAACAGTCGCTCTCTTGTGTGGTCCGCTGGTCCTGTTTGCGATCAGCGATGCCCCGCCGTCCGTTACAGCTCGACAGTTGTTGGCGGCAAAGAAAACTGGGCAGCAGTCATGGCAGGTTGAGACTGCCGGCGGAGCGCTCAGCATGTTGCCTTTTACCGCCATTACGGACCAGACGTACTCAACCTACTTAATCGTGAAGTAGGCTTGTCGAATCCGTGATATCGCCTGGTTGATCCGGCCAATTACTGGAGCCGTGAGTTTTTAAAGTGGAGTCCGCAGTCTATGTTCATTGAGCTTCTGGTTCCATTTGAGAGTAGAGAGGTACACCCAGCGCGCTCCGCGCTGCCAGGCCAATCTCTGCGGGGCCGACGAAATCGTGCCACTCCCCGCGAATCGATCCGTCCGGAGAGATAAGACGCGTCCTGGGTCGCGCGGAAACGCCGCCGGTCAGCACGGATGCATTGACATCATTCATGCCAAGGTCTTGGATCACATTCTGCACGGATTCGTCTTCGCCCGAATGTTTCAAGTGGAGTGTAACCGTCATCCGCAACCCGCTGGGGTGATACTGGGTGTAGAGATTCTTCAATACCATCAACTGTCCAGCTGAGGCGGTATCCAACAACCCACTGGCGTCAATGCTCGCTGGAATTTCGGAAACAACCGTCCAACCCGACGGCACTGTGCCACGCGCGCTGACGGCATATTTCTTAGCCGGTGCGCCGCCGGCGCCTTTTTCTGCTGGCGATTGCTCGTTGCCGAGGCAGGGTGCCATGGCCTCCTCAGGTTTCCACGTGCTTCCCGGGTCCTGGCCGGAACCAGCTCGATAGGCGTCGAACGAACTATAGTTGTGGTTATCGAAAACCCATGTAGCAGCGCCCCCTCCGCAGGTGGTATATCGATTGCTCAGAAACGACATTTCCTTGTTGCTTTCCACCACCGACGGAGAGCTTGAATGAATCCGGTTCTCGCGGAATATCTTTTGCGAGCCTCGAATATCCGCGCGGTTCAATACGGCGGGAAAGTTGCCAGGCGGGCTCCAGTAAATGGAGTTCCTTTCCACGCGCACGTTTTCGATGACCCCATTGTTCCAGGTCCATAGAAAGATCGCGCCCTGATAACGGGCCATGCGCGGAGCCATTCCGTTGTTGATGCAGAGATTTCCTTCTACCACGCTGTCATGAGTGACGTATCCAGCCCCGAATACGGCGACGCAATAACCCTGTGTATCGTGCCCGTAGTTTTCGAGCACCGAGTTGCGGGTATTGCCGTAATCGATGTCGAAAGCGCCGCCGTCGACGCCGGGGCTATCGGTGAGGAACGCTTCGTTTTTCCTGACCACGCAGTCCTTGCACATCCACGTCCAGATGGCATTGGGCGTACCAATCGATTGTGTCGGCTGCATGCCCGTATGCCACGCGGCGCTGGTATCAATGAGACCATCCTTCACTCGAAAAAGAACGATGCCGTCCCCATATACGTCGTGCACGACGCAATTGCGCACGATAACGCGAGTGTTCCACTTATCCTCGGCGACTTCACCAAAGTTGCCGCCTCCAACCAAAATGCCCGCCCATTGCTCCGTGCGATATGCCGTAACTCCTTCGACCAGCACGTCATCGAAATGCTGCTCGACCTTTCCAGGCGAGATCACCACCAGGCCACTCTCCTTGTGCTTTACTTCGCCGCCGTGCACATCGTGTACTACCAGGCTTCTGAGATGAATGTGGTGAAGAATTCCGGCATCGCCGCTGACAAAAATGCCGAAGACTGTCCCGCCCGCAAATTCGATCGAATCAACATCCCAATATTCCTGGTCAAAGAGCCTGAAGGCCTCTTCGTCGTCTTTACCCGCAATGACCTTGGGACGAGCGCCTCGTCCATACGCCGACAAACGAATGGTGGCCGATGCTGAACCCGAGCCTTTCGGCCAGAGGGAGCCACGACATTCCGTTCCTCTTTTCAAATAAATAATGTCCCCAGGTGAAAACCGGTGTCGATTTACGGCGTCGACTGAATGCCACGCCGTCGCAGGTGAACGGCCTTCACCGTCCTTTTCCGTGGCGCTGCAGTCGACGTAATACTCGCTTCCTCCGGCGACATCGTCGGGGTCACTACCTGGGCCCACGGCCATGCTGTGCGTTTCTGGTCCGAGACTGGAGCGGAGAGTAGCTTCCGTCGGGCTGCCGTCGGGAACCAGACAAATGATGATCCAAATACTCGCAAGACAAAGAAAATCTCTTTTCATACCGCGCTCCAAAATCACGGATGGATTGATGACTTCCTCTTTGAGAAAACCCTTGGGTTTAGTTCTTTCCTCGCAAACGACTATTTTTTCTGGCCGTAGTATGCCGTGCTGCCGTGCTTTCGGAAGAAATGCTTTTCGTGAAGATGTTTGGAAATCGGATGCGCCTTTGGATCTGCCAGGAGCGTCTGCACAGCCATGGCGGCAATCTCTTCCAAGACAACGGCGTTGCGCGCGGCATCGGCTGGCGTCTTTCCCCAGCAAAAAGGTCCGTGCCCTGCTACCAGAACGGCCGGCACGCAGAGCGGATCCAGCTTCGCGAGACGCTGAACGATGGCATGGCCCGTATTGGCCTCGTAGTCGGAGCGTATTTGCGCCGGCGTGAGTGGCTTCGTTACCGGAACGGAACCGTGAAAATAATCGGCATGAGTAGTGCCGAAACATGGTATTTCGCGCTGCGCCTGAGCCCACGAAGTCGCGGCCCGCGAGTGGGTATGCGCCACTCCGCCAACGGCGGGAAAAGCCTTGTACAGAATGAGATGCGTCGGAAGATCAGAGGAAGGCCGCAGGGAGCCTTCGACGACGTTTCCCGCCAAATTCACGACAACCATATCTTGTGGCTTCATCGTTTCATAGGCCACACCACTCGGCTTGATGACCACCAGCCCTTCGTCGCGCGCGATTCCACTGGCGTTTCCGAAGGTGTAGAGAACCAGGCCTCGCCGCACCAATTCGAGATTGGCTTGCAGAACTTCTTCGCGCAGAGCCTGGAGTCTCATTTCGCGCCTCGTGCCGCGGCCGCGATCCTGCGCAACGCCGGGAGAACGCCTCCCGCGAGCACAGGCTTAGCGTTCGCCTGGCCAAAGCCAAAGTACAATTCACGATAAAGTTGATAGAGTTCCTCGTAGACGCGCGCAGCAGCCTGGTCCGGTTCCACAAGGTGATAATCGGGGCAAATTGCGTCTTGTGCTTCTTCGATGGACCGAAACGCGCCCGCCGCCAGGAACGCGAAAATGGAAGAACCCAGACTGGTTACTTCGGTCTTCGGGACCAGGACGGGCTTATTAAGGACGTTGGCGTACACGCGATTCAGCACCGCGTTCTTCTGCGGAATTCCGCCTGCGTTGATCACTCGCTGGATGGGCACGCCATATTCCGCCATGCGTTCCAAAATTAGGCGCGTGTGAAATGCGGTGCCTTCGATGGCGGCGAAAAGTTCGTCTTTGGGAGTGTGGGTCATATTCCACCCAAACGTGATTCCGCCAAGATCGGGATTCACGAGAATCGTGCGGTCGCCATTGTCCCATGCGATTCGCAACAGGCCCGTCTGGCCGGGTCGATACTGATCGAGGCCAGCGGCGAGTTCCTTGACGGAGGTTTGGGCGCGTCGCGCAATCACCCCAAACAAATCACCGGTGGCAGAGAGGCCGGCCTCAACGCCGGTTCTCTTGGGATCTATAGAGCCTTTGACCACGCCACACACACCAGGAATCAGGCGCGCATCGTCGCTAATGGCCATGATGCAGGTAGCAGTCCCGACGACGTTGGAAACATCGCCTGGGCGCGTGCCGGCGCCAATGGCATCCCAGTGAGCGTCGAAGGCGCCCACGGGAATGGGAATGTCGGCGCGCAAACCGAGCCTATCTGCCCATTTCGGGCACAAGCCACCGGCGATCGTATCGCTAGTCGCGTATCTTCCGTCCAGCTTAGGACGTATTCCTTTAAGCAGTGGGTCGACCGCTTCCAGAAACTCCTCAGAGGGCAGTCCGCCGAGCGACGCATTCCACATCCACTTATGGCCCATGGCGCAGACCGATCGAGGCGCATCCGCGAAGTCTTTCACGTCGCAGAGGACGGCCGTAAGCATGTCGCAGTGCTCGAAGGCAGTTAAGAGCTGGCTGCGCTTCTCCGGGTTGGTGCGGAGCCAGTGCAATAGTTTCGAGAAGCCCCATTCCGTGGAGTAGACGCCGCCGCACCATTGGATCGCTTCCAGGTTCCGTTTGCGGGCAGTTTCGGTGATGAGCGCGGCTTCGCGCCAGGCCCGATGGTCGCACCAGAGGTAGTAATCGTCGAGCGGCACGAACCCCTCTCCGACGGGAATGACGCTCGATCCTGTGGTGTCTAGTGCAATGGAGACAATCTCAGTTCCAGAGACATTCGCCGCATGCAAAGCCCCATGCATGGCTTCGGTCAAAGCCCGCATGTGATCGGCGTGACTTTGTGTGGCAAGGTCGGGGTCAGCCTGGGTGCGGTGAAGGGGATATTCCGAGACCGCGGAACCCAGGCGTCCTCTGTCGCTGTCAACGATGGCGACGCGGACGCTGAGCGTGCCAAAATCTACGCCTGCAACAATCGCCATAGGCCTCTATCCGACTCCCCGGTCGAAAGAATCTCGCGGCGGCCGTTCACCGAAGCAACTGGCTACCGCGCATGCCAGTAAGTGTCCCATCCAAGGTATCGGGTGGCGGCTTCGTGAACTATTCCGGCAACGGAGGAAAAGTTAGCGGCGACGTGGTGCTCGAATCCGTTCTCGCAGATGTAATGCAGGAGTTCTTGCATCCTCGGGATCTCGACCACCCCCGCGCCGCCAAACGTCTCCAGGGGATCGTCGGTGAATTCACCGCCGCCGGCGTAGCCCCTGATTTTTCCTGAGCGGTCATCGGTGGAAAAACGCGCGTAGCTCATGGCGCCGGACTTAACCCGCCCTACGCAGGTGCCGAAAGTATTGTCCTTGCCGACGGTTCCCGCGATGATTTCCTGATAGTCCATCTTCACATCACGGAAGAAATGTTTGGGCAAGTTGCTGCAGTGGAAGCACACCGCCTTGTTGGGATCACTGCCGTAGTTATTGTTCCAGTCGAGCAATGCGCTGGGGGTTTCGGAGGCGAGCGCGAGGGCGTGCATGCTGAGCACGCCGCACACATCCACCTCGCAAGCGCTGGAGAGCAGTTCGTCGCTCATCATGCTCATGATCGTGCAGGGCACAACACCGAGGTTTTCCTCGATGGAGGTCCAGCACTGCACGGCGCTGATATGAACACACGCCGACTTCATCCAATCTTCCACAACGGCGCCAAGCTTGGCCATTTTCAATAAAGCCGGCTGCGGAATACCGCTCGTGGACACATATTTCTGAATGGCTTGGAGCTTGCGCACGGCGTGCTCGTCATCATCTTTCATCCGCCCGATACGCCCCAGGACTTCGGAGAGATCCAGGGTCTCGACGGAGATGCCGGAGGCTTCGAGGAGCTTTTCGCTGTAACGGACAGTATTGAACGCTGCGGGTCGCGCTCCAATGGCTCCAATGCGCAGATGGCGCAGTCCTTTCACGACCCGGCAAACACCGGCAAACCAGGTCAGGTCCTTCTTGAACTCTTCCGAATTCGGAGCCACGGTGTGGAGCGCCGTAAGAGAATAGGGAATCCCGTATTGCTTGAGGTTGTTGCATGCGGACATCTTTCCGCAAAAGCTGTCGCGGCGGTGCGCAATGGTCATCTTCGAAGGCGCGTCCGGTGTCGCCTGCATCAACACCGGCACATCGAGGTGGGCGAGTCTCAACACATCGGCTATCGCACGCTCATCACCAAAGTTGGGCAGCGATACGATTACGCCGTCTATGCGTTCGCTGGCCGCCCGAAACAGCGCGGCGCAACGTTTCGCTTCCTCGTGCGTCTCAATGGCGCCATGTTTGCTTTGTTCGGGGTCGAGAACGACCGCATCCATGCCTGCGGCCTGCAGGACTTGCAGCATCTCTTCACGCCCGCTTTTCGCGAGATGATCGGGAAAGAATCCTCGATTTCCCACGATCAAACCCATCGTCATTCTGGACTTTCTCATCTTTCTTCCGCCTTAAGAGGTTGCCGCTGGACGCGCTTCCGCTTTGGTGCAAAACAGAGGCAATAAATGATTCCCGCCAGGAACAGCAAGCCGCCCCACCACACATTCGCGTGCACCTGATAGAGCACCACCGGGCTTTCCGGTGGACGAACAAATTCGTAAATGCCCGCACAAGCGATCAGCAGGCCATTCACCAGCAGAGAGACACCCACAAAGAACCATATCGAAATTGAGTCCTCGCCGCTGCGCATTTTGCCTCACCAAAACAATAAGTTTACGACTACAAACAGCACGGCCACTACCGCGGCCCAGAAGATCGGCCGCTCAAGGATAGGCGTATGCCGCTCGGACGGGATATCCGTCGCGCCATACACCAGCCCGGCCAACTCCGTTTCGGGTTTCGGCTTCGTTACCAAGCTGACGCCGACGGTCACGACAACGCACACGATCCAAGACCACAATGCACGATACATGTTTTCCGCCATGTCGCGCGCGTGACTGGAGAACGCCACGTAGGAAAGCGCTGACGGATCGATCTTCACCCAGGCCCACATCCCAATGGAGGACGCTGTTCCAGCGAGCAATCCCCAGAATCCTCCGGCCGGTGTTGCGCGTTTCCACAGCATCCCGAGCAGCACCGTGCCAAACAGCGGAGCAATGAAAAAACTAAACAGGGCCTGAACGTAATCCATGATACTGAGGAAGTGCATCACCAGATAGGCGGTCCCGATGCTGATCAACACGCCCAACATGGTGGCCCACCGTCCCATGCGCACATATTGCGCATCGCCGGCCTTCTTATTGATCAACGCGCCGTAAATGTCATAGGTCCACACCGTGGAGAACGCGCTGACATTGCCCGCCATCCCCGACATGAAACCCGCCATCAGCGCCGTAATTCCCAGACCAAGCAGCCCTGGTCCCAAATAGCGCGCCAGCATCAAGGGAAGAACTTCGTTATAGCTGTGCCCGTTGGTGGCCACAGCCAAGCTCTCTCCCGTCAGTTTCACCGGAAGCACCGCGATCGCCAGCAACCCCGGCAGAATGACGATAAAGGGAACAAACATTTTGAAAGCCGCCCCAATGATCGGGGCCATCTTCGCGGCCCGGAGATCTCTGGCCGATAGCACGCGCTGCACCACTAGAAAATCGGTCGTCCAGTAACCAAAAGAGATCACCGCCCCCAATCCAAAAACAATCCCCGTCCAGTGAATCCCCATCGGGTTGTCCCTGAACGAGCCGAGCGTGCGCCACAAGTGCGTGTATTCCGATGAAGCGTTTACGGCGATCTTGGCCTTCAAATTCTGCCAACCGCCTGCTTCCACTAGCCCAAGGATGGGAATCAGCAACGAACCTGCCCAGATCAAAATGAATTGCAGCACCTCGTTGAAGATCGCGGACCGCAAGCCGCCAAGGCCGACGTAAATGGCCACGGTTATTGAAGAAACCCAGATGCTGAAATGGATGTCCCAGCCCAGCACCACCTTCAGGACCAGCGCCATCGAGTACATGTTGATGCCGCTCATCAGCACGGTCATCATCGCGAACGAAATCGCGGACAGCGCCCGGCTGGGCTCGCCGAATCTCAGTTTCAGATATCCCGGGACGGAATGCGTTTTCGAAATGTAGTAGAACGGCATCATCACGATGCCCAGGAACAGCATCGCCGGAATCGCGCCGATCCAATACCAGTGCGCCGCCAGAATTCCGTATTGATAGGAAGCCGCCGCCCATCCCATCAGTTCCAGCGATCCGAGATTGGCGGACAGGAAGCTCAAGCCTGCGATCCACGCGGTCATCTCCCGGCCGGCCATGAAGTAGTCTTCGCTTGTCTTGGCCCGCCCTTTCAGGTAAAAGCCGATGGCCAGCACCAGGACAAAATAGAAAACGATGATGGCCAAATCCACCGAAGAGAGACGCACCATCCGCTGTGGGTCGATCAACGCGAGAGCTGAAATCATGAATGTGCTATCGCTTCTCCTGTGCGAAACCCAGAAACAATTCCCGCTGCAATTCAATCTTTGCGGACGAGCTGCCAATCAAAATCGTCGACGCTCCTGGCGCTCTCCTCAAGGAAGCAATCTATTTCTCCTCGACAATCGCCACATCCCAGGGCTTCAGTTTCGAGCTCTGTCCTTGTCCTACCGCTGTTCCCGTCAGCAAATCCGTGCCCCCGCCATACGAATATGAAAATGTCTGGGAGTCGCTCGAATAATTCAGGAAGTAGTGCAGCGTCTTGCCCTTGCGATTCACTCCGTGTTTCACGCGCACAGTTGCCGGGAGGGCCTGGTCCGGCCCCGTCAAACCAGCCAACTGGAGAACGCTCAGCAACACCCGGTCCTGGAGCACGTCGCTCAATACGGTCCCTTCGTACGTCAGCGTGCCCTTCCCAAACGAATTGCGCGTAATCGCCGGATATTTCTCGAAAAACGGTTGATCGTAATACGCCAGCCCTTTGGCCGTATCCGGCAGGATCATTTCCGCCCATTCGGACACTTTATTTTCCGCGCCCGCGTGGAATGGATCATCCTTCAAGGCCACTGGCTGCTTCAAAGTCGAAAATTCCTGATAGTGAAATCCAGCCGCCTCGCGCAACGGGCCCGGCGCCATCTCCCAGCGCACAGTCGAAAACTCGTTGCAAAAAGCACTCTTAAACGCCACCACGAGATTCCCCCCGCCCCGCACATAGTCCGCCAGCCGCTTCAGCAGGGCGTCGCTCGCAACATAGAGCGGCGGAACAACGACTACTCTGTAGTTCGAAAGCTCGGCGCTCTCCGGAAAAACAAAATCCACGCCAACGTTTGCGCGATAGAGCGTGTGATACATCTGCCGCAAGATGGACCGGTAATTCGCCCGGTCGCTGAACTTCATGAACTCAATCCCGTAATGCGAATCGTTGCTATATAGAATGGCAACCTGGTTCTTGCGCTGGATGTCCACGATTTCCGGCCCGATGCGCTGTAGCTCGTGCGCCGTCCGGCTCACCTCGTCGTAAGTGCGTCCCGGCTGCAGATCATGCCCGAGTACGCCTTTCCAGTACGTTTCCTGCCCATAGTGAATCGAATGCCAGTGCCAGTATTCGATCATGTTGGCGCCGGAGGAGGCATGGGTGTACACGTCCAGCCGAAGCTGGCCGTCATAGGGCGGAAACTGCTCTTTGGAGTCCCAGCCGATGGCTTCGGCATTTGTTTCCGTGATCAGATAATTCGTATTCTTCAACGACCTCATGTAGTCGCCGGCCATCGAGGAAGTTTCCCCGTCAAACTGGTCCTGTGTCCCGTGATACGGATTCGCGGCAGCAATATCCAGCGACCGCGCCACGTCTTCTTCGTTCACCAAGGGGTTCGGCGCCGCCGCAAAATCGTGCATCACGAACTGATCGGGACGCTTGTACTCATTGACGATGGAAGCCTGCCAGGCAAGAAAGTCCGTGGTTATCCATTGCGAGTAACGCTCCCATTCGAGCTTCCATCCAGGGTTGATGATGCCGTCGCGCGGCGGCAACTCGGACCAGTCGTTCAGCCGCTGCCCCCAATAATTGAGCCCCCAGATTTTGTTCAGTTCATCGACGGTCCTGAATTTTGCTTTCAGATACTCGGCGAACCCCACTTGGACATCATGGTTGGCAGCGCCGCCCGACGAAGTCTCATTGTCAATCTGATAGCCAATGATTCCTGGATTGCTCTTGTAGTGCTCGAGAATCTTGCGAATCACCCGCTCGCAATAAAACCGGTACGTGGGATTCATCAAGTCGGTATTCTGGCGCAGGCCATAATAAAGAGACTGGCCGCCCAGGCGGGTCACGATGATTTCCGGGTGCTTCTTGTACATCCAGGCAGGAATGGAGTATGTCGGTGTACCTAGGATGATTCGAATGCCGGCGGCGTGAAGTTTTGCGACCACGCGGTCCATCCATGCATACTCAAACTTGCCATCCTCGGGCTCCCATAATCCCCAACTGGATTCGCCGATGCGCACAACGCTGATGCCGGCTTTCTGCATGAGGGCTACGTCCTGGTCCAGCCGGTCGTAGGGCATATACTCGGGGTAATAGGCTACACCGTACAAAATCATATCCATGCGGTCGGGGCGGAAGGCCGGGCGCGTCTGCGCGCCTGCGGGCAAAATCACAAAGGAAAGTGTCGCGAGAAGAATTCCCGTCGCGGCGCGCTGCAGCGCGTGGACTCTCATTTTCCCCTCGAAAATCATGGCTGACCCTTCGCCAGATTCATGGCTGTCGAGTCGCGCAGCACGAAATGCGTTTTTAGAACGTATTCCGTTCCATTGGGATTTGGCGTCTCGCGCTGCACATCCTGTAGCAGTGCTTGAAACGCCAAGCGGCCGAGTTCGGCCTGAGACATCTCGATGGTTGTTAGCGGGGGAAGGATGTACTGCGACAGGTGGATATTATCAAAACCGATGATCGAAAGATCTCCGGGGACCGCGATTTTCTCCCCATAGCTCTTGCGCATCACGCCGATGGCGGTCATATCGTTCGAACAGAGAACAGCGGTGGGCCGCGGCCGCAGCCCCAGCAGCTTTGCGCAAGCCTCTTCTCCGCCCTCTAACGTGTGGTTCCCCTCGATAATCAGTTGCGGATCGATGGCTATTCCAATCTCACCCATCGAGCGAATGAAAGCATCTCTTCGGGCAACCGCAGACTTCAGGGCCAGCGGTCCGGTGATGAACGCGATCCGCTCGTGACGCAAAGCAGCGAGGTGTTGCACCGCTTGCCGGATACCTTGGAGATAATCGATCCGAATGTTGCTGACGCGCGGGCGAGCCGGCCCGACGTCGACAAAGACCAGAGGCACATTCCTCAGCTTGAGATCGTCGAGGAGGGATTCTTCCATGCCGAAGGTCATTACCGCAACGCCCTCGACGCGGTGTTCCAGCATGCGCCGCACGGAAGTTTTCATCCGCTCAGGATCGTGAATCGTCGAGGTCACCAGAATCTCGTAGTTATGCTGTACGGCGATGTCTTCAAACACATGCACGATTTCTGGAAAGAAGGGATTCGTAATTTCCGAAACGATCAGCCCAAAGATGCGGCTGCGCCCGGAAACGAGCGCGCGCGCCTGCGTGTTCGGAAAATAGCCAAGCTCTTCGACGATCTTCCAAACCCGCTTCGCAAGTTGCGGCTTCACGCTCGGATGCCGGTTAATCGTGCGCGACACCGTAGCCGTCGACACTCTCGCCCGCTTTGCAATTTCACGGATGTTCATAATTGTCTAAATCACTTTTGAGGTTCGCGGCACCGCAGCACTGAGTACATCCGGCTGCGAAGCGCCGCGGTCCGTTTCTATTGCACGGCGGTGGGCGTTTCCCCAGTGGGTGTGAAAACCCGGGCAGCTCGGTGCATCGCGAGCTGCCCGTGCTCCTTCGCAGGCGCATTACGCGCAGCGCCTTAGAAAATAAACTTTACCGCCAATTGGACAGTTCTCATGTCCGCGATGGTCCGAGTGATCTCGCCGAAATTCGACGCACCGGCGCAGGTTTTCGGCAGGGATACACCGCCGCAATCGGAATTCGGATTCGCAAAGTGGGGTGTGTTGGTGGCGTTGAAGGCCTCCAGCCTCGTCTGCAGCTTGAACGACTCCTTGAACTTGAACTCCTTGAACAAAGACAAGTCGGCGTTCACGAATCCCGGGCCGTTGAGTAAATTGCGGCCGGCGTCTCCGAACGCGCAAGAATCGGTGGTGCTGCCCGCGGGAGCTCTAAACGCAGCCGTGTTAAAATACTCTATTAGGGTCTTCGGGCCGGATAGGGACTGGCCGGGCACCAGGTCCGGGCGAACACCGACGCAGTTATTATTACCCCCATTATAGATCACGTTAAAGGGCGTACCTGTGTGAGCCACGAAGATGCTGTTGATTTGCCAGCCGCCAATGATCAATTCTTGGACATTTCCCCAGTCCCCAAAGAATCTCTGCCCCTTTCCAATTGGCAAACGGTAGAGTCCGCTGAAAACAAAATTGTGGCGAATGTCATCGTCCGCCGAAGCAACTTCCTGGGAAAGATTGTACGGGTTCTGGGGAGTATTGTTGCCGACATGGCCGAGGTCGAATGGCGCGGGGCCGTTATCGAGGTTGTGTCCATAAGTGTATGCGGCGAGAAAGTTCAGGTTTCGGGAGACGCGCTTGGTCACCTTGACCTGGAGAGAGTTGTACTGGCCCCAGCCCGCTGAGGTGAGCTCCTGGATTTGTCCAAGGAATTTCGTTACGACACTTCCCTGGTTGCCTCGCTGATTGATATTCCCGATTTGATAGGGGAGGTCGTGGCTCACGGAGCCAACGTATGCGGCTTCCACCGTAAACGAAGAACCAAGCTCTCTTTGCAGCGTCAGGTTATACGACTGCGAGTATCCGGTCTTCATCTTTGGGTTCTCGTAGAATGTGGTTTCAAGGCCCCCGTTGTTGATAGACGAGGCGAGTATGCTCGATGCACCCGATGGAATCTGGGGACTGGTTACGCGCGGCACTCCCGTGTCCAAAACGTATTGGGCCTGGGGCCCCTTCCAAATCGGGTTGCTAAATTGAGTCTGCACGGCAAAGGGGAAATTCTTTGTCAGAATGTCTTCGCGTCCAGCATTCTCCGGCGAATAAAAGAAGCCATATCCGCCGCGAAGTACTGTCTTCGGATTAAGCTGGTAAGCAATCCCCAACCGGGGTCCGAAGTCGTTCCAGCGTGTGTCCACCAAACCGGCGGAATTCCCTCCACGCCCGGCCAGGAGTAGACTATCGGTCGCTGGGTCATAATTCGACGCGCCGTTGCTGGCCTCAGTGTAAGGCGCCTGGAATTCATACCGGATACCCGCGTATAGCGTGAGTTTTGGTGACAACTTATAGGTGTCCTGGAAATAATAGTGCATTTCCCAGCTTCTTGTGTGCGGACGAGTCAGCTGCAATCCTATGTCCACGCTTTGCGGAAAGCCCAGCAACAAATCGGCTAAATCCACTCCGCCATCGAACATGAAAGTGTTCGGATAAAAGGTGTTGAAAGCGTTCGACGTCGCCGAAAATCCGTAGCTGCCGTAGAATTGAAAACCTGTTGGAAAGAGCGAGAAGTTCGGATTTGAATTCAATCTTCGAAAGTCACCCCCGAACTTGAACTCGTGCTTTCCTACCGAACTGACGGTAACGTTGTCGGAAAACTGGAAGTTACTGTCCAATTCAAGAAACGGCTTGAAGGTTGATCCGCCGCTGACGTAACCGGTGCCCAGGAAAATGAAGGGGAAAGCTTTTGTTGCCGGAAAACCCGGAACACTGATGTTTCCTAGGCCGAACTGCGTTGAATAGTCGTGGTTATTCAACAAGCTGAAAAGATCTTCCCTTAGGCGCGTATATCCGAATCGCGCTTCGTTCACGAGGCGGCCGCTGAAAATGTGCGTTTCTGTAACCGACAATTCTTGATTTCGGAGCACTTCATCATTGGCCTGGTCGGCGTCTCCTCCCCCAGGCACAGGAATAGCTCCATGGTAGGGGTCGGTTGTAAGCTGGTCCGAGTCCCCATAGTGATATACGGCGGAAAGCCGGTCTTTGTCGGAAAAATTGTGATCATAACGCGCGTCCCCGACATTGCCGGTGAATGTGACCGGAGAGAAGACCTGGAAATTATTGAACCAGCCGTTGCCCGTCCCGGTGCGGTTTGGTTTCGGGAAAAAATTAAAAAGCGTATTCAATCCTGCCTTGCTTACAAGATTCGCCGGAATGATATTTCCAGGAAATTGTTGCGGATTGCTGGGATTGGGACTAAACGGATTGAAAATCGGTATAACCGTAGCTGCTGGCCCTGGGTCGATCAATTTCGAGAGATCAACTGAACCGTCCGGCAAGACATTAAATCATCTGCAAGGGCGGCGTGGCGTCCATCTCGGTAAATGCATTTTCCACCTTAGTGCGTTCAAAAGACACGAAGAAGAACGACTTATTTTTCCGGATCGGCCCCCCAAGAGTCCCGCCGTAGTCATGTCTCTTTATCGAAGAGGGCGGTTCTTTGCCGCCAAAGGCAAACGGCCTGGCAGCAGTAAAATTTGGCCGGAAGAACTCATAGGCGTCTCCATGAAAGTTGTTGGTACCTGACTTGGTTTGGACGGAGACCACACCTCCAGCCGCACGTCCATACTCCGCGGAATAAGCGGATGTTATGATCTTGAATTCCTGGACCGAATCCACGCCGGGTTGTACAGTAATGTCTTGGGTACGGTTTGTGGTGGCTTCGATTCCATCAATCATGATGGAATTGGCATACCCGCGTTGACCGTTTACGCTGATGCCGAAGGAGTTTATGGCCGTGTTGGCTGACACCACGCCGGCGGTTAGAAGCGTAAAGTCGAGGAAATTGCGGTTGACCAGAGGCAAATCCAGGATATCTTGCGTGTTGATGACCTCCCCGGTCTCCATGCTTTGCGTCTGCAGCATCGTCGGAAGGGCAGTTATTACCATTACTTCGTTGACGGCACCGATTTTAAGATGGAAGTTTAGGAGCTGCTTTTGATCAATGGCTATCTCTACGGCCTTGATGGTGGCGGCGTCAAAACCGGTCTTCGTGACTGTCACGGTGTACTGGCCAGGAGGTAGATAAGCGAGGGCGAAATCGCCGGACGCATTCGCCTTCCCGCGATATACAACACCCGTGGCTTCATTCTTCGCCGCGACATCCGCATCGGGAACAACGCCCTCCGAGGCGTCGGTCACGCGTCCCACGATCGATCCCGTGGTCGCCTGCGCGTGAACAGAGTTACACCAGGCCAGCATTAAAACTAGGCAGCTGCACACCTTCCAGAAACTCGCACTCGAAACGGAACTCCACGCCTTCTCACTTCGCATTCCACCCCTCCTCAGCCGCTGATACAGGAGCTGAATAGCCTTGCCTACCCCGATAGCGTACCGACGGCCTGTTTGTCGTCTTTTGGCAGCACCCCGTGTCTGCCATTGCGATTCGGACCCATCCCCGTAAACCGTACTCGGCCATCCAAGAAATGCTTTTGCCAAAGTAAACGTTTACTCTAAACTGGCAAAACCTACTCCCCGCGCTTCCAGGTTGTCAAGTTCTTTTTTTTGCCACAGCTCGCTATGAGCCCCGGACGGCAGACAGTTTAGCCCAGAATGGCCTTGTTCTTGATACTTTCGCCGCGCCACCCGCCAGAGACTCGATGCTTCAAAACCGTGAAAGCAATGCTCGTAGGCGGGGTTCAATCAGGTAATCGTTTGCTGCCATTCGCGCGGCACTCGGTCTGGGATTTTACTCCCTCTTCAATTTGTTCCCCCCGATGCTGCCCACCGGTCTTCCCTATCGAGTTCTCAACTCAAATTTTCTGAAAGTTCTCCTTGACTTTCTTCTATCCCGTAGTATACTTGACCTTGTAGATAACTGAGTGTGGAGTGCGGGAGCTTGTTTACCCTGAGCGGAGCCGAAGGGCTCCCGCTTTCCCCCGGGACAGCACTGCCAATAGAATGCGCAGTCCCGTTAAGCTTGCATCTCCCTTTGGCTAATTCATTTGGAATCAACACTTGCGGGCGCGTCTGATAATATCGCCTCCAACTCCCTTTAGAATGAACACTTCCGGAAGTGTTCATTCTAAAGGCACTTAAAGCGGGATTATACCTTTCACGCAAAGAGGGTGTATAATGCTCGTACTGTGCGAGCACTTCTTCAGGGAATCATCGAAAAAGATAAGGCGCTACACGACCGAATCACACGGAAGTTTCCTAAGACTGTGCGAATTATGGACATGGTATTCGGAACGTTCCTCGACATCGTATCCAATCCACTTTTCGCCATCATCCTTACGCTTGTCCTGGTTCCGTTAGTGACCAGCGAAACAATATCGCTTATTAACGCTCTATCTATGGGTAGCGCGTGGGTAATCGCCGTAGCGTGGCTGGCAAGGTCAAGCCCACTCAAAGACTTTCCGGTTCCTTCAAGATTTATGATGGTTATGTCTTTGGCGGCAATTTTTGCGATTTGCGGGATGTCACTGGGTCGCTGGTCTACAAAACAATGGGAAGCGCATCACAAAGGTGGTGAATCGAAGACGCCACAAGAAATTCCAGCACAGCCAGCAGCAGCTAACAACCTGATATTCAAATTGGATGGAGTTTTCCAAATGGGAGGAATTGCCGGATTCTTGCGTGTTCCGCCAGGACTACCTCCTGAACTTTTTGTCCCGAAAGCTGTTCCTCCCATTGGCAAGGATACGACTCTAGTAATTGTAGGGACAATCGCAAATCCACGGGATATACAAGCAACCGCCTTTGACTGGGTAACCGAAGTCCACCTTTTGAATGAGCGCGTGTTTCAATTAGAGCCAAAGACTCCGAGCAACGATATTTTTATTAACATTCCAACTGGCTCCAAGACCCTCCGCGTTCAGGATTATTGGCCACTTAAGCTAGATATGCGGACCATACCAGCGCACGGAGTTTCCTATGGTTTTTTGTTTGGTATCTTGCACGATATTACGCCTGCCGAGTTCGATAAACTAGCAACGACAGTGAAGGTGTGCTTCAAAGACACGGATGGTAATCAGTGTTGCTATACATACTATACAAGGAAATGACTAGGCTGCATCTTGCACTTTGGCCGTGAGGTTCTTGTATTCAAGATTTGGGGAGAGAATCAGTTTGATAAGCGTATCGCGGAAAAGGAACTGATTCTTGCGGTTATTAAACCGGAAGCACATTTCGTCAAGGTAGGCGGGAAGATGCTTCGCAGAGACTTTATGCCACGTTCCCACGATGCCGCGCTTGAGAAGCGAGAAAGCCGACTCTACGGTGTTGGTGTGGACATCGCCATGCGCGTACTCGCGGGAATGATTGATGGTCCTATGGAGGTTCTTCTGCATCTTGTCCAGCGCCCACGGATAGATAGCCGATTCATCGGTCATAATCACTTCGACGTGGCTTCCGATGTTCGCGTTGATAATCTCGCGGACGGTCGCGGACTTGGCGTCCTCGGCATGAATCATCCGAAGATCGCCGTTACGTTGCCGAATGCCGATGACAACCTGTGGGTCGTTCTTCGCACGCCAACGGCGCTTTTTGCCAGCAACGTAGGTTTCATCAATCTCAACCGTGCCTCCGAGTTTTTCCGGCGCTACTTCCAGCATCGCAGCGCGAATCCGATGGGTGAGGTACCATGCCGTCTTATAGGTCACTTTCAACATGCGCTTGAGTTGGTTCGAGGACATTCCCTTGCGGGATTCGGTAATCAGATAGGTTGCAAGGAACCACTTCCACAGAGACAGGTGAGAGTCATGGAAAATGGTTCCGGCTGTCACGCTAAACTGGTAATGGCATGAATCACAGTCATATTGGAAGCGATTCGCAATCTTCGTGGCCTTCGACTCACAGCGAGGACAGGTCGGGCCTTTGGACCAGCGCAGTTGCTCTAGGACCGCACGGCATTTATCGTCTGAGCCGAATTGCTCAGTTAGCTCTACCAGATTCATGCATTCGTCGAGAGGAGTTCTCATAGCGCCCCCATGCCAAAGAAAAAGAAACATCCGAAGAACATGACCAGCGACGAATTGCTCAAGCACTTATTCCACCCGAAAGTGGTGAAGCACGTTAAGAAGCATGTCGCCAAGTTGAACAAAGTGGCCATGAAGAGAGCATAGCAGGGGGCAGGTTTTGTGTCAAGTATATAATCCCGCTTAAAGTCGTTCAGAATCAACACTTATGAAAAACAGGGGGAGGGGGTCCCGGTTATGGTTAACTAAACCACTAGAGTTTTCTGGATCAACTTCATCAATATTCGACGGCGTAGATGTGGCCCTCGAGGACCACCTTCGACTTTTCCGCCGACGAGCATCGGACACGAATGGGCTTGCCGGCCACAAAACTACCGTATTTGACTTCTCCCGCTCCCCACGAGAGCCCGCTCCAAATTTGCTTGTCGTAGTTGATTTCAACTGGAAGCGGTTTGCCGTCCTGCTCCACCACGATCTGGAGCACTTTCCCGACGGAGGTCCCGTTTGGCGGCCCGCCAGGCCAGCTCCGCATGATTTGCCCGTCCTTGTCGCGCTGTTGAAAAAGGATGCGCAGGTCCCCTTCAGCTGGCGGTTCGAGGGTTGCTTCGATGGTATTCGAGCTTTTGTCCGAGAACGACACATCGATGGGAGTAATTGCGCGGGGGATGCGCACATCTTCTTGAACACCAAGATCGAACTCCGGCGCGGAGTAGCGCCCGAATCCCACCGCCGCCATCTGGCCCGCCCCGAGCTTGATGGTGTTGCCGCTGAGAACAGGCAAGTAGCCAGCATCGCGGAAAATCACGCGTCCGCCCTGCAACGGCTCCTGCACCCGTGAAAGCAGTGGCATTTCGATTTCCTGCACCGATTGCGCCGGGTTCATCACCGTGTAGATTGCTCCGCCAGAATCCAGCGACCCGAATCCGTAGGGCTGCACTTCACCGGGGATTCCACCGAAAGTCTTTGTCCTCCCCATGGCTTGCAACCCTGCATGGATTTTCTGAACTTTTGCGAACCATCGCGCCTTCTCGTCATCCAAAAATTCGAGGTTGCCGTGAATCGTATTCACCCAGCCACCACGCGCAACCATTAAGAGCAGCATTCCCTTCCACGCGTTTGTCTTGCGGTAATAGATGGTTCCCGTGTTGCCGATCATGAATCCCGTCGAATCGATGCGCTCCAGCGGCAACCCGCTTTGCTCGTAGCGCCGGACCATGTGGTCGCTGTAAATATCCATCGACCTCCAGAAATTCACTCCCGGGACATCCGAAGGCCGCGGATCGCCCGAGTAGAGCGAATCAAAAACTTCCAACCAGCGCAGGTCGACCGGATTGCGAAACGGAAAAGGTCCCGCGGTGGATTCCACGTCGCCGCCGAATCCATTGAACGCCACGAGCACTGCGTCCGGATTCTTGGCACGGAATTTCTTCAGCGCTTGGCGAAACGCGGCCTCATTCTTGGCATGAATTTCTTCCGGTGTCTGCGTTTTTTCGGTGGCCGGTGTCGCCGCGCCGAAGTCCACGAAATCAAACTTGAACATGCGGATGCCGCGGTCATACCAATACTGGAGCACATTCATGAAGTCCGGCAGAAAGCCGCCCTCGGAAAACGACATCGTCCCGCCCTTCGCCGTGACCGAGTCCTTCCACTGCGGCGCGGCATCGATCTTCACCAGTTCGTTTGTCCCGAACCACATTCCGGGAAGCAGTCCATTCGCCTTACACTTTGCGATCCACGCGTCCGGTCCGTTGGGCCAGTTGGGTTTGCGCCAAGCGCGGTAACCTCCGTCCGGCGCAAACCAAAAAGCATCCATCATGTAGTAATCGAAATGAACGCCGAACTTGCCCAACCGCACAATTTCGTCGAGCTCCTTCATCGCCAGCGCTTCGGTCAGAGGAATGTTGTCGGACAATTCATCGTAAGCGGACCAATCGTTGTAAACCCAGATGGGATCGCGAATCACCGGCGAGCCGAGTCTCGCGGGCATCCATCGCAGCTTGGAGGGCGAAGCCGCTGCTTCGTGCGGAGGCGCCTTGACGGTTTGTTCTTGCGCCATCGACGCATTCGCGGCGCACACGAAGAGCAGCCCTGCAGCAACACGAAGGAACAAATTAGAAAACTGTGTGATTCTCGATTTCTGTCGCATTTGCACCGGCCCTATTGATTGTCCGTCATTAGTTCTTGCAAACGCCCGAAGCGCCTAACGTTTCCCAGAGGATTGTCCCGGCCAATCGTCCGTGCGAAACGGTGAGGCCGGCAGGCCTTCCTTATTGTATAGATTGCCCTCCGGACTCCCTGCCCAGGCGTAGCGAACGGCCACGGGCGCCGTCACGTCAGCGCTTGAGACGACAACTGTGTCGCCATCGATTCGCGCCTCCGCCCAATGAAACATGTGGTTGCTTCCCGCAATCGCAAATCCTTTCAACGCCCCGCCGCGCGCTTCTAAGCCGGAGCCCGTGTGCTGAAAATGGATCTGGATCTGCGCGGCTGCGATCTTCATCGAATCGTAAAGCGGGCCGGAATAAACGATCTTCTTGCCGTACGTGGTGCCCAGAGCCCACAGCGCCAGGCGCTGGCCAATCTCCTCCTTGCGGGGCGGATGAAGATTCTTGGGATCTCCCACATCGATGGAAACAGCTAGACCGGCGTTGCGTACCGTTCGCGCGGTCAGGAATTGCGCTTCGCGCAGTTCCGCCCAGATGGAATCCCCCAGCTCCGGGCTTGACCCATGGTTCGGTAGTTGCACGATCAGAAAAGGAAAATCGCCTTCTTCCCACGCCTTGCGCCAACCTGCAATCAATGACGGCAATAATTGCCGGTACTGCTCTGCGCGCCACGTATTTCCTTCGCCCTGATACCAAATCGCGCCGCGAATTCGATACGGCTGCAATGGCGCGATCATTCCCTGGTACAAACCCGACGGCGGCCGCGGCGGATCGCCAGCAGAAGTCAAATGCACAATCTGAAACCCGGTAAGCGATTGCAACGTGAGCGGATTCGACACGCCCCATCCGTCCTGCTTCAATTCCTTGAACCAAACGGTGACTTGCTTCCATTCTTTCGTGGCTTGCATTATTTCCGCCGCATAGTTGTCCCAATCGACAATCGTCGGTTGCAGAATCTGCAGCTGAAATTGACCGTTCCCGCGCACCCAGAAGCGGATGCCGGAGAATGCGCTCATATCCGCAACAGAAAGATCCTCGTGAAAGCTCGCTTGCAGCCGGGAAGAACTTACTTCGTCCAACGTCCCCGCCACGCGCGCTGCATAGCCCATGCCTCCCCTTCCGGGGGCGACGAGCTCAAACGCGGCACCGGGAGAATCCGTCCAGCTATACGTCCACGCGCCTCCCGTTGCGGTCCGGGCCGTCCCATCATCGAAATCACTGATGCGCACCGGCAAATTGCCATCGCCGGGCGGCGGCACCAACTCGAAATCATCAAACTCCAACCAGAAGTTGGTCGGCTTGGCTGCAAAAGACTTTACGTTTGGAGGAGAGTCATCCCACTGCCGCACGATGGGCTGCAGGATCGGCTCCCGCCGTAAAGAATCGGGATCGGTCCACTCCTCGCCCGCGGTGCCCGGCCGCGCACTGAGAATGATTCCCACTGGTACTCCGAGGGTCTTGTGCAGGTTGCGCGCGAAAGAATAACTCACCGCTGAAAATGTTCTTGCCGTATCCGGCGAGCAAATTACCCATTCCGCTGGAAGAGTATCGGATTTCGGCGCGAGAGAAACTTCCTGCGGCACGGTAAAAAAGCGAATATCCTGATAATTCGCTTTGGGAATTTCTTCTGCGGCACCGGCCGCGCCGCTCAGCGCAAAGGACATATTCGACTGGCCGGAAGCAACCCAAACTTCACCAAACATCACATCTTTATAGACAATCGTCTTTTTACCCTGAACGCGGAGAACGAACGGGCCTCCGGCTTGCACAGGAGGCAGGACAACTTTCCAATGACCGTCACCATCGGCGATACCTTCTTGCGCGTGGCCTGCCACAGTCACGGAGATCCTTTCACCGGGATCAGCCCATCCCCAAACGCGAATTTCCGCGTCTCGCTGAAGCACCATGTGATCGCTGAAGAGGTGTGGTAAAACCGGCTCGGCCCAAATCGGTGAAATAGCGAAAAACCAAAAAATCAAGACAGCCGGAATTCTTGACCGTCCAATTCCCAAACATTTTTCAACCGAAAGCATCTTGGTTTCCAGATTGTTGGCATTCTTGAGCGGGTAGAGATCAACCTCTGCACCGTCCGCCGTTTCCCCAGATGGCCGCTTCCGCATCCTCAGCGCTCTGCCGTGCCCCTCATCCGTGGCCTCGCCCGCCACTCGCGCACCCGCGATGATACAGGAGTCTCCTCAAATCGCACACACGCGCAAATCAAGATCCCCAAGATATCGGGGAGGAATGGAAGTACCGTGGGAGAAAGATCAACTGCCTTATGACTCGTTTCTGCAAAAGAATAAAATGACGATCCGTTGATTGGACCTGCTTTTGGCTCCGCCCACTTCCGATGAAATCCATACGCTGGCTGTTAACCGAATGTTCTTGCGTGTCAGGCATGGGGAGCCTGAACAACATTGCTGCGCCCTTAGTCACCTCTAACGTATTCTGCGGGGTTCAGCGCGCCTAAATCTTGAGGAGCCACCGAAATAACCGAGAGGGTAAGCTGAAATAAATGATAATTCGGCAAAAGTAGTGACACGGCACAAACCGCCCCATTTTTATTGGCGAAATGAGCTATGGCGGAGAGGGGGGGATTCGAACCCCCGTTAAGGGTATTAGCCCCTAAAACGGTTTAGCAAACCGCCGCATTCAGCCGCTCTGCCACCTCTCCGGTGAGGGCTTTTGTTAGTTTATCACGAACCCCGGGTTTTTTTGACTGGTCTCTTGCTGGTGACTGTGGCCCTGAATCCATCCATCATTCGGCTGCGATCCGCACAGCCGCACACCGCAAGCCCTTCGCTCGCCGGGAAGGTTCACTTCGCGAACCTTCCTCTCCAGTCCAAAAATTCGGTGGTCCATCTCCATGAATCTTCTTCAACCCAGCTTTTCCTTCTTGCATTGTGAGCATGCCGTTGATGCCTGGGACAGTCATGTGCTACGACGTGCCGGAAGCGCATTTGCCAGGTTTCCGCCTGTCAGGATTTTGCGGAAAGACGTCCGTTTTCACCCTGACCAACCATTTAACGTCTCCTTCCGTCAAAGTGAGCGGGTCGATTGCAAGCGAGGGTTCCGCCGGGACGGAACGGTAGTTCTTTCCTTTCGGGTGTTTTGAACATAAAATGGGCATCCGGAGCCGGCTACAGCCCTTGAGAGGGTGCGGCTGGCGTCGGCGGAAATGCCGGGGATGCCGTTTCCAGTAAGTTCCGTGCCTTGAAGACTGCACCGCGAAAGTGGAGCGAACCCCCCGCGAAACATTTCGACCCGAATGGGCGTATCTAGTAGAGGCAGCCGAACGGGCACCGTTGTCCCCCCGGAATCAATCGTTTTGGAATCGCTTAAGAGGAAGTCCGTGGCGGAGGCGAGGGGACAAGACGGCTGTGTGGCAATTCGAAGGGGAATCAAATGAAGACCTGGCATAAAATAGCGATTGGCGCGGGCGCCGTGGTGGTGCTCGGCGGGATAGTTTTGTTCAGCGTGAACCAGGCGAACAAGGGCGTGGTCACGGTTCAAACGGCCAAGGTGGCCAATCAGGAGAGCTTGGTATCGCTGGTGACAGCCTCCGGCGAAATCAAGCCGACGACCTATACAAATGTGACCGCCCAAGGGTTCGGCAGAATCACCGCCATCCTGGTCAAAGAGGGCGACCACGTCAAGAAGGGTGACAAATTGCTCCTGCAGGAAAATGTGCAGGCGTCCGCGGACGTGCAGGCGCAGTCGGCGGCAGTCAATTCGGCGGAGTCGGGAGTGGAAGCCGCGGGAGCCAGTTACAAGGCCGCGCAATCGGACCTGATCTCACAACAAGCAAACCTGGAGAAGGCCAAGCTAGATTTTGAACGTGGCCAGGGCCTTCTTAAAGATGGTCTGATTCCCAAACAGGATTTTGATCAACGCAAGACAGCCTATGATGGGGCCGTGGCTGCGGTCGAATCGGCGCGCTCACGCGTGCTGTCTCTGAAAGCGCAATTGGATCAGACGCGCTCGCAGGTGAATCAAGGCCGTGCGGTGGGGATGCGCCTGAAGGATGTTTTGCAAAAGACTACCTACACCTCTCCGATCAACGGGATCGTGAGCTATCTGCCGGAGCGCGTGGGCGATTACGTCGTGCCCGGAATTCAGAATTCGAATGGCAGCTTCCTGATGACTCTTTCGGATATGTCGGTGGTGACCGCGGAAGTGAAGGTCGACGAGACGGACATCGTCAACGTGAGAATGGGCCAGGAGGCCGACGTGACGATCGACGCGGTGCCCGGAAAAGTTTTCAAGGGCAAGGTGACGGAAATTGGATCGCAGGCCGTGCTGCGCAGTTCGGGACTCACCACCACGCAGACCACCACCAGCACGCAGGAAGCGAAAGACTTTAAGGTTGTCGTGACGCTGGCGAGTCCGCCGGAGAATCTGCGGCCCGGTCTTTCAACGACCGCCAAGATCAAGACGGCGGAGCGGAAAAACGTGGTGGCGATTCCGATTCAGGCGCTGGCCGTGCGCACCCGCAAGGATCTGGAGGAAGCGGCCAAGAATGCCAAGAGGCAGGGCAATTCGAGCGTGACGCTGGCCGCGCCGCCGCCTCCGGCCCCCGGGGATCCCAAGAAGGATGAAGTGCAAGGGGTGTTCGTGGTCAACGGCAACAAGGCGGTGTTCCTGCCCGTCGAGACCGGCATTGCCGGCGTGACCGATATTGAAGTCACAAAAGGATTGAAAGCCGGTGACGAGATCGTCGTTGGCAGCTACAAGGCGCTACGCACCCTGAAGCCGGAGTCGCAGATCAAGGTCGACAATAGCGCGCCGAAGAAGCAGGACGATCAGCAAAGCTGACGCGCGCCCACGGAACAAGGGAGATTCGAATGCCTGTCGAGACAGCAGCCACGGATACCTACCGGGAAGACCTGGTCAGCTCCGGAGTGGTGATCAAAACCGAAGCGCTGACCAAGGTCTACGAAATGGGCGCGGAAAAAGTGCACGCCCTGAGTGGCGTGGACGTGGAAATCCGCAAGGGCGAATACGTGGCCATTATGGGGCCGTCCGGATCGGGGAAATCCACGTTAATGAATCTGATCGGCTGTCTGGATTCACCGAGCGCCGGGAAGTACTGGCTCGCCGGGCGGCTGGTGAGCGACCTGGATGATGATGAGCTCGCTTACATCCGCAACAAAGAGATTGGCTTCGTGTTTCAGACCTTCAACCTGTTGCCCCGCGCGACCGCGCTCCACAACGTCGAATTGCCGCTGATCTACAACGGAACGCCATCGGAAGAACGCATCGAGAAAGCGAAGAAGGCGCTCGAACGCGTCGACTTGGTGGATCGCATGAACCACAAGCCGAACGAACTTTCAGGCGGCCAGCGGCAGCGCGTGGCGATTGCGCGAGCCCTGGTGAATTCCCCGTCGATCGTGCTGGCGGATGAACCCACCGGGAACCTTGATTCGAAAACCGGCGAGGAGATCATGGCGCTCTTCGAGAATCTGTACCGCCAGGGAAATACCATCATTCTCGTGACCCATGAGCATGACATCGCCCAGCATGCCCACCGCATCATCTTTATCCGCGACGGCAAAATCGCTTCCGATGAAGCAGTCGTGAAGAAGTAACCGGACAATTCGGCTCTTTCATTCCCTCGAAAACTGAATAAGGTATTGGCACCGGCTCAGACAAAGTCGGCTGCCTAAGGGTGTCTTTTGCGCGCCGAGAGGCACCAGCGGAACGGAAGGGAAAGGAAGAACCTGATGGTGAATAAGGCTGCGAAGAAAGAGCCATCCCTGGAGGGCGATGTCCTGGAGCTTGCTGCAAACAAGGCGCGAGAATATGTCCGTAACGTTTCTGAACGAAGAGTGGGACCTTCCGGGGCCTCTATAGCGGCGCTGGCCGAACTTCACGAGCCCTTTCCTCCATCGCCGCGTGACCCCAGCGACGTAATTGAGAGGCTCGATCAAATCGGCTCCGCAGCAACAGTGGCGACGACCGGGGGACGCTACTTCGGCTTCGTGAACGGCGGAATGGTTCCGGCAGCCATGGCTGCGAGTTGGCTTGCGGCGGCATGGAACCAGAATGTGGCGTTGCGCGCCATGTCCCCCATCGCGGCGGAATTGGAGGAAGTCGTCCTTCGTTGGGTCTGCGAGGCGCTGGGATTGCCTGCGGACTGCGCGGGGGGACTGGTTACCTGTGCCACCATGGCGAATTTCACGGCGCTCGCCACCGCCCGGCAGGCGCTTTTGGCGCGCGCCGGATGGGATGCGGCCGCTGATGGGATGTTTGGTGCCCCGCCGATCGAAGTAGTCGTTGGCGCGGAAGTGCACGCATCGATTCTGAAAGCGTTGAGTCTGGCGGGATTTGGAAGGAAACGCGTAACCATCGTGGAAGCGGATGGCCAGGGACGAATGCGTGCCGATAAGTTGCCGCGCCTATCGGAGCGGGCGATTGTGTGCATCCAGGCCGGGAACGTAAATACGGGAGCGTTCGATCCCGCTGGGGAAATCTGCAAAGCGGCGAAGGAGCAGGGCGCGTGGGTGCATGTGGATGGGGCATTCGGATTGTGGGCCCGCATTTCGCCGAAATACGAGCGCTTAACGTCCGGATTCGAACGGGCTGACTCGTGGGCCACGGACGCGCATAAGTGGCCCAATGTTGGTTATGACAGCGGCTTGGTTATCGTCAGGGATGGCGTTGCGCTGCGCACGTCGATGGGCATAACCGCGGCATATCTTGAAGCCGGCTCGCGGCGCGAGCCGATGCATCACACTCCGGAATCGTCCAGGCGCGCACGCGGCGTGGAACTGTGGGCGGCGCTGAAATCGCTGGGGCGGTCAGGGTTGTGCGCGCTAATCGAGCGGACCTGCGCCCACGCGCAGCGGTTTGCCCAGGGGCTGCGAGAAGGCGGCTTCGAAGTGTTGAACGAAGTGGTGATTAATCAGGTGCTGGTCTCCTTTGGCCGCCCCGAAGTCACACGAGAAGTGATCCGGCGCGTCCAGGAGGACGAAGCGTGCTGGTGCGGCGGAACAGTCTGGCAAGGGAAGACCGCGATGCGGATCAGCGTGTCGTCCTGGGCGACAACTGAGAGGGACGTGGAAATCAGTCTAGAAGCGATTATGCGCATCGCTGGTGAATGCCGTGCGGCATCATAACCCTCTGCAAGGTCAAGGGGCTTGCGCAGAATTTCTTCGAGAAACTACTGGCTATGGGCGACGCTTGAATTCTCAAGATCGGCAAAAGTCTGGGCCGCGCTCAGATGGGTGCGAGAGAGGCGGTCGTGCCAGGTGAGTTCGTCTTCGTCCCACATGGCCCAGAGGAAACCTAGAAAGAGAGTTCCCGCGGAAAGGATGTAGCCTGCGCTGCGCAGAAACATCTGCCGGGGCGTAGGCGGTTCGCCGGAGAAGCTGACGACCTGCAAACCGCGCACCATCATGCCCGGAGTTGTGCCGCCGAAGATGGTGAAGAGCGCGAAGTATTGCAGGTAAACGATGGCGAACGTCGTGGCGTAAACAGCGGCGCTCAATTTGCTCAGCGTAAATTGCCCGCCCAGCGAGCCGAAGAGCATCAGGAATCCCCCATACGCAAATAACAAGCAGCACAAATCGATGAGCGCGGCAAGGCGGCGCTCGTCGATGGAGGCTACCGGATGAATACCGGGCAGGGATTTTCTTGCTGCTTCAGCGGGCTGCGTTAGCGGGATTGTTTGCGAATCCGGCGGCAGAGAGACGTCGATCTCCATGCTCGAATCTTCGAAAACCCGTTTCTCGGAGGGGCGGCCGATGGCGATGGTAAAGGAAAAGTCTTCCTCGGCGGAAGCCGGAGGCTCCGCAACCACGACGGAAGAAGGCGCTGGCGTCTTGCAGGAGTGGTCGTTGAAGGCGAATCGGGATTGGGCGGCATTTGGAGCAAGCTTTCGACGCCGCGTGCGATAAGCATCGAGGCGTTGTGCGAGTTCGCCCCTCCAGGCCGCGCCTTGCTGCGGCGGGTGCGAGACGACCGGAGTTTGGTTAACGAGATCGACCCCGGCGCTGCCAGAATCTGCGCCCACGGAGAGATGCTCCCTCGCGGAATTATGTGGGGAATCGTCCCAGATAGAAGGGCCGACGGAAAAAGATGAATCACAGAAATTACAAGCGCGCACGCTGGACGGCAATACCGCGCCACACTGCAAGCAAGTTTTAGTCACCGGTTAGTTTTGCGCTGCGGACGCTTCCACTCCGGTGAGGAGGGAACTTTTCAAGAATAACATGCGCGGGAATGTCAAGCACACAAAGCAACGAGATTGTGGCTAAAGAGACAGCGGGTCGGAGCCGATGAAACGGGGAAGTGCGGAGCTTCAGGCGTCCATTTGCTGCGCGAGCATGTCCCGGCTGAACGAGATGCGGCGCTCCAGAGCGACGGCGGCGAAATAGGCGCACTGCCCGCGTTCCAATTCCGTCCAGGCCCGCAGGGAAGGAACAACGCGGGCGACCGTGGAGCGCAGGAAATTCAAGAGGCTGAAATAGGCGCCAATGGCCTGGACGCCCGTGCGGTCCTCCGGGCGTTCCGGACAGAGCTGCAGAAGCTGCATGACGCGCTTGAAATCATCACCGGAAGCGATCCGCTCGATGCCAGTGACGTCCTTGACCTCTGCCGAGAGCACCTGCTTCGCGGACGCGGCAATGAGCGAGCGGCAATAAAAGAAGAAAAACTGCAGCAACGCCGCTGCCGAGATAACGAAAATGACGGCGGCGATCATCGGTGTGCCACCGCCAGGCGCGCGGGTTCGATGCGCGCCTCTTCGGGAACTCGCCAGATGGCGTAGGCCCAGGCCAGGGGCAACAGGCAGCCGATGACCGGTAAGAGATAACCCATCCGGAAAAACAGGTCAGGCCGAAGATTGGATATCGCGTAAGTGGCGGCATGGGCGCTGAAATACACACCGAGAGAGAGGACGACCTGAACTAGAAGCGCACGGGTCTCCCGCAGCTTCAGGATCGCGCCCCAAAGCACGTAGGTCAGGACCAAGCCCACAAAGTAAAGATTCTGAGAGAGTTCAAAAGCAAAATGCGTAACCATTCGTGACGAGGACTGATTGACCGTAGCGTAGGAAAACAAGGCAGTTCCTGCGAGGAGGAGCACAGCACCTAGGCGGACATATCGTTCCACCTTCAATTCATGAAACACAAGCGAATAGAGGCTAATCAGCGCGAAGTACAGGCTGATAACCAGCAAGGCTTGCGAATAAAAGTAAAAATAGCGGTATTCTAAGGACGAGTACCCATAGTGTATGAGCACACGAAATTGCCCCAAGCTAACGAGAGCGCTAAAGAGCATGTACAGATTGAGGAAGAAATAGCGCCGGAACGCCCTTCTGTGAAGCGAACAGACCACCACCGACGCTTCAAAGAGCGTTGCCAAGAACCAAATAACCCAATCAGCGGGACTAAGCATCTCGGCTCTTTTCAGGCGCCCAGATCCCGCGACTGCTTATCTCAGTGCGGGTCTATCAAAAGGGCGGGGGAATTGGTACGCCATTGGCGCTGAGAGCGGCTGTGCCGTTCCCGTGCGCAGTGACTACCGCCTTCAGACCCATTGCCCCGGTCAGAACGAGCATGGCGAACAATACAACCGTGAGTTTGCGTGACATTGTGCCTCCGAGGGATGAACGAACCCTGGAGACAGTGTATCTCTTAAGACACCAATGTCAAGCAACTTGGGCGACGAGTCTGTATCGAATCGATATACATCCTCCCGTCCCATCGTTTCGATAAGCTTTCGCTCACCGGATAGGTGGGACAGTGTTCGATCCCGTGCAGGATAGGTTTTGGGCCTGTACGGGTCAACAGTACTGTGGTACCAAAGAGTTTGGTACTCGCTGTGTGAGAGTATTCTAGAAACCTTCGGCGAAGACCCCAAACGCGATTCTCCTCGGTGCGTCCCGGCAACGCGATGCCCATGCGCCACTGCTTCTGCGTGCGCCAGGCGAAAGCCAGTTATGCGCAAGCGGGTACCGTGTGCCTTGACACGTTCGCACGCGAGTCCGTAGCATAAAGAATTGCGTCACGCCGGCGTAGCTCAGTGGTAGAGCGAGGGTCTCATAATCCCTAGGCCGTGGGTTCGATTCCCCCCGCCGGCACCAACTTTCGTGGTTCTCATCGATCCAGATCCGAAGTCGTAATCCAGCGCTGGAGCCACTGATTTCCCTCCACCACAATGCTCCCCACGGCTAGAGGTGTATGCTCAACCCGCATCTCCGCGGAAAAAACATGAGAGGGCGATGTGGGAAGCAGCGTGCCTAACTCTGTCAGTTTGATACTGGGGCGAAGAAGAGTGAAGCATGAGTGATCGCGCGGAAGTTCTTGGCATTTTGCGTGAATCCGGCGTCATGGTGTTCGTCAACTCCAAGGCCGGCGGAGGTCGGGCCCCCTCTTATCTAGGACAAATCCAGAAACTTTTCGAGTCGAACCAGGTCCAGGCGCAATTCGTGATGACGAACAGTGCGGCGGAACTCGAGCGGTCCGCGCAAGATGCCATTTTGCAGCGACAGCGCGCGCTCTTTGCGATGGGGGGAGACGGAACATTTCAGGCGCTGGCGAATGCGGCCTTTGGGACCGACGCGCTCCTGGGTGTCCTTCCCCTGGGAGGAGGAAATGATTTCGCGGCCGCGCTGGGCCTGCCGGACGATCCCGTCAAAGCAGCGGAAACCCTCCTGCGTGGCCATCCGCGCTTTGTGGATCTTGCGAGAGTTCGCACCGCCGCGGGACGAACGCGCTTGTATGCGGGCGGAGGCGGTATCGGACTTGACGCGGAGGCGGCAGTCTACGCGAACGGCGTGTTTCGCCATTTTCCCGGCCGACTCCGGTATATTGCGTCAGCACTGCGCGCCTTGGCGGGGTATGTGCCCATCGACGTGCGGCTGGAATTCCCGGACAGCGATTTCGGCGCCATGGAAGCCAAAGCGCTTCTTGCGGGTGTGCTCAACACTCCGACTTACGGCGCGGGGGTGCAGCTGGCTCCAGAAGCAGACATTGGCGATGGTTTGCTCGAGGTCGTCTTGCTTGAAAATCTTAATTTGCTTGAAGTAATGGCGGTGTTGCCGCGCCTGATAGGCAGCGGTGAACTTCGAACATGCCGATTGAAGCGCTGGCGTATCCAGCGTGTGCGCTTGACGACGGGGCGAAGCTGCCTATTTCACGGCGACGGCGAGATCATCGGGCCGACGCCGGTGGAAATCGAAGCTGTACCGCGGGCAATTCAGGTGCTGGCGCCATCGATAGAGTAAGATTCGCAAACCGCCGGTTCCCATCTCGAAGCTGGATCGTAGGGGTCGACGAGCAAAGGATCGGAATCGCCCGGCGAAAAATGCGCCTATTTCTTCTTGCGTATTTTGCGGCGAATGTCGGGCCAGAATTCCTTTACGACGTAGGTGATGGTGTCATACCCTACTTGCGAGCCCCACACGCTGGCGCTATTCCGCAGAGTTTTATCCGCATGCGGATGATAGCTGTACGTGGAAATCCCTGCCGCAAGAGCGCTACCGAAAATCTCCGAGTAGTTCATCTGCGAATGTCCGGAATCGGTGCGCGTGACGACAACGCGCGTAATTGCATACCCGGTGCGGTGCCAGAAACTTCCCTTGCCCGACTGGAAGAAACGAGGATCCTGACGAAGCAAAGACGGAAAGACCGCGCTGGTCAAAAAGTTCTCGATGGTGCCATCGGCCGTGGACGCTCCGAAACGCTTTCCGTATCCAGCGGCACCCTGGCCATAGCCGGGCTCGCTATTTTCCGCCTGGCTAATGCCGGCGAGAAATCCGTACCACGGATACTGCACATAGTCGAAGGAACTCCGCGCCACGACCTTGAATTTTTGTCCTGCCGTGAGAGGCGGAACCTGGTTCGCGTTTTCCAGCGTTAGAAAGTTTGGCAACGTAAAGAAGAGCCGATCCTTGGATGTGCCGCTGGTTTGGCTCTGGCTGTCTTTCTCCTGAGCTTCCTTGCTCTTGTCGGTAGCCGGCGGTTTCTCCGTTGAAGAAGACTGCGTGGAAGGCGCATCACTCTGCTTCGGCGTCGGAGCGTCCGGCTTGTCCTGGGCGATGCAACTTGCCGCCCCCGCGGCAGTCGCAAGAAACAGCCCTATAAACTTGTGAGCTCTGCTTGTTCGCAATCATCTCCCCTGGTGTCCGGAACTGCCCTTTGGCTCGGCATAGGTCAGTGTATCCGAGTTCAGATGCCGCTACCCTGCAATTTGGGTGCATCGAGAGCCGATTTGACAAGCGGATCAATTTGCAGGGTGGCCATGAAGAAGACAACGGTAAAACTCAGCTCTTTTTCTTGTCCATTTTGAGATTCAGAACGATGTCCTTGCGGCTGTCGAAGCTGGAAACCGTGCGGGTCTGTGACTTGGCGCCTTCCTTTTCGGCGTGCAATTCGTAATCGGCATTGGGATCCAGGCCGCTGAAGCGGTAACTGCCGGTGTCATCCGTGTAACTGCTGCGGACGGAATTGGTGCGCACGTTTTTCAGAAAAACGACGCTGCCGGAAAGAGGGGTATCGGACTTGTCGGTCACAACGCCGCGGACGGTGCGGAGCTGGGCTTCGCGCTTCTTGTCCTGAGCCACGCTAACGGTGGCAAACAGGGAGAGAACCACCGCCAGACCGCAGATGCGCCGCCACATGCTCATCCCTTGCCTCCCGCAGCGGGGAGCATGCGGAACACCATGCTCTCCTCGTTGCCGCCGGATTTCGCATCGATGGCGCGCGTCTGCTCCGCGAAACCCTTGACACTAACCACCATCTCATAGTCTGAGCCCTGGGGCACACGGACTGCAAATTCGCCGCGCGAATTGGTGTAGCTTTCCCAGCGGAATTTCTTCTCTCCGACTTTGCGGATGCGAAGCTGGACGCCGGGAAAGGAGAGCGCTTTGTCTGTAAAGACCGTTCCGCGAATCAGAAAATCACTGGCATGGCTGTATTTTTTCTTGCCCGGTTTGCCAGGATTGGAAGCCGGAACGGGCGAAGCGGGAGAAGAACCAGAGGGTGCTGGAGCAGGTTCCTGAGCCCGCGCGAACGCCACGCTGAAGGAGAGGGCAAGTGCCGCCATGCACAGAATGACGATGAACTGCGGGCGCGGAATGATGTAGCTCCTTGTGTATTTAGATGGCGGCGCGAGCACGGGTGGATGCCAGCAGAATTGGGACGTGTGCGCTACTCCTCGTCTTCTTCCTCGTCTTCGTCGTCATCATCGTCGTCGATGAGATCGCCGTTTTCCCCGGGCTTGTCCTCTTCTTCGTCTTCGTCGTCCTCTTCGTCCGCGTCGTCGGCGATGAGGTTCAGGTGGACCGGATGCGTCTGCGAAACCTCGAGTTCGGATTCGCACTCGGGACAGCTCAAGATCTCGCCTTCCTCGACTTCGTCTTCGTCGACGTCGATTTCGGCGGAACATTCAGGGCAACGAATCACGGCTCCACCCTCCGAACAGTGTTTGCAAAGTGGGGGTACAAGAACCCCGCCCACCACCACGCAGGTTATTATATACCGCGACGCCGGAAGTCAACTCCCGTGCATGGGAGCACTGCTTTGGACGCCATGGCCTCGCGGACAGAAAGACCATTTGGAATGAACTCATCCAGAGAGTACCCCGAACGGCCAGTGGTTGGCATTGGGGGCGTGATAATAGAAGAGGGTCGGGCGCTGTTGATCCGCCGCGGCAGCGAGCCTTTGCGCGGGGAATGGTCGATTCCGGGCGGGACGCTGGAGCTGGGCGAGAGCCTGGAAGAAGGCGTCGCTCGCGAATTGCTCGAAGAAACGGGAATCGAGGTTCGCGTACTGGAGCTGATCGAGGTGTTCGACCGGGTTTTCCTGGAGGATGGGGTGACCGGCGGGGAGGCCAAACGAAGACCGCGATTTCATTTTGTCATCGCGGATTATCTCTGCGAACGCGTGCGCGGCGAACCCCGGGCGGCGAGCGACGTGACCGACGTGGCCTTCGCGCGTGAAGAGGAACTCTCCCGATTTCATCTCACAACGACCGCGACGCGCGTGCTGAAGAAAGCGTTCGCGATGGACCGCGCGCGGCAGGCCGCGAAATAGCGGGCCACGGACCAGGTCAAGGCGCTTTGGCGATTTCGATGCTTCCGTTGGAATCGGTGAGCTGAAGCTGGCAGCCGCCCGGACCGATCGTGCCGTTCAGGGTATCGCCCCCGATGTTGCCTGTTGAGGTGACCGGCAAGTCGGAGGAAATGCGGCCGAAAGAAGTCCTGGCCGTGAGGTTGTAGCCCAGGCCTTCCGGAATGTGCACGCGGATGGAAGAGAACGAGGTCTTAAGAGAAATGTCGCGGCAGCCGCTGGCGGGCCGCGTGGTGGTCACGGAGATCGCTCCGTTCTGATTGTCCACAGTGATGCGTCCGCCGATGGATTCCAAGGTGACGCCAGCGAAAGAAGTATTTACGCCAGCGTCGCCCTTTACGTTTCTCGCGGTGACGGAACCGTTGCTGTTTTCCACGGTCAGATTGCCGTTGAGGCGGTCGGTCATGACGCTCCCGAAACTGGTCTTGGCAAACGCATCTCCGCCGATGTCAGTGAGCGAGATGCCGCCGTTGCCGGTTATGGCGCGAATACCCTTGGGGATGTTGGAGGCTTCGATGGCGCCGAACGAAGACTTCAAGGTGACGCTGCCACGGGCGTCGCGCACGGTGATTTTTCCGTTGGAGGTTTCAGCGTCCAGAGCGCCGCTGATGGCATCCAGCTCGATGTTGCCGAAGGAATCGCGAATGGTCACAGCGCCGCCCACCACAGAGCTGCCCTTGACGCGGCCATTGTTGGTGGTGCAATTCACGCGCCCATGGACGTCGGAAAAAGCGACGTTGCCGAAACTGTCGGTGATTTCGGCAGTGCCGCCGATTCCCGAAATCTCGATGTTGCCGTTGTTGTCGCGGACCGAAAGATCGCCACGGATATTCCGTGCTTCGACGCTCCCAAAAGATGTTGAAATGATTGCCGAAGCGGCATCCGTTAGAGTGACCGCGCCATTGCCGCCGGTAATGTTTGCCGCGCCCTGAATGTTCCGCGCAGTGACGCTGCCAAAACGATTGCGTACCTCGAGAGCGCCCTTTACATCCGAGACTTGCACGGAGCCGTTGTTGTCGCTGACGGAGACATTGCCGGCGGCTCCGGTCAGCTCGACGCTGCCAAAAGCATTGGTCCAGCGGCCCGCGCCCGCGTCACGGACGCTTAGGGTGCCATAGGCATTCTCCACGTCCGCGGCCCCATGCACGCCGGACACTTCCACGCTTCCGAAACTGTTGCGCACCGTAATGGGGGCGTCGGAGGGCATCGCAATGTCATAACTGACGGACCAAGAAGACCGCCTGCTGGAGTGAAACCACTTTTTCTCTTCCTCTGGATAGATGGTCTTGATGCGCACGCCTTCGCCGGTCTGCTGTACTTCGATTTTGATTTCTTGCGCGAAGGATTCCGCCTCCTCGTGCGAGCTGGCCTCCGCGCGGATGGTAGCGGAAACCCTGACGTCGCGGCCGGATTCGCCGTGGAGCGTGACAGTGCCGAACTTGTGCTCGATGCGCACGGACTGGCCGGCGCCGAGCGTCACCGTCTGGTGAAAATCCCTCGATACTTGATCCTGGGCGGGAGTTGCGGCGAGTGCGTGCCTGGCCGGGGAAAGCAGCATGGTGGAGAGCAGTCCCGCGACTGTTGCGACACGCAACGGGACTCTCCGGAAAATGGGCTGATTACGAATCATTGCGGTTTCGCCTCCAAGACTTCCTCGAGCGTGCGCTGCTTTTCCTGGTACATGGCGAGCAACTGGTAGCGCAGTTGGGCGTTCGAAGGATTCATACCCGCTTGGGCGCGCAGCTCACCGATGGCGCTGTCCAATACCAGCAATTTTTCATGGTAGTTGGCGAGCAGCGGCGTCGCGGGATTTTCGAGTTGCGGCTGGGCTTGCACAGCGAGTTTGTCGATGGCCCGCTCGTAGGCTGCTTGCGCGCTTTCCACTTCTTTCAGGGTGCCGCTCTTTAACAGCGAATTATTGTCGTCGACGGTCCGACCCGGGTGGTGGATAAATAACCAGCCTGCCGAAATCGTCAGCAACAAAACGAAAGCACCTGCCAGAGCTGTTTGCCATCCCAGTGAAATGTTAGGCAAAAACGAGAACCAACTCCTGCGTCCGGCACCCCGCGCATTTCGCGCTGCTTCTTCAGCGAGGGCGCGCTCGATGCGCGGCCAGAACGAAGGGCTGTCCGAGTACTCGCGCAGTTCGCTCGCGGCGACGCTCAGCGACTTCCAGGCACGAACCTCTTCGGCACAGAGCGGGCAGGAGGCAGCGTGCGCTTCCAGCGCCGCCCACTCGGCGAGCGTGCCGTCCTCAAAAATCCGATCGCGGTCGCTACAAGTGATATTCATCGTCGTTCACCGTGTCTCCGCGGCGCTGTTGCGCGGCGGTTCCAGCATCTGGCGAAGATTTTTCTTCGCCTGAAAGAGCGTGTTCTTCGAGGCCGTCTCGGTCATCTCCAGCATTCCAGCAATCTCCGCATGGCGGAAACCTTCCACTTCATAGAGAAGAAAAACATCGCGCTGGTGTCGAGTCAGCTTCCCCAGCGCACGCTCCAGCGCCATGCGCAACGTGGGATGGGCGCCCGGCGCGCGAGGCTCAAGCCGCGGGGTCTCCTCGGAATCGTCATTCGCGATTTCTTTCTTGCGCAGCCGGCTGCGCCGCGCGTCGTAACAGGTGTTGATCAGGATGCGGTAAGTCCACGTGACGAAACTCGATTGGCCCCGGAAGCTGGCGATGCTGTGCTGCACTTTCATGAAAGTATCCTGGACGGCGTCTTCGGCGTCGATGGGGTTGCCAAGGACATTGCGCGCCAGATTCTTCATGCGCGCGCCATGCAGCGCATACAGCCGCTCGTAAGCGCGCAGATCTCCCGACCGGCAGGCCGCAGCCAGTGCGGCGTCCTCGCTCAGGGCATCCATGGCGGCCGGACTGGGGCCGCCAGCATACTGCTCGGAAGGTTCCACCCAGGTCCCCCGTTCGCGCGGCGTTGAAGAGATTCTAGCCTTCCAAGGCAGCGCAAGTCCCATAGTTCCCATTCCTGGCTCCTGGGGTATAGACGATGGAGCGAGGCAGAACGTCAGGGGTAGAAGGGGAGGCGGATCCTAATTGCATCCCCTATATTGTCAGTAGTTTACAGGGCAGCCCATCAGCCGGCGACGGCATCCGGCAGGGCGCCGCGAGTGCGCTCGCGGCGGTTGAATTCCTTAACCGCGGCATAGAGATCGGCGGGAGTAAAGTCCGGCCACCGTTTTTGCAGGAACACGAATTCCGCGAAAGCGCATTCCCAGAGGAGAAAATCGGAGAGGCGCTGTTCGCCGCCGGTGCGAATAAGCAAATCGACCTCCGTGGAGCCGCCGCGGTGGACTTCCGCAAGCACGTCGCTGAAGGACTCCGGAGAGAGTTCGGTGACTTTGTAAAAGCGGCAGGCGGCGTGATAGATGGCTTCACGGGCGGAATAATCGACGGCGAGGCGAAGGTGCAGCCGCTCGCCTTTTGCCGTGGCAGCTTCCGAATCCGCGATGGCCTGGCGGAGCGTGGCGGGCAGGCGGTCCCGGCGCCCGATGATGCTGAGGTGCACGCCCTCGTCGATACAGTGCGTGGTTTCGGTAAGCAGGTATTCGTGAAGCAGCCGCAAGATGGCGTGGACTTCGGCGGCGGGACGCTTCCAATTTGCGGAAGAGAGTGCGAAAAGTGTGAGGGTGTGAATGCCGATGCGCGGCGCGGCCTCGATGACGCGGCGCGCCGTTTCGGCGCCCGCACGATGGCCGGCGAAGCGCGGCAAACCCCGCGAGGCGGCCCAGCGGCCATTGCCGTCCGAGATGATGGCGACGTGGAGCCGGGGAGCCTGGGCGATACCCGGCTGGACCACAGGTATTTGCGTAACTGTAAGAGGATGCATGAGCATGTTCTTTCTCCGCCGCGGAAGAAGTGATACAAACTACTCTGCAATACAAAGTGACAAGCCAAAAAAAATCTGCGTTCAGCCTTCGCGCGTCGCGCGAATCAACGCTTCCATGTGGTTCAGGTATCGCTCTAGGGCCCGTCGCCCGGCGGCCGCCAGGCGATACTCCGTTTTCGGCAGTCGTCCGTCAAAGGATTTCGCGCACGTGATGTAATCGGCCTCTTCCAGCTTTCGGGCGTGAACGCTGAGGTTGCCATCGGACGTTTTCAGGAGCGCTTTCAATTCATTGAATGTGAGCGAGCGGTTCACCGCCAGCGCGCTGACGATACCCAAGCGGATGCGCTCGTGAATCAGGCGGTCGAGATCCGCGGGCGTGGCTTCGCGGGCCGGATTGCGGATGGCCTCCAGCGGGACCCCAGTCTCGCGAGAGCGCGGATGACGTTCTTGACGCGCGGTAGACGATTTAGCCATGCGAATTCCTGTTAGCCTCCATAGTGCCTGGCGATCCACCACCCAAAGCCGATCTGCACGACTCCGAAGCCCGCGGCCATGAAGGCATCTCCCCAGACGGCCGGGGCGAAAAGCGCGGCGCCGCCGAGCGACATCAGGCACAAGCCCATCACCGGGACAACGCGAACGGAAAATGCCCCGCCGGTCACAATAGCTGTTCCATATAACAAGAGCCAAACACCGGGCAAAGCGGAGACGATGCCAGCGTAATAAAGAGCGAAAGTCAGCAGGCCGCCAACAACAATGGGAGGCGCAAAACTAAGAAGAAATTTGCGGCCAGGCCCCGAGAAGAGGGCGGAGTTGGCACGATGCGCTTTGGTGGCCGCAGCGGGCGCGGCAATGGCCACGGCGACAAAGGCCTCGATCAGCCAGACGGCCAGCCAGGCGCGTGGGGTGGTCTGCCGGGAAGCGGCAAAGGCGGCCACCAGCGCGGTAATTCCCATGGCCACCCCACCCCAGCCGGGGACAGCGGTAAACTCGGCGGCGCTTTCCATGGTCTCGCGGATGTAGCGGAGATGATCGGCGGCGCGAGCATCGATGGGGATGGGCTCGCGTTGCGGGGAGCGAAGTGGACCAGAGAAGGCCATGAAGGAAAGACTAACCGAATTCAAGAGGACTGTCAAGTACTTTACGGCGCAAAGTGTATAGCGCGCGAATCAGGCCCTGCGCGGGTAACGGCCGCACAACGAATTCCATCGGATGGTGAAGATGTCGATGAACATCTGAATGCTGTCGCGCGGCATGCTCACTTTGGTGGCCGGCGAATGTCCCCAGCGCACGGGAATTTCGACCGCTCGCAGTCCATGATGCCGTGCGAGGTACAGCAACTCCGGGTCGAAGCCGAATCGCTCAATGGTTTGCTGCTGGAAGAGGATGGCGCACGGTTCGCGCCGGAAGGCCTTGAAACCGCACTGAGTGTCCACAAACGGCAGCCACAGGATGATGCGCACAATTTTATTGAAAATGATTCCGGCGAATTCGCGGAAGGGAGACTCGTGCACGCTAATCAGGCTGCGGTCCATCGCGCGGGAGCCGATAGCGACGTCATGGGTGTCCAGAGCGTCGATGAGTTTGCCGGCTTCCTCGATCGGCGCGGAGAGATCGGCGTCCGTGAAAAGGGCAATGCGGCCGCGCGCCTCCTGCATGCCGTGGCGCACGCTGTAGCCCTTGCCGCGGTTGACGCCGTTGGCAATGACGCGCAGCGTGGGAATCTTGATGCGAAAATAATCCGCAACCGCGGCCGTGCCATCCTTGGAGCCGTCGTCCACGACAAGAACCTCGGCTTCGCATTGGGAATCCGAAAGGTAGGCGGCAATACGCTCCAGCGTGGCAGGAAGGCGCGATTCTTCATTGTAGGAAGGGATGATGATGGAGAGGTCGGGGACCCTTGCGCTCCGCATCAGGAAGATTCCTGCCAGCCATGGTAGCCGACGAGTGGCACAAACCGGCAGCCTTCCAACTTCGTGGTGAGGAAGACGTCGCCGTGCTTTTCGATGAGCTGTAATTCCTGATGTTCGGCCTCCCCCACGGGGAGAATCAGACGGCCGCCTTCGGCAAGCTGCGCCAGGAGCGGCTTGGGAACTGCGGGAGCGGCAGCGGCGACGAGAATGGCGTCGAAAGGAGCGAGTTCCGGAAGGCCGAGCGTGCCGTCGCCGCAATGGACGTGCGCGTTTGCATAACCGAGCCGTGCAAGCTTAACGGACGCGGCGGAAGCAAGCTCTGGCCGCCGCTCGATGGTGAAAACTTCCCTTGCCAGACGTGCCAGCACGGCAGCTTGATAGCCGCAACCGGCGCCGATTTCCAGAACCCGGTGGGTGGGCTGCAGACGCAACGCGGCGGTCATGGCCGCAACGATGTAAGGCTGCGAGATGGTCTGACCGCCGCCGATGGGCAAGGGGAGGTCATCATAAGCGTGCGCGCGCAGCTCCTCAGCAACGAATTCGTGGCGCGGCACCGCAGTCATGGCCGATAACACAGCGGGGTCACGGATGCCGCGGCGGCGCAACTGCTTTTCAATCATTTCCACACGTTCCGCGGCGTACTCTTTCCTTTCAAGCATGGGTGACCGCTCCAGCATGTTTTTCCCACGCGCCGGTTTTCAGGATGGCTTCCATTTGCGCGAGGGTGAAGTCGCATTCGTCTTCCCGATTGTAGAAGTGGGGCGAAAGGCGCACGCCGGCCTTGGGACGGTAGTCGACGATGATGTCGCGGGCGAGGAGTTCGCGGCACACCTCGTAGGCATGCGGGCATTCTATGGAAACCGTTCCAGCGCGCTCCTGCGGATTCTCCGGCGTGTTCACGCGCCAGCCACGGGCACGAGCGCCCTCGATCAGCCGCGCGGTCATGAGCATCGACTTGTCGCGAATCGCCGCGATACCAATCTTGTTAAGAATTTCCAGGGCGGGTTGGCAGGCATAGAGAGCAGGGATGTGAGGCGTGCCGTTCAGGTACCGGAACGAATCGTCGCACGGATCGATAGCGCCGGTTTCGAAAGCAAAGGGGCGGCGGTGCGCGATCCAGCCGGTAAGCGCGGGTCGCAGCTTGGCGCGCAAATCTTCGCGCACGTAAAGGTAGGCCACACCTGGTCCCCCACAGAGCCACTTGAGGACTCCTCCAACGGCAAAATCGACGCCCAAGCCGCGCACGTCGACGGGGATCGAACCCGCAGCCTGAAAAAGATCGAGAATCACGTGCGCGCCGACGCGGCGAGCCCGCTCCACAATGGCGCGTGCGTCGACGATGCTGGAACTGCGGAACAGAACCAGCGAAATCGGCACCAAGAGCGTTGTTTCGTCGATGGCTGCCAGCAGCTTATCCAGATCGATACGAATATGGTCCGGAGTTGGAACGACTTCGACGCGGGCACCGAGCCGGGTTTGTTCATGGTAGAAGTACTGAATCGAGGGAAACTCCAGCTCGACCATCACAACCTTGTTGCGAGGGCCTCGAAAGTCAAAGCAAGACGAAATCACGGCCTGGGTGAGGGTCACATTCTGGTGCAGCGAAATCTCGCCCGGGCTCGCTCCGATGAGCGGAGCGATCTGGTCGCCGACGTTTACGGCCATATCCCACCAACCCTCCTCCCAGGCGCGAACTCCGCGTTCCGCCCAGGAATCGGCATAGGAGCGCAACCGGTCGTAAACGCCACGAGGCATCGCGCCAAGCGAATTGCTGATCATGTAAGTGGTGCGGTCTAAGATGGGAAATTCCCCGCGCCACTTTAGAAGTTCATCCATCGTGCGCCTCTTGCGGCACTGGCATTCGGGAACGGGCTCTTCTCCAAACAAAATAGCACACCGTTAGGAAAGCCAGCCAGGGCGCGCCTGCCATCAGAGTAATGCGAAACCCCGGGACCCACCAGGTGGAGACCAAGACTGCCAATACTCCGCCCAATCCCACGAGGGATGCCCAAGGCCCGCGTGGGCCAAGCTGAAGATAAGGTTTTCCCACGCGATGGTGATGGCGACGGAACGCCAGATGGGTCAACAAAGTCATGAGCCAAGCAAAAAGCGCCCCGAACGAGCTGAGCCCTATCATGAAAACGAAAAGCGAATCCTTAAAATAGCGCGACAGCAAAAGTGCCGCAGCCATTCCCCCTGCCGAAGCCAGCACGGCAACCACCGGCATGTTTTTCCTGCTCAGCCGGCCAAGCGCCGGGGGAAGATAGCCGCCGCGCGCCAAGGAGAAAGCCAGCCGCGCCGCGAAATACAAATTGGCAACGGCGCTGGACAGCGCCGCCGTCAGAACCACGAAATTCATGATATGGCTCGCGGCAGGAATACCGGCGGTCTGAAAAACGCGCACAAAAGGACTTTCGACGAGTCCAATCTGCTTCCACGGGACAATCCCGACTACAAGCGCCAGCCCAGCAACATAGAACAGCGCCAGCACGATGAGAGTCCTGCGCAGAGCCTTGGGGACCGCGACTTTGGGATTTGCCGCTTCACCTGCGGTGCTGCCAACAACTTCGATTCCGAAAAAACTGAAAAGCCCCAAAACCACGCCGAGACCGACGCCTTTCCATCCATTGGGCAGAAAACCGCCGTGCGCCGTGAAGTTTGCGAAACCGGCTTTTGGAAATCCCGCACCCGACAGCAGCGCAGTCCCCAGAATCAAAAAAGCGACAATGGTCACAACCTTGATCATCGAGAGCCAGTATTCGAATGTTCCGAGGCTTCCGATGCTGATGCAGTTTACGAAGAGAATCACCAGCGAGAACAAGCCGATCCAAATCCACGACGGCGTTTCCGCGAACCAGAATCTGCAATAGATCGAGGCTGCCACGACCTCGCTGCCGACCACCACCATCATGCACAACCAGTAGGTAAGGCGAACCGCAAATCCCGCCCACGGATGCAAGTACATTTCCGCATAAAGTCCAAACGATCCTGCTGCTGGGTGCGCCGCGGCCATCTCAGCCAGGGCCCACATCATGGTCACCGCGATACAAGCGGCGCCCACGAAGCTGAGAATCACCGCCGGCCCGGCGAGCTTCACCGAGATGGCGCTTCCCAGAAATAGACCGGTTCCGATGGTGCTGCCGAGGCCGATCATAGCAAGCTGCCCCGGCGTGAGGCCGCGCTGTAGACCGGCTTCGCGCTCGACGACTTCGACGGGCGCAGGCAGTCCCAGAGCAGCGGCGCTGGACATTTCCGTTTTGTTCATGGCGAGGCATCGTACCAGAAATTCATCGCCTGCCCGCAGACCTGAACGTTAGGCCAGTGAATGTCGCAGCACGCCTGTACCTCGAGGGAGTCGCGCCGCTGCACGATGCTTCCTAGAATCGAATGCGTGGCGCGATTACGAGCGAAGGCGCCGCGGAGGAAGTCATGAAAGCGGTCCTGGCACTTGCCCTAATATACGTTGGCACTTTTTTCCTGGTGATTCAGGGAGCATCACAAAATTCCGTGCAAGCGGCGCCGCAAGGCGGAGCGCTCGCTCAGGGCAGCGCGGCGCCTACACAAGCCAATGGTTCGATTGATCCGGTCAAAGAAGCGGACATTCGTTCGCTGATGGAACTGGTCGGCGCGCGGGATCTGGTTCAGGACGGCGAGAACTCCGCCGTCGAACAATCCCGGGAAAAACTCCTCGCCAGCGTGCCTAACAACGAGAAGGGCCAAGCCTTTGTGAATGCCTTCGCGGCCAGCTACCAGAAGAAGTTCGACGTTGATCAGGTTACGAATCAACTCGTGACGGTTTACGACAAGCACTTTAGCGATGACGAAATCAAGGGGCTGCTGCAGTTTTACGGTTCGCCGCTGGGACAGAAGGTCGCCGCGGAAATGCCCAAGATCGCCCGCGAGACGCAGGCGGCGATCCGCGCGGCGAACGGCAAAGCGGCCAAGGACGCGCTGGCAGAGTTGAAGCAGCAAAATCCCGAGATGGGGCGGTCGGCACGGCTCGGGAACGGTCAAGGCCAAGGGCGCTGGCAGCAGCGCCGGGGGCAACAGGGCGGTCAGGTGCAACCTCCCCAGCAACAGGCCGCGCAGCAGCAAGATCCGCAATAATCCGAACCGCAACTCGGAAAGCGCTTCCTGGCTACTGGAAGCGCTTTTTGATTTTTATGTCGATGCCAAACGTGCCGTTCTGATCGCGCAAGCCAACAATGGACACGTTTCGGTCCACGTTGTATTCCACTTGAATGACCTGCTGCTGCGTCGAACTCACATTCGAAACATAAGTGATGGTGAGGTTGCGGGTAATCTGTTGCTCGACGGTCACGCGCGACGCTGCGCTTTGTTGGGAGCCCGTCGAGCCCACTCCGGCAAGCCCCGGATCAACGCGGAAACGCGTTATCCCAAACAAGCGCTCAAGCCGCCCGCCCAATTGGCTGGAAATCGCTTCCGAGAGAATCGCCGATGCTCCTGCCGTTCCGCTCTGCGAACTGCCGCCGCTCCGTGCCACGGATTCGGAGCTGGTCTGACCGAGCGCCAGTAACGTGATGATGTCGTTCGCTGGAAGCGGTGGGTCGGAGCGATACGCCAGGGTAAGCTTGCTTGCCGGACCGTTGAAATTCAGGGTGACCTCATACTGCTGAATCGTGGTCGTGGCTTCCACGTTCAAGACCGGGTCAAGACGGAAGGGATTGGAAAAGTTCAGATCTCCGCGTGTGACGCGGTACCGGTTCCCGGCAAAATACAAATCGCCCGACAGGATATGGATGTGCCCGAGGAGAATGGGATGCTCCCAGGTTCCTCGCACGCGAAGATTCGCTTCGGCCTGCAGTTGCGCGCCGGGCCATTCCATGCGCGCATCGGGAGCCGAGAGGGCTTCGACATCAAATTGCAGATTGCGCAGGTACGGTGAACTTGTGGTGGGGCCGGTAATGCCTTCCTTGGCGGACACCAGCAGGCCCGCGACTTCGAGTCCTTGAGTGAGCGTGACACGCTCGATGGTCACCTTTCCGGAGAGCAGTCCGGCCGCGGGGGTGCCGGTGAGCCGCAAAGCCCCCCCCACCAGCCAACTCATGCCCACGGGATAGCGGATGCGCACGCGATCGGTGCGCACGCTGACGTCGTAACGCAACGGACTCTCGGCATAATTCACGTTGCCGGAAAGATGCAGAGCGCCTCCGCCGGATTCCGCGCTGATATCCTCGAAGTAGAGCCGCGTGGCGTCAAATACCACGTCGCCCGTGATGGCGCTAAGTCCGGTGGGGAATTCCGCGGCGCGGGCGGAGGCCTTTTCAATGTGCACACGGCCGGTGATGCGCGGCCGGTCCAGCGTCCCTTCAAAGGAAGCGTTGATTTGCGCCGGGCCGCGGGCGTCGAGACCCGGCACAAAGCCGGTGATGAGCCGCAAGTCCAAAGCGCCACTGAGCCGTAAGCCGACGGAGCGGCGACCGGCAAACTGGACCGAGCCGGCAATTTGCAAGTTGGTGTCGGCTCCGCGCAGGGTGACAGGGTCGATTTCCAGGCTGTCCTTCGTCGAGCGGAAGTGAACCGGGCCGTTGTTTTCCAGGCGCACGTTGGCATAGTTCATGGCCAGCCGCGAAAGATTGGCATCCACGACGATGCTTTGCGGCTGCTTCAGCGAACCATTTATAGAAATGTCCCCATCCGCGTTGGCATGGCCGCTGAATTCTTTCAGGTGCAACGCGGTGAGCAAAAAAGGGTCCAGGTCGATGTTCTTGATGGAAACTTTTCCGCTTAGCCGGTAGGGATCGGCAAGTCCCAGCGTATAGCCGCCGGAAACCTCTCCCGTGGCCATGGCTGAGCCCAGCTCCAGATGCGCGGTTTGGCCGTCGGACGTCAACTTGCCGTCGAAACTTCCGACAATCACCTGGCCAATTCGGAGGTCCACGACACGAAGCGAACCGTCACCGACCGGCTTACTCAATGGGCCGTCGGCCTTCAGCCGGAAACTCACCTGTCCTCCCACGGGGAGACGCGTGGACTGCAATTTTTCAAAATTCTCCAGGGGCAACGCCGCGCCCACAAGGTCAGCGGAAATCGACTGATTCGCGTAACGGTAACCAGCCGAGCCGGTGATGATTCCCGCGCCGCGCCCATTTTCTTTTCCCGGCGGAAAAAAGCGCAGTTCGGCATCGGCGATGCGAAACTCCTCCGTCGAGACGTTTAGTTGTCCGCGGAGACGATTGAAAGCTAGTCCGTACACTTTGGCATCGGCCAGATCGAAGAGACCGGAGACGCTGGGTTGTTCCCGTGTGCCTCGCCCGTGGAACTGGCCGGTCAAAAGGCCATTCACCGGATACGACAATCCTCTTAGCAGTTGGATACTTTCGACTGGAACCTTTTCGAAGCTGGCTTCCGCCGTCCAGGCGTTCTCCGGCAGAAAACTCCAGTCGGTCAGAGAAAGACTGGCCTCCAAGTCTGTTTCCATCTGGCCCCGCCGGGCATGGGCGCGCGCCAACGTCAAGGCCGCCGGCGAGTAGGTGAGATCGCCGTCGAGATAGTCCAGGAAGACGCCGTCGTAGCGCACACGCTCTCCGCGGAGGTGGCCCTGAAAGGCAGGGCCTCCCGATGGGCCCAGGATCTTGCCATCCCACCGCACGCTTCCCGATATCGGTTTCGCAGCTTCCAGGGAACTACGCACGGCTCCGCGCAAGCCGTCGATGAAATCCTTGTAAATTTCCAGGGCTCCGGTTTCAAAGCGCAGATTCATCGCCGAGTTGCGCGGCGCGAGAAGGCCGTCGATCGTTCCCCGCGACGATGGCGTTTCGAATTCTCCCGAATCGATGGCCAGTGTGCTGGGATCGAACCGGTAGCGAAACTTCCAGGCGGCGGTCACCGGTTGATGCTGGGCCACAGGCTGTTCTGGAGGTTCCCACACGGTGTTCACGGAGATTTCGAAATGCTGGAAGGGACCGCTCCAGGTTTCCACGGTGTCCGCGGTCATGCGCGCGTCCCAGTGCAACTCGTCGATGGGGAAGCCGCGATGCTCGATCGACGGCAGGACACCCGCGAGCCGCACATCCTGCACATGGGTGTCGGCCCTGAATTTCAGCCCGTCGAATCGCACCGTCACCCGTCCAGTGACCCTGCCGTCGAAAGCCCCGGCAAAAAAATCCGGAATCTCGAGGCCACGGTTGTCCATTCGATAGCTGCCGCGGCTGGTCAGTCCGGTGGCATGAAAAACTACATACGGAAGTGCGATGTCATGCCCGGAATAACTCCCATTGCCCTGGAATTGGCCGCCAGCGAACTGGCCCTCTCCGCGTACATCGACGCGTCCTGTCGGCACCATGGGCTCGCGCAGGGTTTCCCGGAAATCCAGAAGATCGACCAGGCCGCGATAGCGAAAACTCCATTGCGGATTCGCGAAATTATTCATTTCCACCTGTGCATCGAGATGGGAGTGACCCGCGCGGAAAACCCCTTGCTCGAGCGTAAAGCCATCGCGCCAAAGCGAGAATTTGGCCGTTAGCCCGACGCGCAGGGGCGCATAGCGCTTGGAGGTGAACTGCAGATTCTGCCAGTCCACGTCGCCGAGGTATAAGGGATGTTCCTGAGTGCCGCCGACATCAAACCCCAGGCGCAAATCTCCTCCGTGAACAGTGATGGGCGTTTTTGTGTCGTTGTAAAGCAACCAACCGTCGGAAAGCAAGAGGCGCCCGATGTGCAATTCGAATAGCGTGTCGCGGAGCGGTTTATTGAGGGAGACAGGACGAGGAGGCACAGGCAGGTTGGAGGCGCCGCTTCGATCAATTCGGATGTGCACGTGCGGTTGCTGAACGACAAGCTCATTCAGCGAAATTCTGCGTCCCCAAAAGGAATCGATGCGCAGACCCGCGTGCACTTCCTCAGCGGTAAAAAGGGGTTCCGTACCCGCGGGCTCCGTCCCGTGAATCACCAGGCCCTTGATGGTTGCTTGCATGGCGAGCCAACGAATCGACAGAGTGCGAAATTCAACCTTGGCACCGGTAGCCCGTTCCAAACGGCTTACCAGCAACCGGCTCAGCAACGGGTTGCCCGCCCCGCTTCCGAAAAAAATCGTAAGGCCGGTGACGATCAGGAAGATCTTCGCGCCGAGGACCCAGGCGACGTGACGAAGCCAGCGCCATTTCCGGCGGCGAGTCGCTTGTGTCATTTCGCCGCCTCATCGAGATACTTTTCTATGTGCAGCCGGGCCTTGCTTTCGATCAGCCAACGGTCCGCCTGGTCATTGATTCCGCGCTGCACCAGCGCTTCCTGGATGAAGTCGCGCGCGGCGTCCAGCGGCGGCGGCTCTTGACCGCGTTCTTTGGCGCGCGGGACAACCGACTTCTCGTAGAAGTCCTCAATCGTCTTGGGATCGATCTGCACCCCTGGACGAAAACGCGAATCCAGGTAGCTGCTCAAGTAGAGCTGCATGGCGACCATTTCCCGTATTTCCGAGGCGCTCAGGCCGCTTTGCTTTTTTCTGAGCTCGTACTCCTCTGTCGATGTGAACGATTCGCGAAGCCGCTCCACGCCTCGTTCGACCTCCGCATCGGAGGGGCGGGGAAAACGCGATGCGTCCGCCTCGGTTCGCACGATCCACTGATCGATCAGCCGGTCCAGAATCTGGGCGTCTGTTTCCGATTTTCCGTCAAGGAATTGCTGGTAGCGGCTGAGAGAGCGGATATCACTCAAGAGAATGATGTCGTTTTCAACGCGCCCCGCAATGCGGTCCACGATCGTCTGCGCCGCAGAAGATCCCACCGCACTGGCCGTCAGCAGTAACAGCAGAAGAACACGAATCGCCAGCATGCGCACTAGAAGCTCGATCCTAGATTGAAAAAGAATTGAAAACCCGGAAGCTGCGTGCTCTGCTGCCCCAGCGAGCCAACCTGGCAATTCTTGTTGCTGCTTGGACAGGGAATCGGAATAACGAACGACGGGCGATTCAGTTGATAACCGAAATCGATTCGAATGGGACCTACCGGCGTTCTATATCTCAGGCCCAAACCGATGGTGTGGGCAAAATAGCTCAGCTCGTTTGTGCAGTTCGTCTTGCACAGGGGCACATTGTTTGGCCCGGCAGGCATCGCCGGATCCTGCAACTGAAACGTGGGCGCCGGCAGCGTCGCGCGAAAGGAGATGCGGTTTAGCCGGCTGTACACGTTCCCGCCGTCATAGAAGATGGCGCCTCCAAGAGAAGTACCGAGAAACGGCAAGCGCATCGGGAAGCGAAATTCCTGGTTGAGGATCAGCATCGCCTGGCCTCCGACCGGGAAGCCGGTGCAGGCATCGCGCGGGCCGGCTTGATTCAGGGCGAAGCCGCGCAGCGACGTTCCGCCACCCGCGAAGAATCGCTCCGGTAGCGGAATAATCGTTGGAGTCGATGCCGGTGGCGGCGTGCCCGGGAGGCACTGCGTAGGCGTGGGCGCCGGAAAAGCCAGGGAAACGGTGTCGCGATAAGGGACCAGCAAGCCCAATCGTGTGGATCGCGCAAAACTGAATCGGCGCTTGATCGGGTAGTAGGTGGAATTTTGAAAGAAAAACCGCAGGAAGCTGGCGCTGGAGCCAAATCCGGTATCCGCATCGCTAAAATCGGCGCTATTGAAGCTCCCCTTCGAAGCGTCGGCGGGATTGTCGCGCGAATCGCGGAACCAGGTAATCCCGAATTGCGAAACCAGCGTTGGCTGGTTGAAAAGCGGAACTTCCTCGCTCAGGATTTTCAGATTCGAGACGCTCACTCGCCGGAAGGCGTAGCGATAGAGCACCGTCGTTAGCGGGGTGACTTGCTCCGTCAATTGCACCGAACCCTCGTACCGGTCTTCGGTGAAGGTGTTAATATCGCGCGTCTTTTCCGCGAACGTCGTGGCTTGAAAGCTGAAGTGCGGATTGGCAAAGGCGTTCGGCGCCGCATACCCCAGCAACGCGCGCCCCTGCAAGGTGCTGCCGCGTAGCTTGAACGAAAGGGAGTCGCCCCGCCCGGTCAGATTGAGCTTGCTGAGTTCCAGAATTCCGCGCGGGGCAGCCTGGATCTGGTTTCCGGTCGGACTCGTGGTGCTGGCGAGCCGCTGCACTTCGAAGCCCCCGCCGTAAGCCACCGTATAACGTTTTGCCTCTTCGACGAGAACGGCGATGTCCTTCTCCGGATCTGTTCCGCCGGGGTTCTGCGGCTCGATGGTGACGCGATTAAAGACCCCGAGGTTATATAGCCGCCTTTGCGATTCGACGACGTCGCCTTCGCGCAGTGGTTCCTTAACCTTTATATGCACCTCGCGATGAATCACGCCCGGCCGCGTATGTCGGTAGCCCCCGATTAGAATTCTCCGCACGCGTGTTTGCGGACCTTCCTGGATTTGATATACGAGGCGGACAGCGTCGGCCTGCTCAATCGACGGCGTGGATTCTTTTTCCTTGCGCTCCTTTCTTTCCTTTTCCGGCGAAGCAGAGGTGCTCCCGCTGGCGTCCGTTTTTTGTGCCGCGGCCACAGCAGAAACGCTTTCCGCCGTCGCCGTAAAGCTGGCCTCTGGAAATCCCTCGTTGAAATAAAGCGCAAGAATATTGTCCCGGTCGGTGGTCACCCCGAAATCGGAATACGGCTGCCCCGGAGTCGAGCCCACCACCCCGAGGAGCTCCTCTTCCTTGAACGCGTGAATCCCCTGGATCGAAAGGGATGCGACGCGCGTTTGCTTTCCCTCCTGAACCAGGAAGCGGATAAACAAATCGCCCTCTTTGTCTTTGTAGTTGTCTTCGATCTGTTGCTCGACCTTGGCATCGAGAAACCCGTTCGCCTGGTACAGGCTGCGCATCGACTGCGCGTCGGAATCCACCATCCTTCGGCTGAACCGTCCCGCCGAACCAAAGGCGCCCCCGAAGATTTGCAACCGGCTGCGCAGCAATTCGGTGTCGAAGTACTTGTTCCCTGTGATTTCTATCCCGATCAGCTTGTGCCGCGGGCCTCGTTCCACGGTGTAAGTAATGATCTCTTCCGTACTCTGCGCGGCGCCATGACTCGATTTCGCCTCATGCGTTTCCGTCGTGTAATTCACCTCGGCGTCGAAATAGCCCTGCCGTTCCAGCCGCTCGCGAACATTCCGTTTTCCTTCCTCCAGCAGGTCCGCGTCAACGGCCCCTTCCTGATAGATCGGAATCAGTCTCTTGAGTTCAGCCGCAGAAAGCTTCGCGCCCGTTGATTTAACCTCGACGCGAGGCCCTTCGGTTACCTCCAGCTCGAGAGGAATCGTGTTCTTCGCACCGTTGTAGCTGCCCCGCCGGATTGCCGCTCGCCCGCTGAGATGCCCCTTCTTCACCAGATATTTGCGGATGCGGCCGGTCCCGCGCTGCAGCCGGGCCGACGTAATCTCGCCGCCCGCTTTCATTTTCAAGCGCGAAAGAATTTCGGCATCGTGATATTCCGTGCCGTTTATCAGCCGGACGCTTTCCACGCGGGCGCGGCGGCCGGGCTTCACGTGCACGACGATATCCACCTGGTGGGTCTCCGCATGCGGCGCCGTTTCCGCTGACACTTGCGCTTGATATAAACCTTCATCGCGAAGAGTCTCTCGCAGCCGCTCCAGCGCTTCTTCGACGGCGGCCTGCCGGTACATTTGTCCAAGCGTCAATTGCATCGCGGCCGCCGCCGAGGCCTCGCTGGGCGGCTCGATGAGACCCTCGATGCGCACTTGGTTGAAAAACAAATTCTCCCGCACCACGAAATCTAGCCGCACCCCATCGGCTAGCGACGTTATCACTGCGCGCAGATCCGCGTAATCTCCGGTCTTGTAAAGCGCCCGCAAACTCTCCGCAATTTTCCCGCGGTCCAGCGTCATCCCGGCTTCCACCGCGATTCCGGAGGGCGACTCGGACAAGACTTGACCATTTTCTTTGACGATGCGGACCGCCACGATCTTCGGTTCTTCCTTCGCAATACCCGTCCCAGAAGTGTCTTGCGGATTCTGCCCGCGCGTCGCCACGGCTCCCGTCAGGAGCGCGAGCGCGACAATCCCTCGCAACCCATTGGCCCATCCCAATTTCATGTTTCTCTTCGCTCAGACGAAGCGTAGCACAGCGGCGTTGCCTGTCCTGTCCACTTTGGCGCT
>Ga0210405_10000400_pt1 | contig 59436 bp, 54 predicted proteins | sample IncBWH11MmetaG_FD_155492 | JGI IMG/M metagenome (GOLD analysis project Ga0210405, IMG submission 155492) | Forest soil microbial communities from Barre Woods Harvard Forest LTER site, Petersham, Massachusetts, United States - Inc-BW-H-11-M | ecosystem: Environmental > Terrestrial > Soil >...
GCTCGGCGAAACCATCAACATTATGACTCTGGGCGGCCTGGCGCTGGCCGTCGGCATCCTGGTGGACGACGCCACCGTGGAAATCGAAAACATCAATCGCAACCTGGCCATGGGTAAGGAAACGGTCCAGGCGATTCTGGATGGCGCTCAGCAAATCGCCGTGCCCGCGTTTGTATCCACGTTGTGCATCTGCATCGTGTTCCTTCCGATGTTTTTTCTTTCGGGCGTTGCGAAGTTCCTTTTCGTGCCGCTGGCGGAAGCGGTTAGCTTTGCCATGCTGGCTTCTTACGGATGGTCCAGAACCATTGTCCCTACGATGGCCATGTACCTCTTGAGCAGCGCGGACGAATACAAACCCGAAGAACATGTTGGTGAAAAACAAGGATTCTTCCGGCGTTATCAGCAAAAATTCGAACATGGCTTCGAGAGATTCCGCGAGGGCTATCGTCACGGGCTGTCCTCCTCTTTGGACTGGCCGAAATTATTTGGAGGCTGTTTCCTTTTATTTTGCGTCCTTTCCGTCGGACTGGTCTTCTTTCTCGGCAGGGATTTCTTTCCCAAGGTCGACGCCGGACAAATCCGTTTGCACTTCCGCGCACGCACTGGGCTTCGCATCGAGGAGACCGCGCGCCTCGCCGATCAGGTGGACGCGGTGATCCGCGAAACCATTCCTCCCAAAGAATTGCAAACTGTTCTCGACAACATTGGCGTCCCCTACAGCGGCATCAATCTGAGCTACAGCAACTCTGGTACCTTCGGCACTTCTGACGCCGAGATTCTGGTGCAGTTGAAAGAAGAGCGCGGCAAACCGACCAGCGCTTACATCAATGAACTCCGCGAGAAACTGCCGCAACGGTTTCCGGGTACGCAGTTCTTCTTCCAGCCCGCGGACATCGTGACGCAAATTCTGAATTTCGGGACGCCGGCTCCCATCGACGTAGCGGTAACGGGAAACAATCAGCGCGGCAACTATCTGGTGGCGGAAAAGCTCGCGAAAGAGATTCGACATATTCCCGGGGCTGTGGACGTGCACGTGCAGCAAGCTTTCGACGAGCCCACTCTTCACATGGATGTGGATCGGACGCGCGCGCAATCCGTGGGCTTGCAGGCCAAGGACGTCGCGCAAAACCTTCTTGTTTCCTTGAGCTCCAGCTTTCAGACTTCGCCGGCATTCTGGCTCGATCCCAAAAACGGTGTCGCCTACAGTGTGGCCGTGCAATCGCCGCAATACCGGGTGGACAGCTATCAGGCGCTGCAGAACACCCCTGTGACCGGAACCACGCCCGGCACCCCGCCACAGATCATCGGAAATCTGGTAAACACCACGAGTACAGCGAGACAAGCAGAAATCTCTCATTACAACGTGCAGCCCATGATCAATGTCTACGCCGCAGTGGATGGCCGTGATCTAGGTGGCGTTTCCGATGAAGTCCTGAGGCGTGTGGCTGAAGTGAAGAACGAGTTGCCACGAGGCAGCCACATCGAAGTTCGCGGCCAAGTGCAAACGATGCGCTCCTCTTTCCGAGGCCTAGGTATCGGCCTGATTGGCGCAATTATCCTGGCGTATTTGTTGATCGTCGTGAACTTCCAATCGTGGCTGGATCCTTTCATCATCATCACGGCGTTACCAGGAGCCCTCGCGGGAATTTGCTGGATTTTGCTGCTGACGCACACGACTCTCAGCGTGCCGTCGCTTACCGGGGCCATCATGTGCATGGGTGTGGCCACAGCCAACAGCATCCTGATGGTTTCTTTCGCGCGCGAGCAGCTGAGCGAAGGAAAGTCCGCGCGTGAAGCCGCACTGCAAGCGGGCTTCGTACGCATCCGCCCCGTGCTTATGACCGCGCTGGCCATGATTATCGGCATGATCCCGATGGCCATCGGCCTCGGGGAAGGCGGCGAACAGAACGCCCCGCTGGGCCGCGCCGTGATTGGTGGGCTGATTTTCGCTACCTTCGCGACGCTATTTTTTGTTCCTTGCGTCTTCTCGCTGATTCACGGCCGGCGCGAGCGTAGAAAGCAGCGTAGCCAATCACCATCCCCTGCGGTAGCCTGAGTGGAAAAGAACGAGCGGAAAGAGCGGAGTGGCGGACAATGAAAGAAGGCGGATCACAGATGGAACCCGAACGAGGAGGACACCAGCCCGAGAAAGGCACGCGGCTCTTCACCTATTTGACCGGCGGTGTAATCGTCCTGGTGATTCTGGGCGCGTTCACCCTGTTCCAGCGCCGCGCGCAGTATCACGCTCTGGCCGAAACCACGGAAGCGCTTGCCATTCCTACCGTGGCTGTTACGCACCCAACAGCGGAGGTTGCACAGGAAGACCTCGTGCTGCCAGGGACGCTCCAGGCTTATGTGGAATCGCCTATTTATGCGCGCACCAGCGGCTACCTGCAAAAGTGGTACCACGATATTGGAACGCGCGTAGCAAAGGGCGAGCTCCTGGCGGATATTGACACGCCAGAAGTCGATCAGCAGCTTTTGCAAGCACGGGCCGACCTGAACACTTCCCAAGCCAATGCAAATCTTTCCAAGATTACGGCGACACGTTATCAAGACCTGCTCAAAACGGACGGAGTGTCCAAACAGGAAGTCGATAACGCAGTTGGCGACTATGCAGCCAAGGCGGCGACCGTCGAGTCTTTTGCAGCGAATGTGCGGCGGCTCGAGGAACTGGAATCCTTTAAACATGTTTACGCTCCATTCAGCGGTGTACTAACGAAACGCAACATAGATACTGGAACTCTGATTAACGCCGGAAATGGCGGCGCCCAGCAGGAGCTTTTTACACTGGCGCAGACGGATCCCATTCGCGTGTACGTCAGCGTGCCGGAGATGTACTCCTCGGCGATCCGCAGCGGACTTGGAGCTTTTCTCGAACTGGCGCAATTTCCCGGGCTGCGCTTTGAAGGCAAAGTAGTGCGCACCGCGGAAGCCATCGATCCCAATTCAAGAACACTCTTGACCGAGGTGGATGTGCCGAACAAAACCGCCCAACTATTTCCCGGCGGCTATGCGCAAGTCCATTTGCAAGTGAAGGTCGCGGCTTCCCGAGTGCAAGTACCGGTGAACGCCTTGCTTTTCCGTTCGGAGGGTTTGCGCGCCGTCGTTGTGGATGCAAATAACAAAGCGCATCTCCGCCCGTTGACGATCGGACGAGACTACGGGACCACGCTTGAAGTTTTGCAAGGCCTTGAAGCCACCGACTGGATTGTTCTGAATCCCGCGGATTCCCTCGACGACGGTCAAGAGGTCCGCGTTAAACAAGTCGCGCAGCCAGTTGCACCGGGGGCCCCGGCACAGGCGCCTCCGTTTAAAACTCCTAACCCAAGCGGTGCGCCCGGAGCGAAGCAGTAATGCACCAGAGGAAACTCTTCCAGCCTCTCGCGCCTGCGGCCGCCGCTGTTTTTCTGCTCGCGGGATGCACGGTTGGGCCAAATTACGTGCGCGCGACCGCGCCCACAACGGCGAAGTGGGATGTTTCGGAACCATGGCGGCAGAGCGATCCGAAAGACGCCGTCCCCAAGGGCGAATGGTGGGGCGTTTATCACGACGACGAACTGAATGGATTGGAGAAGGATTCCCTTGCCGCAAATCAGACGCTGCAGGCGGCGATTGGAAATTACAATCAAGCGCGCGCCGCGGCCGCCATTCAGGTCGCAACACTCTTCCCCACATTTGGAACCAGCCCTAGCGCTTACCGGCAACGGATTTCCGGCGATCGGCCGCCAAGCGGCGCGATTCCACCGCTGAAGCCCGTCACGCAAAACTCTTTTACGCTGCCGTTTACGGTGGGCTACGAAGTGGATTTGTTCGGCCAGCGGCGAAGGACGATTGAATCCGCAGAAGCTTCGTATCAAGCGAGCGCGGCAAACCTCGGCAATGTCCGGCTCGTCATCACCGCGGAGCTTGCCGGCGATTACTTCAGCCTTCGGCAACTCGATTCCGAGCTGGGAATTCTGAACCGCACCGTGGACGCGCTGCGCCGAGGCTTGGAACTCGTGGATTCACGGCACAAGGGCGGCGTTGCTTCCGGACTGGATGTCGCACAGGAAGAAACTTTTCTTCAGACCACACGCACGCAAGCCACGCTGTTACTGCAGCAGCGAAAGCAGTTTGAAGATGCGATCGCCGTGCTTGTCGGCAAACCGGCGCCGGACTTTCACATCCCGGTCAGAGAACTGAATGCAGAGCCGCCGCCGATTGATCTGGGGCTGCCTTCGGACTTGCTTGAGAGGCGCCCGGACATTGCTCAAGCCGAGCGTCAGATGGCTGCAGCCAATGCGCAGATTGGAGTTGCCAAGGCGGCGTATTACCCTTCACTGAATTTATTTGGAAATGGTGGTTGGCAAGCCGCTGACGTCGCAAAATTGGCCAACGTTTCCAGCGTCTTCTGGGCGCTCGGCGCCAACGTAGCCGAAAGTATTTTCACCGGGGGAGCGCGCCGCGCTCAGGTGGAGTTTGCTAAGTCCGGCTACGAAGTGACCATCGCAAATTACCGCCAGTCTGTGCTGATTGCGTTTCAAGAAGTGCAGGACGATGTAACGGGGCTAACAGTTCTCGAACAGGCACGCGATACTCAGCAACTTGCTGTGGATGCTGCTCGCCGCACTCTTGATATTTCCGAAGACCGCTACAAAGGCGGGCTGGTCAGCTATCTGGATGTTGTCACCGCGCAGCAAAATTTGCTGAACAACGAGCAGGAAGCCGCCGTGATTCAAGGACAACGGCTGGTGACCAGCGTACTTCTGGTCAAAGCGATTGGCGGCGGCTGGGATGCATCGAGCCTGGCTGCTGTTCAGGTCAAGCCCAAGCTGAAAGACGCCGTCGCGCCCTAACGTTTTCCTCCATCATGATCGGCGGTCCACAACTCAAATCGGACATGCAAATCGATCGCGACCAAATCACCGCGACGGAAAAAATCATCCGGCCGCACATTCGCCGGACGCCTGTGATCGAAGTGGACGGCGCCGATTTCGGCCTCGACTCCATCCCTCTTATTTTCAAACTCGAATTGCTCCAGCATTCGGGATCCTTCAAAGCGCGCGGTGCGTTCGCAAACTTGCTTCTGCGTAAGATTCCGCAAGCTGGCGTCGTCGCAGCCTCCGGCGGCAATCACGGCGCAGCTGTTGCCTTTGCCGCGATGAAACTGGGCATTCCAGCAAAGCTATTTGTCCCCACCGTCGCTTCGCCGGAAAAAATCCAGCGCATCCGCGGCTATGGCGCGGAACTCGTCGTGACTGGCGAGCGCTACGCTGACGCTCTCAAGGCTAGCGAGCATTGGGCCGCCGAATCTGGCGCGCTCACGGTGCACGCCTACGATCAGCCGGAGACGCTGCTGGGCCAAGGCTCCTTGGGACTTGAGTTCGAGCAGCAGGTTCCCAATCTCGACTCGCTGCTCGTTGCTGTTGGCGGTGGCGGCCTTATTGGCGGCGTCGCTTCGTGGTATGCGAACCGCATCAGGATAGTCGGCGTTGAGCCTGAAGCCGCACCGACGTTGCGCAACGCTTTGCAAGCCGGACGTCCCGTTGACAGTCCTGCGGGGGGAATCGCGGCCGACTCGCTTGCTCCGAAACGTGTCGGCGAATTGATGTTCCCCATCGCGCAAAGGTTTGTGAGCAAAGTCGTCCTGGTGACTGACGACGCGATTCATCAAGCCCAGCAGGCACTGTGGAAAGTTCTGCGCATCGTTGCGGAACCTGGCGGCGCCGCGGCTTTCGCAGCGATCCTTTCTGGCCGTTACAAACCGCAGACCGGCGAGCGCGTGGGTGTTCTCGTCTGCGGCGGAAATACGGCGGCGGTTGATTTTGTTCGCGCAAGCAGTGCGAAGTAAGAAGGACTAGCGCCGCATTCTTGCGCAAATCATTCCCAAAATTAGTGATAGGAGACTAAGATGTCCGTCTACGAAAAACTTAAATCGCTGGGAATATCGCTTCCAGAAGTCGCCCCGCCCGCTGCTGCCTTTGTGCCCTATGTCCGTAGCGGAAATCTCATTTTCGTCTCAGGACACATCGCTAGAAAAGACGGCAAGCCTTTGGCCGGCAAGCTCGGGGCGGAATTCGACACCGCTCAAGGAAAAGAAGCTGCCCGGGGCATTGCGATTGAACTGATGGGAACCTTGCATGCCGCAACCGGAGACCTGAACAAAATCTCGCGCATCGTTAAACTCCTGGTCCTTGTGAACAGCACTCCTCAATTCACAGAACAACACCTCGTTGCGAATGGCGCTTCAGAGCTTTTCGTCCAGGTCTTTGGAGAGCGCGGTCCGCACGCCAGAAGCGCCTTCGGCGTCGCTCAAATTCCCCTCGGGTCCTGCGTCGAAATCGAGTTGATCGCAGAACTCAGCTGAACCTGGCTCCGTCCAAATGTTTCCGTTATGCAAAATCAGTTCGGGCTTTTCCTGCTCCAGCGGTAACAAAGCAAATCCAGCCATCGAGCCGAGGAACTCGCGACGTGTCGGTCCTTGTGCCATGGGTACCTTTCGTCAAGAGAAGATTGCCGCGAATCCTACGCTGCGCCGCTCGGCGCGTCAACGCGGGCTGGATTTTCGTCTAATCTCAACTCTTGACAACGTGGGCTTTTTTCCATATAGGTAGAACTTCTAGGCTTTAACAGTAGGACTCCTAGGTGTCCAGATGACGGACGACAAACCAGAGTTCCTCAAGGGAACTCTCGACATGTTAATCCTCAAGGTCGTCGCGCTCGGCCCCATTCACGGCTACGCCATCTCCCAGCGCATCCAGCAAATCTCCAAGGATTTCTTTCAAGTGCCGCAGGGCTCGCTCTACCCTGCCCTGCACCGCCTTGAAGACCGCGGCTGGCTTACGGCCGACTGGCACGAATCGGAAACCGGACGCGACGCAAAATTTTACACGCTCACGAGAAAAGGCCGCAAACAATTGGAGACCGAACTCGTTTATTGGGAAAAACTCTCCGATGCTGTGGCTCTGATTCTGCGAACCGCCGAATAGGAGGCGTCTCCATGCATTGGCTCCGCCGTCTCTTCCGCAAGGAACAATCCGAGAAGCAACTCGACGCCGAGTTACGTTTTCACCTCGAACGCCAAATCTCCGATTACGTAGCCGGCGGCATGACTCCGTCCGAAGCCCGACGCAGGGCCCACCTCGATTTCGGCGGCCTCGAACCGATCAAGCAGCAAACCCGCGAATCTCGCCGCGGCAATTTCTTCGAAACCCTTTTTCAAGACCTGCGCTACGCCACGCGTCTTCTGCGCAAGAATCCGGGTTTTACCGTAGCCGCCGCCGTCACGCTGGCTCTCGGCATCGGCGCCAATACCGCGATCTTCAGCATCGTCAACGCTGTCATTCTCCGCCCGCTTCCCTATAAGGATTCCGCCCGCATCGTTCAAATTTCCGCACATAGCGCGATGTATCCGACATTTTCGCTAGGGATTTCCTGGATCAATCTTAGGCAAATTCGCCCGCAGGTCTCTTCGCTGGAACAAATTTCCGCCTACTATCAAAACGAAAAAACACTGACTGGCACTGGCCAACCAAGTGTCCTCTCCGTCGCTTTCGTCACCGACGGGTTCTTCGGAGAACTTGGGGTCACCCCAGAACTCGGCCGCCTGCTTACTGAGCAAGACGCTAAGCTGGACACGAATCATGTCGCGGTAATCAGTCATGAGCTCTGGCGCGATCGCTTTGGCGATGATCCGGCGGTCCTTGGCAGACCCTTCATCCTCGATAAGCAGCCGTATGTTGTCGTCGGGGTCGCCCCTCCCGGATTCTCTTTTCCGTCGCAAGTTCAGGCTTGGTTGCCTCTCGCTCCCTCTGCGGAAGAGCAAGCAGAGCCCGAATACTTCATGCTCAACGACATCGCAACTTTGCGTCGCGGCGAAACAATTGAGAAATTGAACGCTCAACTTGATGTTGTGGCTCAACAAACGATTAAGGAATACCCGGTGCTCTCCGCAGGATTTCGTTTCTCCACTACTCCGCTGCTCACGGAACGCCTCGGCAACTCCCGTGATGCCTTCCTGATCCTCCTCGCCGCTTCTGCGTTCGTGCTCCTTATCGCTTGTGCAAATCTCGCTAGTCTTCTTCTCGCGCGCGGCTCTGGCCGCCAGCGCGAAATGGCGCTGCGCGCTGCTCTCGGCGCATCGCGCGGACGCCTCTTGCGCCAAGGTCTTGTGGAGAGCTGCCTGCTCGCCTTGCTCGGCGGCGGGCTGGGTGTCGCGCTGGCTACTGGCGGCGTTCAACTCTTTCGTCAAATCGCTCCCGCTGGCACTCCGCGGCTGAACGAAATCTCGCTCGACTCGACGCTCTTGTGGTTCTCACTCCTCACTTCACTCCTCGCTGGCATTCTTTTCGGCATTGTCCCGGCCCGCCGCGCCGCGCGGCTCGATCCTAACGAGGCGCTCAAGGAAAGCACTGGCCCCAGTCTCGGCGCGGCGCGCTCCACGCGGCAGTCCCGCCTCGGGCACGCGCTTGTCTCCCTCGAGGTCGCTCTCGCGTTTATTCTCATCATCGGCTGCGTCCTGATGAACCTCACTCTCTCCCGCCTGCTCCGCGAGAATCCTGGCTTCCGCACCGATCATCTTCTCGCTCTCGATCTCCCGCAGCCTCGCATTACCAGCGCGGCCGATATCGAGAGCGCCATAAAGCGCCAAATCAATCAGGTACAGGAACTCGTTCAGAAAATCCGGCAAATTCCTGGCGTCGCTTCCGTGACCGTCTCCGATCACGGCGTGTTATCCGGCATGATGATGATGCAGGCCAACCTTCTCGTGGACGGTGCCATTCCTCTTTCCTCAAAGGAATCCCGCAGCGCCAATGCCCGGTACATCTATCCCGGCTATTTTCAAATGCTCGGGATTCCCGTCCTTCGCGGCCGCGAGTTCACCGATCGTGATGTGCGAGGCGGCCAGCGCGCCGTTGCCGTCAACGCGGCCATGGCCCGCGAATATTGGGGCACTCTTGACGTCCTCGGCAGGCGCATCAGCATGTCGACCGATGACAAGGGCGGCCGGGAGTGGAACGTCGTCATCGGCGTGGTCGCCGACGCTCGTGAAATTAATGTCCGAGACGCATCCACGCCCACTTACTTTCTCTCCTTACTTCAAGGCGGTAATGGCGGAATCCATTTGTTGGTGCGCACGCATACCGATCCCGACGCTCTTGGGGCAACCATCTCCCGTCAAATCTGGGCCGCCCTCCCCGATCAGCCGGTCACTCATCTCACAACCATGTCCGAAATTATTTCCCAGTCCCTCGGCGACGAACGCCTGCGCAGTGTCTTGCTCACCGTCTTTGCCGGGATCGGGTTTGCGCTGGCTTTGGTGGGTGTTTACGGCGTGGTCTCCTACTCGGTTGCGCGCCGAGTTCAGGAAATCGGCATCCGTATGGCGCTCGGCGCCTCTCGTCGTGATGTCCTTCTCATGGTTATTCGCCAGGGACTTGTGCCTGTCGTCCTCGGCATCGCTTTGGGAGCCACAGCGTCTTTCGGCCTCGGCCGCGTAATCTCCAGCCAGCTCTATGGCGTTAAACCGAGCGACCCTGCCACTTTCCTTGGCGCAACCGCGCTCGTCCTAATCGTGGCCTGCCTCGCGTGCTGCGTCCCAGCCCGCCGTGCCATGCGCGTCGACCCCATGGTCGCCCTTCGCTATGAATGATCGAGTTCTCACGCACCGTACGTTCTTCGTAGCGGCACGGCTTTATCCTGAGCGCAAGCGAAGGAATGCCGTGCCCTCCTTCTGCGCCAGTATCGGAGGGTGAACCATGCACTGGTTACATCGGCTCTTCCGCAAAAACAAAGCCGAAAACCAACTCGACGCCGAACTCCGCTTTCACCTCGAGCGCCAAATCTCCGATAACATCGCCACTGGCATGTCCCCCGAAGAAGCTCGCCGCCGCGCCCATCTCGATTTCGGCGGCCTCGAATCCATCAAGCAACAAATACGCGAATCCCGCCGCGGAATTCTTCTCGAATCTCTGTTTCAAGATTTGCGCTACGCCATCCGCAATCTTCGCAAAGACCGCCGCTTCGCCATGATCGCCATTTTCGCCCTGGCCCTCGGCATCGGCGCCTCTACGATTGTCTTCAGCATTTTCTACAATTTGTTCTTCAATGCGTTTGCTGCAAAAGACGCGAGCCGTTTGGTGGTTCCAGTCATTCAGAACACGGAAAACACGGGCAAGACGGACAGCAGCGCAGAATCTCTGGCGCTTCAATTGGCGGATCTCGACGTCATCCGCGAGCAGAATCAAGTCTTCGAAAATATCGTTGGGTATATCCCGGGCGCGTTTGTGCTCGCCAACGACGGCTCCCAGATGTATCAGTTCAACGGCACTCGTGTAACTTCCAACGCTTTTGATTTTTATGGCGTTGTGCCGCTTCTCGGGCGAGGCATCACTCCGGAAGACGGTAAGCCTGGAGCGCCACCCGTTTTTGTCATGAGCTACAAAACCTGGAAAAGCGTTTTCCACGAGGATCCGAAAGTTCTCGGCAAGATTCTTACCATCGATGGGGAACCACGAACGTTGGTAGGCGTCATGCCGCAGCGCTTCCAGGCTTATGGTCTCCAAGCCGAAATCTGGATTCCGCTCACGAGCTCTCGAGATACGCCGCGCGCCGATGAAGATTCAAAGGCTACCGTACTGGCCCGCTTGAAGCCCGGCCTAACTCTAGAAAACGCTTCCGCGGACCTCGATCTGATCGTCAAACGTCTAGCCCTCCTTCATCCCGATGATTTTCCGAGACATTTCGCCGCACGCGTCCAGTCGGCCACGGACTCCCTCTTGGGACCCCAAGGGGGTGCTACCACATTCCATTCCGACATGAAGCATCTGCTCTACGATTTACTGGCGGCGGTCGCGATGCTGCTCTTAATCGCGTGCAGTAACGTCGCGAATCTTCTTCTGGCTCGCGCTACCGTGCGAGAAAAAGAAATGGCGGTACGCGCGGCTCTCGGCGCGACGCGCGGACGGCTGGTTCGCCAGCTCTTGGCGGAGAGTTCCGTGCTGGCTATGGCCGCTTGCGTTGTGGGTTGCCTCTTCGCGTGGTTCGGCGTGAGACTTGTCCCAGCCATTCTTCCTCGCACAGGAGATATCTATGGAGGCGGGCATCTCGGCGCTGAAACAGCACTTGGGCTGAACGCGCCTGTTTTAATTTTTGCTCTGGCCCTTACTCTCCTCACAACGCTGGTCTGCGGTTTAGCCCCGGCTCTTCGTGTGGCGCGCACGGACATACAACCACAACTGGCAGGCTCGGGCAAAGGCGTAAACGGTGGTGCGCGCCACGGAAAGCTTCGCGCCGTACTAGTCGTCGCCGAGGTCGCTCTCGCCATTGTCCTCTTGATCGGCACAGGCTTGTTGATGCGCAGCTTTTTTCTTCTCACCCACGTCGACCTGGGCTTCAATCCCAAGAATGTTTTGTTTGTCGTCTTCGCTCCTCCCCTGAGCCACAACAAGATTTCCGTCACCCCTCACCAAAAATTCGCTTCGCCGCAGGGGCTGGCCATGCTCCGCGATGTTGCGGAACGATTGAAAGCCTTGCCGGGCGTGGCCCATGTTGCGATCGAGGACGCGATGCCCGGTTATAGCCCGTCAGCCGGATTCAAAGTTAGTGTGCCTGGGGCAACTCATACGGAAGAAGTTGGCCTCTTTGCTTGCGACGAAAATCTCGTTCCAACGCTGGAGCTGCGCATGGTCCAGGGCCGCTGGCTCTCCGAACAAGAAGTGCGAACAGCACAATACGTTGGAGTAGTCAGTGAGCGATTGGCGCGTGACTTCTTTGGCGATACGAATCCGATCGGTCAACAACTCCAGGTGAACGCTTTCAAGGGCCCATCCCTAATACCGCAAGACGTCGAGTTTCAGATCATCGGTGTCGTCAAAGACGTGATCAGCGCCGGTCCGCAGCGGCCCACCCTGCCCATGATCTTTCTTCCTTATACAGTTCGCGGCGGATTTGTTTTTCTTTTGAGGACGACTGTGGAACCAGCTTCCTTGGCGCACGCTGTCCAGGAGCAAGTTTGGGCCGTGGATCGCAACGAAATTATTTTGTTGACCACTCCGCTTGAAGATTTCCTGCAAAGGTTTACATACGCCACGCCGGAGTTTGGCCTGTTGATCGCTACGCCGCTCGCGAGTATCAGCCTGTTGCTGGTCATCGTTGGCGTCTTCAGCGTAATGGCCTATACCGTCTCGCTGCAGACGCACGAGATCGGCGTTCGGATGGCTCTTGGCGCGCAGCAAGGAAACATTCTAAATATGGTCGTCGGGAAAGGCGCGCGGCTGCTTACAGCAGGAATTCTCCTCGGCCTCTTCGTCAGCTACGGTCTCACGCGTTTCCTGGCGAGCCAAATTTGGGGCGTCTCTACGACGGATCCATGGACATTCAGCGCAGTCGCAACCGTCGTCGTCGCGGTAGGGCTGGGGGCCTGTTTTCTGCCTGCGCGCCGCGCCACCCGCGTCGATCCGCTGATCGCCTTGCGTTACGAATAGCGGAAACGGAAAAGCCACCATGCTGCGGACAGCAGAATAGGAGTTGCGACAATGAACTGGATCATTCGCCTTTTCCGAAAACAACAAGCCGAAAAACAACTCGACGCCGAACTCCGCGACCATCTCGAACGCCAAATCTCCGATTACATCGCCGCTGGCATGTCCTCCGAAGAAGCCCGCCGCCGCGCCCACTTGGATTTCGGCGGTCTCGAATCCATCAAGCAGCAAACCCGCGAATCCCGCCGTGGCAATTTCCTTGAACCCCTCTTTCAAGACCTCGCCTATGGCGTGCGCATGCTCAAGAAGTCCCCGTCACTGACGATCATCGTCGTAATCACACTTGCGCTGGGCATCGGCGTCAACACAGCGATTTCAGCGTGCTCAATGGATGGCTCTTTCGTCCCCTAGCGGTGCGAGCGCCGGGGCAAGTCCACGTTTTGGCTTTTTCCCAGGATCACAACGGCTCCAACTTTTCTTACCCTGATCTTCTCGATTTTCGGAAACAGTCGGAAGTGTTCTCCGATCTTTTCGCTTACGGATTATCTGTCGCCGGGCTCAGCGCCAATGGAACACCGCGCGAATTTGGCTTTAGCAGCGTCACAGGAAATTATTTTTCGGCTCTTGGTGTCACGCCTGCGCTTGGCCGGTTGTTCCTCCCCGGCGAAGGTGAGACGCCGGGCGCTCCTCTGCTCGTCATACTTGGCAACTCCTACTGGCAAAGAAATTTTGGCAGCGATCCCGAGGTCGTGGGCAAACAGGTTCTGGTCAATGGACGGCCGGCAACGATCATTGGCGTTGCCCCGAGTGATTTTCACGGAACGCTCTTCGCCATGGACATGGACGGCTACCTGACTTTAAACGCCATGGCCATGGAAAAAGATTCCAGCCAATTCTGGACGGACCGGCGCGACCGGCGCTTGATCGTCCTTGGAAGGCTGAAACCAAACTTGTCCATTTCCCAAGCTACAGTGTCATCAGACATCACCGCGCGGCGTCTGGCGGCTCAGTATCCGTCGACAAACAAAGATGTCACGATTCGCGTAATCCCAGAGCGGCTTGCTCGGCCTGCCGTTTTTGCCTCGAGCTTCGTTCCCTTCATTGCCGGTCTGTTCTTTGTTCTTGCGGGTCTCGTTTTGCTGCTGGCTTGCATGAACGTTGCGAATATTCTTTTGGCGCGATCGGCCGCGCGCCAGCGTGAGATGGCTATTCGTTCCGCGTTGGGCGCTGGCCGTGGACGCCTCTTGCGTCAAATGCTCACAGAGAGCCTTTTTCTCTCCTTGCTCGGCGGGATCCTGGGCGTGCTGTTCGGCAAGTGGGCGATCAGTGCGAGCGGCACAGCCCTTCGTTCCGTAACCACCACCACAAACTTTGCCTACAAAATGGATTGCAGCCTGGATTGGCGCGTCTTTTCTTACACGCTCGCGGCCGCGACTATGACTGGCGTTCTGGTGGGTCTCTTATCAGCCCTTCGCGCCAGCCGCGCCGACGTGAATGACATTCTGCAAGGAGGTGGGCGAGGCGACTTCTCCGTGCGGGGCGGCTCTCGCATTCGCAGCGCCCTGGTGGTTGCGCAGGTAGCGGGGTCGCTCATCCTACTGATTGTCGCGGGACTTTTTGTTCGTAGCCTCCGGCACACCGAGCGGATGTACCTCGGATTCGATCCTGATCACGTTTTGAACGTGATGCTGGATCCGCAGCAAATCGGTTACGACGAAATCCATGCAAAAGCGTTTTATCGCGAACTTGAAAGCGGGGCCAGCGCAATGTCCGGAGTCGAATCGGCCAGTCTTTCTTTTGCTGTGCCCCTCGGAATTCCTGGCCGTGTGGGATTCGTTTCAGTGGAAGGTCATCCGCTGGTTGCCGGCCTGCAGCCGCCGGAGACCTCCTTCAACAGTGTAGATCCCGCTTACTTTACAACCATGCGCATTCCCATTCTGCGCGGCCGCGCTTTCGCCGATTCGGACAACGAAGCAGCGCCGCAAGTGGCCATCGTGAATCAGACTATGGCCAAGAAACTATGGTCAAACGAAGATCCGGTTGGCAAGCGCTTCCGATGGGCTGGTGAAAAAGGACCTTATGTTGAAGTGGTCGGCGTCGCGCAGGATGGGCAATACTTTTTTCTTTCGCCCGATTCTCAGCCCTACTTTTATCTTCCTCTCGCGCAAAATTTCAGCTCGCGGCTATCGCTTCAGATTCGGTCTTCGATCCCACCTGAATCGCTCGTGGTCGCTGTACAAGAGCAGGTCCGCGCCCTTGCGCCGGATTTGCCCATTATTGACCTCAGCAGCATGCAGCACACCGTGCGCGGACTAGGTGGTTTGTTCGTCTTTCGTCTAGCCGCTTCTCTGGCTGCGGCCCTCGGATTCCTGGGTCTTACCCTCGCCGTCATCGGTGTTTACGGAATCGTTTCGTTTGGGATGGTCCAGCGTGCGCGCGAGATGGGCATTCGCGTGGCTCTCGGTGCCGACCGCAACGACATTCTGAAACTCGCACTTGGCTCGGGCCTCTCGCTGATAAGCGCGGGAGTTATTCTTGGCGTAGCCTCCGCATGGGCCCTCACTCTCGCAATGGCCAAGCTGTTGATCGGCGTGAGTGGATCAGACCCAGTTACTTACACCACGGCTGTAGCTGTGATCTCCGCCGTCGCGCTATTCGCGTGCTGGGTCCCCGCTCGTCGCGCGACGAAAGTGGACCCGCTCGTTGCCCTTCGTTACGAATGAGCCTTTGGTAGAACAGGCTTCAGCCTGTGCTCCTACCGTTGAACAGATTCAGGCGTGGATTCGAGATTCGACGCTGTACGCCCTGGCTCTTCCAGTTCGCGATTACCCCGGCGGCCAGCGGAACTGACGGCCGCCTAGCAAGTGCAGATGAAGATGAAAAACGGACTGGCCGGCGCCGGTGCCGTTGTTGAAGACCGTGCGATAGCCGTCGAGCAGATTGCGCTCGCGGGCAAGTTTCGCAGCGACCAGATGCAGCTTGCCGATTACGGCTTGATCTTCTGGTGTCGCGTCGTCGAGCGAAACAAAATGTTTTCGTGGGACGAGCAAGATGTGCGTGGGGGCTTGCGGGCTGATGTCCTCGAACGCAAAGATGTCCGGATCTTCGAAGACAATTTTTGACGGAATTTGTTTCGCGACGATTTTACAGAACAGGCAATCAGCGATCATCAATTCCCTCCTGCGGGCGAGGCTTCATCGAGACGGACCACAATCGGCGTAACTCCCTCGCGGCTGCGTAGCTGTTCGCCAAATTGTCGCGCGGCATCTTCGCCGGAGACTTTGCCGACGCGCACGCGGTAGAAAGTACCGTCAGGCGAATCATACTGTTGAATGAAAATCGGAGAATACGAGAGATTCAAGCGGTCGCGCAACCGTTGCGCGTTGCCTTGGTCTTTGAACGCACCGATCTGCACCGTAAAAAATCCGCCGGTGGGATCGATCCCTTGCGTGAGAACTTCCACGCGCACGTGGACGACTCCGGGGCCGACGGAATCAATTTCACGGGCCGCGGCGAGCGAAAGATCAATGATGCGATTATCAACAAATGGTCCGCGATCGGTGATGCGCACGGTCGTGGATTTTCCATTGTTGAGATTCGTCACGCGCACCATCGTTTCAAACGGCAGCGTGCGATGCGCCGCCGTCAATTTGTACATGTCGTAGATTTCGCCATTCGAGGCGCGCCGCCCGTTGAAAGGCACTCCGTACCAGGAGGCGTTGCCTTCTTCGACGTAACCCGCTGGTGCAGGGGTCTGCGGTGCTTTACTGCGTTTAGGTGAAGGCGTAGCTGGAGGCGTCGCAGGTGTCGGCGTTGGTCCGGCATCGGTCGCGCGTTTGGTGGATTCGATGGTGTCCGGCGATGCGGTCGACGGCTGCGACGGAGCACTCACGCGGCGCGAACCGCATCCGGCAAGAGAGAGAAACAAGAAGGCCCAAGCGAGGTTCTGCAGAAAGTTCAGCGAAAAGAAAAAGGTGGGACGGCAGCGCGTGGCACGCGAGCAGTTCACAAGTTGGCTCGCATCATGTTTGCGATGGCGGCTTCTGTGCATCGCGTTCGGCGCGGGCCGCGGTGCGTGATTCGAGCTTGGTGGCGAATTGCGTGAATTTTTCTGACACTTCGCGCAGAAACGTGGCGGTGCGCTTTTCCGTTTCGGGCGCTACTTCCTTGTCGATGTAGGTGCGGAGGCGGGTAAGTTCTTCGTCGATGCGACGGCCGAATTCTTCAAATTTGTCCATTGTTATGCCCTCGGCTCCTGGTTCACGGTAAAAAGCTGTGAATTCTGTATTATAGGAATGCGGTGCGCGGCTCGCAAGGAGGAGAATTGGCGCTTTCTTATGTGTGGCAGCAGCGTTTGGAGCGATGGAAGAGCATGCTGCGGGGGCTTTTTGGCGGTGGAGGGGAGCAGCAGCCCCGGCCGCAGATTTGCCCGGCATGCGGCTCGCTCGTCGGCATCAGCGCCACGAAGTGCCATGTCTGCGGCACTAACTTGCGTTTTTCTCTCGCGGCGTTGAGCAAGAAATTCTCCGGCGTCTTCGGCGAGCATGACGCACCGGTAACCTCCATTCTTTTGATTATGAACTTCCTGATGCTGGGTGTCAGTTGGCTTGCGTTCGCAGCCGTCGGCAAGGGAGGAGGCCTCACCATTTTGTATGGCCTATCCGGAGAGCCCCAATATCGCCTCGGTGCAAGCTACGGTCCACCGATTTTCTTTTTGAACGAATGGTGGAGATTGGTCACTGCGATGTTTCTCCACGGCGGGCTGATTCACATCGGGTTCAATATGATGGCGCTGATGCAATTTGGTCCGGCGATCGAGGAACTCTATGGCTCGGCTCGGTATTTGTTTATCTATGTGTTCACGGGGGCGTTTGGATTCCTCGTGAGCGCGTTCACTGGGCACTTCTCGTTGGGCGCGAGCGGTGCTTTGTTAGGGCTTGTGGGGGTGATGCTCGCGGTCACCTCGAAGCGGGGTGGCTCGTACATGCGCGATTTACGTTCGCGGCTGATTAGCTCGGTAGTGATTCTGTTTGTCCTGGGGTTTTCTGGTTTCATGGCTATGGACAATTGGGCGCATGGCGGCGGTTTGGCGGCCGGATTTGTATTGGGCAAATTTTTTGCAGATCGGCAGCCCAACAATGCAAATGAACGCCGAAGAGCCTACGTTTTAGGATGGCTAGCGGGGCTCGTGGTTGTCGCGAGTTTTGTATTGATGATAGTTCACTATCGCGATCCTACGCCGTTTTCGCAGCAGGGTTCTTCGCTGGAAGTAGGCCGGTGCGTATCGGCTGTTTCGGCAACTCGTCCCCCGTCAGGAGGCAATTCCTGTACTCTGTAAGAGAACAGAGATTGCACCCAACTGATGGATCCGCATTCCATTGTCGTTGTGAGTTTGCACACGCCCAAAGAGAAGGTTTGGGGCGAGCTCCTGGATATTAATCCTTCTGGCGTGACGCTTCGGGGGATCGATCTGAATTCGTTCGACCACTTTATCCGCCAGATCAACGAGCCTGACGGCGAGCGCATCGGTTTTCCGACGATTTTCTTTCCGATGAACCGCGTCGAACGCGTGTCTCTGGATGAGCCGAGCGGGTCCATCCCTTCGATGAATGAGCTTTTCGCGCGCAAAATCGGGCGCTCGCTTACGGAATATCTTTCGCAATTCGCGTAACACAATTTGCAGGGCGTACTCCGCGTGACACATTTCCTGCCACCATGCCCGCCTGAACTGCGCTATCCTGAATTGCAATGAAAGGCCGCATCTGGACGGTTCCCAATCAAATCACTTTGCTGCGGCTCGGCTTCCTGCCGTTCTTTCTTATTCTTATTTCCTATGAGAAATATAAATGGGCTTTGCTGGTGCTTGTTGTGGCGGGGCTTTCGGACGGAATCGACGGCTTGCTCGCGCGCAGCCTGAATCAACGCTCGTCTCTTGGCGCTTATCTCGATCCTATCGCCGATAAGCTGCTGCTTTCGTCTTCGTTCATTATTTTGGCGTTCAAGAAACAGATCGCTTGGTGGCTTACTATTATCGTTTTTAGCCGCGACATTTTGATTCTTGTGGTGGCCGTAGTGATTCTGCTTATCTCGGGTTATCGTCCATTTCCGCCCAGTATTTTTGGCAAGCTGACTACGGCCTTTCAGATCATCCTGGTATTCACCATCGTTTTCTCGGCGGCTTATCCGGATTTCCATCTTACGAAGATCATTCACCTGCTCGTTTATGGCGTGACTTTTTTCAGTATTTTTTCCGCGCTTCACTATTCGTTCAGCACGGCGCGGCACCTCAGCGGTCCTTCGTCTACTTAAGAAAAAACATTTACACAGAGTTCGCAGAGAACACTGAGGGCACGGAGAATGGAGTGCCTCTGCTCAGACCGGCATTGGCTTGGGGCCGGCTGCAGGAATCCACAACTTCGGTTCCGTCAGGGATTGGACTTGCTCGAGTGTGGCATCTGGGGCGAGCTCGCGGAGGACCAGGCCTTCGGGCGTGACGTCGATGAAGGCAAGTTCGGTGACAATGTGATCGACGACTTCGACGCCCGTGAGCGGAAGCGTGCATTTCTTCAGGATTTTGGGTTTGTTGTCGCGCGTTGCATGCTCCATAGCGATAAAGACGCGCTTGGCGCCGGCAACTAAATCCATCGCGCCGCCCATGCCCTTGAGCATCTTGCCTGGAATGGCCCAATTGGCGAGAGTTCCCTTTTCGTCGACTTGGAGCGCGCCGAGGACCGTTAGATCGACGTGGCCGCCGCGAATCATGGCGAAAGAATCAGCGGAAGAAAAATACGACGTGCCCGGTAATTCGGTGACAGTTTCTTTGCCGGCATTTATGAGGTCAGGGTCGACTTCGGATTCTGTTGGATATGGGCCGACGCCAAGCATTCCATTTTCTGATTGGAGGATGACGTCCATGCCCTGTGGGACGTAGTTAGCAATCGCCGTCGGCATCCCGATGCCGAGATTGACGTAGTAGCCGTCGCGCAGTTCGAGCGCAATCCGCCGTGCTATGCGTTCGCGTTTTTGTTCTTCGGTTATCACAAGCCCACCTGCCCTACATCGTGACGATCATCATGAATATGGAAACCGGAATAGCGATCCAGCACAGTCTTGAGCGTAAGCGAGCCGCAAGAAGAGCAGAGACCAGTGAAGTACACATGATCAAAAACCAAGGCGATCCCACTAGGTCTTTGATGAGAATACCCTTCCATCGGTAGTAGGCCATGACCAGCCAGAAAGAAAGGCAGCAGAGGAGACTCAACACCGCAAGCGCGTGTCCGATGGCGGAGCCGCGCCGTTTGCGCGGGCGGTCATGGTTTTCAAGTGTCATAAGAAGTTCTCACAGCTTTCTCGTCGTGCGGCGCTCGATGCGTTTTTCGTAGGCTGGGCCTTGGAGGATGGCGTTCACATAAATCCCCGGCGTATGCACATTGTCCGGATCGAGTTCACCGAGTTCGACAAATTGTTCAACTTCGGCGATGACGTAATCGGCGGCGGTGGCCATCATGGGATTGAAGTTGCGCGCGGTTTTGCGATAGATGAGATTGCCCCAGCGGTCGCCTTTCCAGGCTTTGATGAAGGCGAAGTTGCCGCGGATGGCGCGCTCGAGAACGAATTGGCGGCCGTCGAAATCGCGGGTTTCCTTTCCTTCGGCGACCATAGTGCCGACACCCGTGGGTGTGTAGAACGCAGGGATGCCTGCTCCGCCGGCACGGAGGCGCTCAGCCAGAGTGCCTTGCGGATTCAATTCGACCTGAAGCTCACCGCTTAGGACCAACTGCTCGAAGAGTTTGTTTTCGCCGACGTACGTGGAGACCATTTTTTTGACTTGGCGATTTTGCAGGAGGACGCCGATGCCGAAATCGTCGATGCCGGCGTTGTTGCTGACAATGGTGAGATTTTTTGTGCCGTTGCGGCGGACGGCGGCGATCAGGTTTTCCGGAATGCCGCAGAGGCCGAAGCCGCCCATCAGGATGGTCGCGCCATCGGTAAGATTGGTGATAGCGGCGTCGGCGCTGGAGATCCGTTTATCCATGGCAAAGGTCTATTGGCGTCTTGGAAAATCGCACGGGCTGAAGCCTGTGCCACCGGCGATGCGCCTTTCCAAGAGTGCTCCTGGGCGAAGTTGGCAGTGTACTGCAAGATGGAAGTTAAGACGCAAGGAAGTAGCGGGCTGAGAACAGGAAGAGTTGCTGCGGGGTGGGGGCGCTAGTTAACAATAAGACCCCCTCCACCCCGGTTTTTTCGTAACTGCGCATTTTGAAGGGTTTTAAGTTCTTTCTTTTGAAACTGCTCATTCTAAAAACGTTACGGGCACATTTTTGGAAGTGCGCATTCTAAAGAACTTAGGCTTGGTAAGTCGATCAAAATCAACATTAGCGGATACCGGCGCAAATGCCCATCCGAAAGGCCTTAGCGCTGGCCGTAAAATGAAAAAGCCGCAGCTAGGCTGCCGCACTCCAAATCTCGGAAAATTGCTTGAGAGAATTATAGCAAGGTGCAAGGCATGGTCAACTGGTCGCAAGGTCAGGGTGATGTCAAAGAGCTGGCGTCGAACCTGTAGGGGGAGAGTGCTTTGGTTGTGGCTTTAATCAGAAATATCGATATTATAGTGGGATTTAATTCATGGTCGAGGGATGGTCCTGATGAAAATGAATGAGTTGTGGCGTTTGCGGAGCAGAGCTTCCGCGACGATTGGATTTGGTGTGCTTGCCGCTTGCGTGCTGGCGATTCTGGGGCTGGCTACAACTGTATTTGCCCAGCACCGAATGCCTGGGCAGCCCGTAAAGGAAGATCGGAACCATCCGTGGATGAACGCCAGCCTTTCGCCCGATGAGCGCGCGGCCATGGTTTTGAAGGAACTGACTCTCGACGAGAAGATCGATTTGTTGCACGGAATGGGGATGCCCGGCTGGCCGCGGGAAGTCCAGCACCCCGAGCCCGAGCTTGGAAACGGCGGCGCGGGATTTGTGCTGGGAGTACCGCGATTGGGTATTCCGTTTATTCAAATGAGCGATGCGGCTTACGGAGTGAGGAACAGCGCAGATAATGGACGGTATTCGACGGCAATGCCTTCCAACCTCGGAGCGGCGGCAAGTTGGGACCCTGAGGCGGCGTGCGCGTTCGGGACAGTGATCGGCAAGGATCTGCGCGCTCAGGGATACAACATGACGCTGGGCGGCGGAGTGAACATCACGCGCGAGCCGAGAAACGGCAGAACGTTTGAATATTTGGGCGAGGATCCTATCCTGGCGGGAACGCTGGTGGGAAATTTGATGAAGTGCGAGCAGGCGCAGCACGTGATTGGCGACATCAAGCACTACGCGGTGAACGATCAGGAAGCCGGGCGAAATGAAGTGGACTCGATCATCAGCAAGCGTGCGATGCGAGAGAGCGATCTACTGGCGTTTGAGATTGGCGTGGGGATTGCGGATCCGGGCGCGGTGATGTGCTCGTACAACGCGGTGAACGGAGTTTTTGGTTGCGAGAACAAGTATTTGCTGACGGATGTTTTGAAGAAGGAGTGGAGATTCAAGGGATTCGTGGTTTCGGATTGGGGCGGAACGCACAGCACGATTAAGGCATCGGCAGCAGGAATGGACAACGAGGAGCCACTCGATGAATTTTTTGGGGCGAAGCTGAAGGCGGCGGTAGAGGCGGGCAAGGTTTCGATGGCAGAGCTTGACGAGCACGTAAGGCGCGTGCTGCGGTCCGAGTTTGCGACCGGGATTGTGGATTTCCCGATGCAGAAGGGCGTGCCGGATATCGAAGGGAATTTAGCGGCAGCGCAAAAGGTTGAGGAGCAGAGCGCCGTGCTGCTGAAGAACAAAGGGTTGTTGCCGCTCAGTGCGGGAGTGCGCTCGATAGTGGTGATTGGGCCTCACGCGAATGAGGGCATGATGTCGGGCGGCGGTTCCGCGCAGGTCGATGCGCCGGGCAGGCCACCAGCAGGATGGCAGGCGCAAGTTTGGTTCCCGCCGTCACCCATAAAGGTGCTGCAAGCAAAATTCCCGGGGGCGAAAGTGCAGTTTGATTCAGGCGCTGATCCGACGAGTGCGGCGGCTCTGGCGAAGAATTCGGATGTAGCGATCGTGTTCGCGTATCAGTGGGAAAGCGAAGGAATGGACTTGCCGAATCTGTCGCTGCCCGTGAAGCAAGACGAAATCATCGAGGCCGTGGCCGCGGCGAATCCGAAAACGATTGTGGTGTTGGAGACGGGGACCGCGGTGACGATGCCATGGGTCGATAAAGTGGGAGCGGTGTTGGAAGCGTGGTATGCGGGCAGCAGGGGCGCGGAAGCCATCGTAAACATTTTGAGCGGCGACGTGAATCCGAGCGCGAAACTACCGATGACGTTTCCCAAGAGCGAAGCGGATTTGCCGCACCCGAAATTGACGCAGCCAGGACCTGGGCAGACCGGTGAAGAGGCGGTGATGAAGACGGGTGAGCCTAAGCCGACGTTCAGCGTAACGTACGACGAGGGATTGAAGGTTGGCTATAAGTGGTATGACGCTGAGAAAAAGGCGGTGCTCTTTCCGTTCGGACATGGGCTTTCGTATACAACGTTTGCTTATTCCGGGTTGAAAGTTACGGCGGGAAAAGAGACGACCGTGAGTTTTACTGTGAAGAACACAGGAAAGCGTGACGGGGCGGAAATTGCGGAAGTGTATGCAGCGTTGCCGGCCAGCGCGGACGAACCGCCGAAGCGGTTGGTGGGCTGGAGCAAAGTGTGGTTGAAGGCGGGTGAGAGCAAGGACGTGACCGTGAGCGTGAATGCAAAATACTTGTCGATTTACGATGACGCTGCTGGTGGATGGAAATTGGTGCCTGGCGGCTACACGTTTATGGTGGGCGGATCGTCGCAGGAACTACCGCTGAATGCGAAAGTCGACCTGAAATAGAAAAGAAAAATTGATCTGGATAGAGCGCGCCGGCCGTAGTGTGCGCAGACGCTGCGCTGTACGCCTAGCTATTGCGGTTGGCTCCAGGCTTCCTTCCGCCAGAACGGATGACCACTGAGCCGTGCAGACGCCATCAAAAACAGCAGACCAAAGACAACAACTCCTGGCACGATGACCCATCGGCCTTCCATGCAATCCACGGCAGCGTCCAACAATTGAATGAAAGCTGTCAGCAAGATCAGTGTGTTTAGAGTGCCTTTGGACCGGAAGAGCATGGAAGTTACCAGCAAAATGGCTAGAGCGGCGTTGCGCGAGAAAAGGTAGCCGGCATAGATGTGAACGGCTGCGTTGATTTCGTCGTGGGGAGAGACGAGCATTGCGGGATTTAGCAGCGCGATAAGCGCGCCTGCGGCCATGAGAAGAGCGCCGACGAGCACGATCGTTTGCAGCCACCAGGGGAAAGTGTTGGTTGCAAGTTGTGCAGCGCGGAGATTTGTTAAAGGGCCTTGGCAGGTGCTGTGCAGCTCGGACATGGCTACGCTCCATCTGGGCGGCAGCATGGATTGAAGAGTGCTGGCTTGAAGATGGTTACGCGGGCCGATGTTGAAAAGTTACCGAGGATTTTTCTGCGTCCAAGGACGAGTCTGGCTTTAACAAAAAACTGAGGCGATTCGTGTTAAAACCCGGAGGCAACAACGCGGTTGGAGTTGTTCTTTGCCAGCCGGGAAAGAAGCCTCCTCATGATCAACCAACGCTCACACGGCGGCCAGCCGGTTATTTGTAACGCTACGGTCTCGCACATCTCGATTCGCAACGTATGGCTGCGGTGTGCGACGGGGGCGTGCCTCGTGCTGCTGGCATGGTGCCCAGCGACTCGCGGTCAGGCGAACAGTGCGGCACCTGCATCGGCGGAGGAGGTGAAACAACTCCGCGAAGTCGTGCAGAGTTTGTTGACGCGCGTGACGGAATTAGAGAGCGAGCTGAAACAGCGGCAGCCCTCCTCGACCGCAGGAATCACCAGTAATGCGTTCGTTGCCGGCTCTGTGCCAGGCGCTAGCACATTTGCAGCGACATCAACATCGGCAGCCGCGTCCTCCACCAGCTCGGAGGCAGCAACGCCTTCGACAGCTGCAGCCCCTCCGCAGAGCGCTGTTCTGGGAGCACCCAAAGATCAGATAGACGCCGCCGATCGAGGAATCCTTGACTACCTGCACGGCGCTACGCTGAATTTTGCCGTAGATGAATATTACGAGTACAACTTCAACGATCCTGTTGGGCGCGTGAACGCGCTGAGGGCGTACGACGTTCTGAGCAACAACATCAGTTTGAATCAGGCGGACTTGGTCTTCGAGCGTGCGCCCGATGTCGACGCGGGGCGGCCGTTTGGGCTCCGCCTGGATTTGCAATACGGCCAAGCTACCGACACTTTGCAAGGCAATCCAGCTAACGAACCGAGGCCGGCGATCTATCAAAACATTTTTCAGGCTTATGGAACGTATGTGTTGCCGATCGGCAACGGTCTGACGGTGGACGTCGGCAAGTTTGGAAGCTCGATCGGAATCGAAGGAAACTACACCAAGGACCAGATGAATTATTCGCGGTCTTACTGGTTCGATTATCTGCCGTTTTATCACATGGGATTGCGGGCCGCGTACAAGGTCAACGATAAGCTGACGTTGAACTATTGGCTGGTGAATGGCACGAACCAGGCGGAAGCCACCAACGGGTATAAGGACGAGTTGTTCGGGTTCACAGCCACGCCGAATAAAAACATCACCTGGAATGTGAATTACTACATTGGGCAGGAACATCCCGACCGCGTTGTGGTGTCATCGAGCGGGCCGATACCTGTGCAGCCGGGGCTGACGTTTCAGGGGATTACGCCTGCGCCTAATGGGAAGCTGCACATTTTTGACAGCTACGTGAATTGGCAAGCCAAGCCGAAGCTGACGTTTGCGCTGGAGGGCGATTACGTGATCGAGCGCGAATGGCAGAATACGAATACAGCCCTGGGGCAGTCGTCTTCGCCTTCGCACGTCATTGGAGGAGCGGGCTATGCGAAATATCAATTCTCGCCAAAGTTTTCCTTGGCAGGACGAGTGGAGTATCTGTCGGATCGCGGCGGGCTTTTCAGCGGGATCACGCAGGCTTTGAAGGAAACTACCGTGAGTTTCGATTACAAACTTTCCGGTGGATTTTTGATGCGGTATGAGTGGCGACGGGACTTTTCGAACCAGCCTTCGTTTTTTACGGATAAGACGGGCGTGTTGAGCAAGGAACAGCAAACTCTCGGCGTGGGAATTGTTTGGTGGGTGGGGCGGAAGGAAGGGGCGTGGTAGGTAGAACCAGAGTCCAGTGAAAGAGGGTAGCTCTCGATCCTCTGTTGCTGAACCACCTCCCATCACTTCTGCAAGCGAGTGGCAGTGAAATGACGGACCCCCTGATTAATTTCAAGTTTCCGGAACCTGCCTCGATCGAAGTTTGAGAACGTAATTTGACAACTGGAAGAGCCACCGTATCTAAAGGCGGAACCTGAACAGGGAGCGAGGGCAGTTCTAGTCTTTCCAGGCAAGCTCAGAAAAAGCTGGTTCTCTTCAACCGTCACATCCACCTTAGGTGAGTCGGGAGTATCTGAGACGTACGTGCCTTCACAAAACTCAAGAGGTGGCGAGCTCTTGAAAACTTTTTGCTCGGCGGGGGGGATCTCGCTCTTTTCAGCTTCGATCCTCGGAAGCCAGGGCTGCACTTTGGAACCGCTCGTATGGATGAAGGCGAGAGTAATTGTAATAAAGGCGGCAAGAGAAAGGGTGGCCCCGTGCAGGAGCGCCATGCCACTCGGTCTATAATTTGCGAAAATGTAGAAAGAACGCGCGCCAGCCGATGCCATTTGAGGCTCTTCGGCAGGGTTCGGCTCACTCCAGTAGCCGGGACGCAACACCCACTGCCTCAACAGAGAAATAAACGCATCCGCCACGAGCGAGAGAGCGATGCGCTTTCCAGTTGCATGATCGAAGATTGAGAGCATTTCTGGCGCGAATCGTCTTCGGAATGCACGAGGGTGAAGACCGACCAGCAATTGGAACAGGGTACGGAGCATCAAGCCCTCCCCGGTTTGGGAATTCGGAGGCGGACCTTTGCGTCACGTATCATGTTTTCGAGGCGACTGACTTCCGCGGAGAGAACGGATGTTCCGAGCAATGTGAGGCGGTAGTAGCGGCGGCGGGGATCGTCATCACCCGCGCGGTGACCGAGATCCACAACCCAGCGGCGGCGGATGGCCTTTTGCAGGTTGTCGTAGAGCGTGCCTGGTCCGAGAGTGTACTCGCCTTCGGTCTGTCGAGAAATTTCCTGCATGATGGCGTAGCCATGGAGGTCGTGTCCAGCAATGGCCATGAGGATATGGAACAGCGCGGGCGAGAGGGGCGTTGTTTTCTTATCGTTGTCGCGCATCATTCTGTTTCCGATATATCGGATTCCGAAATAGTTGTCAATGGAGACTTTCTGTGAATGAAGCGGACCGCCTCGCAATGCGGCCCCTACAAGGAGCGGAGGAGCTTGTAGAGTTCGTTGGCGGCGTCGAAGTCGGCTTCTAAGTCGCGGGAGGCGAGGCGTTCGCGGAGATCGTCGATGCGGCGGGCGAAGAGATCGAGGGCGGCGGAGAGGACTTCTTTGTTGGTCAGGACGATGTCGCGCCAGGTGGAGTAGGGGCTGCCGGCCAGTCGGAGAGAGTCGCGGAGGCCGGGGCCGGCTAGCGTGATGGGCAGACCGTTTTCGTCGAGATGATCGTAGAGGAAAGAGCCGAGGGCGACCGCGGCTAGCTGCGGAAGATGAGAGGCTAGGCCTACGGCGTAGTCGTGTTGTTGGGCGCCTAGCCAGAGGGGGCGAGCGCCGATTTTTTCGAGGATTTTTACGAAGGCGGAGATGCGAGGATCGAGATTTGGCGTGGGCGTGACGGGAGAGGCATCGGAGGGCGGGGTCCCTGCGGGATGAACAAGCCCGGCCCCTACAGCGGAGGAGTGGATCAGGGCGTAGGTGTTGTTGCGGAAGAGGTCGGCGTCGGCGTGAGCGATGCCAGACAGTTCCCTGCCCGCCATGGGATGGCCGCCCAGGAAGAGGCTTGTTGAGTCTTCAGGAAAAAGGTCGGCGGCGTCTTCGGTGATGCGGACTTTGGTGCTGCAGGCATCGGTGACTAGAGCGTTGGGTGCGGCCAAGCGCGCGATTTCAGGGAGGAGATCGAGCGTGGTGCCGATGGGTAGCGCGATGTAAAGGAGGTCGGCGTTTTCTAGGGCGGGAGCCAGTTCGCCGGAGAAAGATGCGTCGATGGCGCCGCGAGATTGCGCATCGGCGACGACGTCCGGGCGATCCCAGCCTGTGATGTGAATATCGGTTGTGGATTTGCGTAGGGCTAGCGCGAAGGAGCCACCGATCAGGCCGGTGCCAAGGATGGTGACGCGGTTGATGAGGTGGGGAGTCATAGGAAGTCGACAGTCGACAGTTGAAAGTTGAAAGTTAAAACTAAGAGAGAGGAAAGAGGAAAGATAACGCAGAGACGCTGAGTGCGCAGAGGCGGCGCAGAGGTCGAAAAGCAGATTTCATCGCGCAAAAAACGCGCTATGGAGAAGAGTTCTCGCTTCGCTCGGAATGACAATGGTTGGGCTGCGGCTTGTGCTGCGAGGGCAGCGGGTACGGTTTGTGCGTTGAGGATCGGCATGAATCAGGCCATGCGGCGGCCAATCGCTGGGGCGATTATGCGAAGCTCGGCCATGAGCTGGGTGAAGCTATCGGGGTGGAGCGATTGCGCGCCGTCGGAGAGGGCGTGATCGGGGTCGTTGTGGACTTCGATGAGCAAACCATCGGCGCCTGCGGCGACGGCGGCGCGAGCCATGGGTGGGACTTTGTCGCGGCGTCCGGTGCCGTGAGAGGGATCGGCGAGCATAGGGAGGTGCGAAAGTTTTTTAATGACCGGGATGGCGGCAATGTCGAGCGTGTTGCGCGTGTACGTTTCGAACGTGCGAATGCCGCGTTCGCAGAGGATGACGTTGTAGTTGCCGCCCGCGAGAATGTACTCGGCGCTGAGGAGAAGCTCTTCCATCGTGGCGGAGAGGCCGCGCTTGAGAAGGACGGGTTTGCGGATTTCGCCGAGGGCGCGGAGGAGAAAGTAGTTTTGCATGTTGCGCGCGCCTACCTGGAAAATGTCAACGTACTCAGACATCATTTCGATTTGCGAAGCGTCCATTACTTCGCTGACCGTAAAGAGTCCGAATTTGTCGGCGGCTTCGCGCATGAGCTTGAGGCCAGGTATGCCCATGCCCTGAAAAGCGTAAGGCGAACTGCGCGGCTTAAATGCGCCCGCGCGTAGAATTTTTGCGCCGGCTTTGGCGACGCTTTCCGCGATGGAAAGAATTTGTTCGCGGGATTCGACGGAGCAAGGACCGGCCGCGACGACTACTTCATTGCCACCGATTTTTACGCCTCTGCCCAGATCGACGATGGTGCCTTCGGGCTTGAACTGGCGGCTGGCTAGCTTGAAGGGCTGCGTGATGCGCATGACTTCGCGCACGCCTTCGAGCAGCTCGAAATCGCGATGATCGAAATCGCGATGGACGCCGACGGCGCCAAGGACGGTGTGCGATTCGCCCGTCGAGCGATGAACGTTGAAGCCTGAAGCGACCAGGCGGTCGATGACGTGCTGGATTTCGGCGTCGCTGGCGCCTTCTTGCATTACGATGACCATGGTTAGTCCTGATTCCCTTTCGATTGCGGCGAATTCTATACAGCCAAGATGCCGGGCTGAAGCCCGGCCCCTACAAAAAATACCGGCAACGGATATAACTTCGCGAGCCTGGTGTTAATTCCCTTCTTTCGGGCGTTTCTCCTTCGCGCCGTCTTGGTGCATGGCGTTGCGTTCGGCGGCGCGGGCTTCGTCAATGATGCGCTCGAAGAGGCGGCGGATCGCGGCGTCCGTTAGCGGGCCGGGATTGGTGCGTTCGGCGTTGGCCAGGACTTCGTTTTCGCGGTCCGGTTGATAGAGCGGGATATTGGCCGCTTGTTTTAGTTTGCCGATTTCGAGGGCGCAGTGCGAGCGCTCGTTCAGGAGTTCGACGAGCTTCTTGTCGATTTCGTCGATGCGGCGCCGCCAGTCGGAGAGGTTCATGGGGCGACCTCGCGGCGGGAGAGGCCGTGGCGCGCGGCTTCTTTGAGCGAGCGGATGCGGGTGGCGAGGGCCGCGGCCGCTGCGTCGATGTTGGCGTCAGTGGGATTTGCGGCGGTGGCGTTTTCGATTTCGGAGACTAGCGCGGAGCCGACTACCGCGGCATCCGCTAGACCGCCGAGAACGGAGACGTGGCCGGGGAGCGAGATGCCGAAGCCTACCGCGATGGGAAGTTGCGTGGCCTTGCGGGCTCGGCGCAAAAGAGCCGGGAGATCATCGGGAAGCGCGTCCTTCGCACCCGTAACACCGGTACGAGAGATTAGATAGAGAAAGCCGGAGGATACGGCGGCGATTTTGGCGAGGCGCTCGTCGGTCGAGGTGGGAGCGCCGAGAAAAATCGTGTCGAGCTGATGCGCGGCTAAAATTTGGCGATAGTTGTCAGATTCTTCCGGAGTGAGATCGGTGATGAGAACACCGTCGGCGCCGGCGCTTGCGGCAGCGCTTGCGAATTTTTCCAAACCCATTTGCAGGACGGGATTGAAATAGCCGAAGAGGACGATGGGCACTTCGCTGGATTTGCGGATTTCGCGGACTAAATTGATGACTTGGGAGAGCGTCGTGTGGTGTTTGAGGGCGCGTTCGGAGGCGCGTTGAATCGTGGGGCCGTCGGCGAGGGGATCGCTAAAGGGAATGCCGAGTTCGATGACGTCGGCGCCAGCCTCGGCGAGTGCGAGGACGAATTTGTGCGTGGCGTCGAGAGACGGATCGCCCGCGGTGATGTAAGCGATGATGCCCAGTTCGCCGGATTCGCGGAGGGCGGCGAAGCGTTTGGAGATGCGGGTCGAGTTGGCGGGCGCAGCGGTCATTGGGAATCGCAGAAAGATTAGCAGAAATAAGGGGAAAGTCGGGAATGCAGGCAGTGGAAGACGCGCCGATAAGAGCGGGCACGGCGTGCCGTGCCCCTACAAAGATAAGGAATCTTCCTCATTTCGTACCAAGAAGACGGGAATAGGTGTCCATGTCTTTGTCGCCCCGGCCGGAGAGGTTGAGGATAACTAGGTCGTCGGCGGAGAAGCGCGGCAGGCGCTCGATTAGGCCGGCGATGGCGTGGGCGGATTCTAGCGCGGGGATGATGCCTTCGGTGCGCGAGAGGAGACGCGCAGCTTCGAGCGCGGATTGATCGGAGACGGCGGCGTATTCGGCACGGCCTTCGTCGGCGAGCCAGGCATGTTCGGGACCGATGGCGGGATAGTCGAGGCCAGCGGAGATGGAATGGGTGGTGGCGATCTGGCCGTCTTCGGTTTGCAAGATGTACGTGAAGGTGCCTTGCAGGACGCCAGGGCGGGCGCCGGTGAAGCCTTGATGAGCGGCCAAGCGCGCGGCGTGTTCGCCGAGTTGGCCGCCGCGGCCGCCAGCTTCGATGCCAACCATTTTGACAGAGGGATCGCGCAAGAATTGGTGGAAGAGGCCGATGGCGTTGGAACCGCCGCCGACGCACGCGAAAAGATGCGTGGGGAGGCGCTTTTCGGCGGCGAGAATTTGTTCGCGGGCTTCGCGGCCGATGACGGACTGAAAATCGCGGACCATTGTCGGGTACGGATGCGCGCCGAGAACGGAACCGAGAAGATAGTGGGTGTTGCGCACGTTGGTGACCCAATCGCGCATGGCTTCGTTGATGGCATCTTTCAACGTGCGGCTGCCGGAATCGACGCCGATCACTTGCGCGCCTAGCATGCGCATGCGCGAAACGTTGAGGGCCTGACGCGCCATGTCTTCCGTGCCCATGTAAACGACGCATTCGAGGCCGAGATGCGCGGCGACTGTGGCGGAGGCGACGCCGTGCTGCCCAGCACCAGTTTCCGCGATGATGCGCGGCTTGCCCATTCGTACGGCGAGTAAGCCCTGCCCGATGGCGTTATTGATTTTGTGCGCGCCGGTGTGGAGCAAGTCTTCGCGCTTGAGATAAATACGCGCACCGCCGAGATGCGAAGTGAGGCGCGAAGCAAACTGCAGCGGCGTAGGTCGGCCGGCGAAATTTTTTAGTAGATCAGCGAATTCGGACTGAAACTTTGCGTCAGTTTTCGCGGCCTCGTAGGCGCGCTCGAGTTCGAAGAGCGGCACCATCAAAGTTTCGGGAACGTAGCGACCGCCGTAGGGGCCGAAACGTCCCGGAGCGAATGTCGCTGATTGTAAAGTAGAGCTCATGGTGTCTTTTTCGGGGGAAGGGAGTCAGACAAGATTGTCTGACCCACTGTCCCGGATTGCTGTGGTTGTGGCGCGTTCAGCAGTTCTTCGGTGCGGCGGACTTCGTCGATGAACTCTTTCATGCGCGCGTGATCTTTCTTGCCGGGCTTGGATTCGACACCGCTGGCGACATCCACCGCATACGGTCGCACGGAACGAATCGCGGCGCCCACATTTTCTGGCGTGAGGCCACCAGCCAACATAATACGGTGAGCGGCGACCGCGCGCCGGGCGACATTCCAATCGGCGCCGGACCCCGTGCCGCCAAATTGGCCCGCACGCGAGCCATCGAGCAGGAAAGCAAAAGCGTCGTGATATTTGTCCAGAGTTGATAGCGGAAAATCCGCAGCCACGCGAAAGGCTTTAATGACGGGAACGGTGCGCGTCACCTCGGAAACAATGGAGGGAGTTTCATCTCCGTGAAGCTGGGCGGCAGTAAACCGCACAAAAGCGTGAAGCGAATTGATTTCCGCAGGCTTGGCGTTCACGAAGAGTCCGACAGCCTGTACACCCGAAGGAAGCTTGGCGCGCATCGTGGCGGCTTCGACGGTGGAAACGCGGCGAAGGCTTTTTTCGTAGAAGTTGAAGCCGAGCATGTCGGCGCCCGCATCGCAGGCGGCTTTGGCGTCCGGCCAATTGGTAATGCCGCAAATCTTGACGAGGATCATGACGTGGCTAAACCGGCAGCTCAGCGCGACCCAGAAAAGTTCCCAGAGTGGCCGCGGGATCTGGCGAGAGCATCAGGCTTTCGCCGATGAGAAAGGCGTCGAAGCCGGCGGCGCGGAGTCTGGCGAGATCATCATGAGTGCGAAGGCCGGATTCGCTGACGGCAATGCACGTGTCGGGGATACGCTCGATTAGCTCGAAGGAGGTCTCGACGCGCAGGCTCAGAGTCTTCAGGTCGCGATTGTTGACTCCGATGATGCGGGCTTCGGCGGCGAGGGCGCGGTCGAGCTCAGCGGCTGTATGGACTTCCACGATGGGTTCCATGCCAATCTGACGGCCCAGAGCGATGAGGTCACGTAGAAGTTCGTCGCCGAGAGCGGCAACAATTAGCAAGAAGCTGTCGGCGTCGTTCGCGCGCGTTTCCCAGACCTGCCAGGTATCGAAGATGAAGTCTTTGCGAAAGACGGGAAGCTTTACGGCTTTGCGCGCATCGCGCAGATTTTTCAGCGAGCCGCGAAAAAATTCTCCTTCGGTAAGTACCGAGAGCACAGCGGCCCCTGCTGCTTCCAAAGACTGGGCCAACTCGACGGGATCGAATGGGTCGCGGAGAATCCCTTTCGAGGGTGAAGCGGGCTTCAGCTCTGCGATAATGTTCAGGGAATCGCGGGTGAGAGCGGCGGGAAAATCGCGAAGCGGCGTTGCAGCGTTCACACCATACCGCAAAGCCGCTTCCGGAAGGACGCGTTTGCGGTGGTCCACCTCAAGACGGCGCGCTTGCAGGATGCGGTCGAGGACGGTGCCACTGTCAGCTTGAGCGCTCGGGGCCATTGCTTTGTATGCTAGAGGCGGAAGGTAGTAGTGTCAATCGGGGAGCGGTGGAAGCCGAGAGTTCAAGGTTCAAGGTTAAAGGTTAAAAGTTTAAGATTAAAAGTTGGGAACTGTGAGCGATCTGAGTCTGCCTGCCTGAATACGTTGTTCGACGGGAGAAGGAATGGGATACCGAGAAGAGTACGGAGCGTTGCTGGAAGACCTTGCGAACGAGGCGGATGCAATCGCGATGCGGTTTTTTCGGGCGGACGAGATTCGGATCGATAGGAAGGATGACGGCTCGGCGGTGACGCAGGCCGACCGCGGCGTGGAAGAGATGGCACGGGCCAAAGTTGCCGCGAGCGGATTGGCGATGGACGTTCTGGGCGAAGAAATGGGCGGCGATAGTGCGAAAGCTCCATCCACGACGGGCCGGGCACGATTGATCATCGATCCCATAGATGGCACTGAAGAGTTTTCGCGCGGGATTGCGACGTTTGGGACGCTGCTGGGAATCGAGCGCGATGGCGAGATTGTCGCGGGAATGGCGAGCGCGCCGGCGATGGGCGTGCGTTGGTGGGCATATCGTGGTGAGGGTGCGTGGCGAAATGGAAAGCGAATCCGCGTTTCGAAGGTCGAGAAGTTGAACGGCGGAATGGCGTTCACCGGCGGGACCGGCCCGAACAAGAATCGAGAGAAGATTGACAAGATGAGGCGGCTTCTGGATGCAGCGCGGCATGGCCGATCACTCGGCGGCTTCTGGCAGCATCTGCTCGTGGCGGAAGGATCGACGGAAGCGGCGCTGGACCTGAATTCGAAGGCGTGGGATTTGGCGCCTCTGGGGATTATTGTGGAAGAAGCGGGTGGCCGAGCGACCGACGTAAACGGAAAACGTTCGATCTACAGCGGGAATATGGTTAGCACGAACGGGAAGATCCACGACGAGGTGCTTGCACTCTTGCAGTGACTTCGCATGAACTCGGCAACGCGAGGTATTCCTCGCGCCGAAACCGCTCACCAAATTGGATGTTTTGTCCCGAGGGGCAAAGACCTAACCTTTAGCTGCGGAAAAGTGACCGGGCATCTGTTTTGCGAGCGGTTCCGCGGGGGAATTCCGATGGAAATCAAGGCGCAGGCTGAAAAGGCTGAGAAGCTCAGGAAGCTGCATCATGGACCACGGATTTTGGCTTTGCCAAATGCGTGGGATGTGGTCAGCGCGCGTATTTTGGAGGAAGTCGGCCACCCTGCGATTGCCACAAGCAGCGCGGCAGTCGCGTTTGCGCACGGATTTCCCGACGGGCAGAGAATATCTCGTGACGAAATGTTGGAGGCTGTCGCGAGGATTACGCGGGCGGTGCGCGTGCCCGTCACTGCCGATCTGGAATCTGGATACGGAAAAACACCGGAGGAAATTGCCGATTTCACGAGAGCAATGGTGGCCGCCGGGGCCGTTGGACTAAACTTCGAGGACGTGACAGGAGAGGATGAAAGCACGCATGTGGAGCTGGGGCTCCAAGTAAAGAATATTCGCGGGATTCGGGAAACTTCGGCGGCTCTCGGCGTGCCAGTGGTAATCAACGCGCGAACGGACATTTATCTGATGCCCATTGGTCCGGAGGCCACGCGATTCGAACGGACGGTGGAGCGTTTGCGAGCGTACCGCGAAGCAGGGGCAGATTGCTTGTTCGCGCCGGGCATATGCGATGGCGAAATCATTGGAAAACTGGTGAAAGCGCTGGGCGCGCCGCTGAACATTCTGGCTTCGCAGGGCTGCCCGTCGCTCGACGAGCTTCAAAATATGGGAGTAGCGCGTGTGAGCGCTGGATCGTCGGCAATGCGCGCGGCGATGGGAGCGTTTCAACGAGTTGCTAAAGATTGGCTGGCGCATGGGTCGTACGATTCTCTGATGCAGGTGACTGTTCCCTATAACGAACTGAATCGTATGATGGCGCGGCCGCACTCCTAACGATTTTCTTCCAACTATGGCTGAGAAAAATGCGCTGCTCGCTGTCTTGAATGATGAAATTGTGGACTGCCGGAGATGCCCACGCCTGGTCGAGTATCGCGAAAAAGTAGCGCGAGAAAAGCGGCGGGCGTTTCGCGATTGGACATATTGGGGCAAGCCAGTGCCAGGTTTCGGCGACGCACGCGCCGAATTGCTGATTCTGGGGCTTGCGCCTGCGGCCCATGGAGCGAATCGGACAGGGCGCGTTTTCACTGGAGATCGATCCGGCGATTTTCTTTACGCGGCGCTTCACAAAGCCGGTTTTGCGAATCAGCCAACATCCGTGCGTCGCGACGATGGATTGCAATTGAAGAATGCTTATATCGCGGCGACGATTCGCTGCGCGCCTCCGGCAAACAAGCCGCTTCCATCGGAAATTGCAAATTGCCGAGGCTATTTGGTGCGCGAGCTGGAGATTTTGCGGCCTCGCGTGGTGCTGGCGCTCGGAAAAATCGCCTGGGATGCATATCTGGAAATCTTGAAGCAGCATGGTTTGATCGTGTCGAGAGCGGCGTATCATTTTGCCCATGGCGCTGAGGCGCAACTGCCCGGCGGAGGCGCGCGGCTCTTCGGGGTGTATCACCCGAGCCAGCAAAACACCCAGACCGGGCGAGTGACACCCGCCATGTACGGGCAAGTGTTACGGCGAATTCGCCGGTTCCTCTCCAAATAAATCTTCAAACGGACGCGCAGAGCGAGCTGATGGTTATCACTGCACTGTCGTCGTTATCATGCAGTGCGGTGACGCAAATTCCTGACAGGTGACCGATTTCCCCAAAAGCTGGCCCTGCCTCATTTTCAACTGTCTGCTTTCTCAGCCATTTACAGGCTCTCTGGAATATGACGTTGGCGAGCGACCTGCATATTGGGTGACTCAAGAAGTTGCACCGGGAGGAAACAATGCAGCCTAGAAATTGGGGGCGATTTTCAGTGCGGATGGTGATGCTAACGGCGACTCTAGGCTTTGGCATGTCTTGCGCTGCGCAGGAATCTTCGCAAGATCAAGTGCCACAACCGTCGCAGGATAAGCCGATTGTCTCTGCGGACAAGATCGGGACGTCCGAGGATCAGGCAGGGAAGGCTGCCGATGGCAAGCGCCACGGGCTGCCCCTAGAGACCTACGGCGTTGTACCTGGAACAAAGTTTCTGGTGTCACTGGAAGATAATCTGGGCACCAAGGGAACGGCGGAGAGAACAAAATTCAAAGTGAAAACGCTGGAGCCGCTGGAAGCGGGCAGCGGGATTTACTTGCCGTCCGGAGCGGAAATCGACGGACACGTGAGTCATGTGGAATCGGCGGGCACAACGGGGCGCGCGAGAATTTGGCTGACCTTCGATGAGATTCACACCAAGTTTGGGCGTTTGCCGATTGTCGCGGAAGTGGTGAGCGTTCCGGGCGAACACAGCGTAAAGAACAAGCCCGGCCAGGAAGGTTTGATCGAGGGAAGAAGCAGCACGCAGGAAGACGCTGCGCAAGCGGCGGCTGCAGGAGCAGCGCTCGGCGCGGTGAAGGGCGTCAAAGACAAAGACAAAAAGGAAGCTGCCGAGGGCGCGGCATTGGGAGCGATCACAGCCTATCTCGTGGAGTCAGGGCGCGGACGCGAGTTGGAATTGCCCAAGGGCGTGAAGCTGGAATTAGAACTGGAACGGGCGCTCTTTCTAGTGAAAGAGTAGACCACCGCGACCGCGCGTGGTCGATGCTTGAAAACTTAGCGATGGAAACAAAAGGCTGAGGTTTGGCCCAGAGATGATTCATGGATTTGTCGATGCCGGGGATGAGCCGGTGCAGCGCGGAGGCTGCGCCGGCTCTGCGTTTTTGGTCTTGCGCCCTCGTTTGACGATTTCAGGCGCCTCAGCTCCAGCGATACGCCAGCATCTGCTTGGCAAGCGTGGCGTGAGCTTGTTACAGTCGAAGTGTCCAGCCTGCACCAGAATCTGCGAAAATCACAACAGCAGCGTGGGAGAGGCGTGACCGCATGGGGGATGAAGCAAGAAGCGTGGTGCGCGCGATGGAGCCGCTGGAACGCAAGGACCGCGTGCTGATTGTCGAAGATGAGGACAACGCGCGCAAAGGCTACGAGCAACTGCTGCAAAGATGGGGCTTTGATGTACTTGGCGTCGCGACCGCGGAAGAGGCGCTAGCGAAATTCGCCAGCTATCAGCCGGATACGCTGATCGCAGACGTCGAGCTGCCCGGAATGAACGGGCTGGACTTGCTCAAACAGCTCGGACCTGAATTGCTGGATGTTCCCGCCGTAATCATCACCGGAAAAGGAAGCGAAGAACGCGCCGTGGCGGCCATCGAGTCCGGGGCGTTCTGGTACATTGAAAAGCCGCTGAAGGGGCCTGTATTACGAGCATTGCTGGACCGTGCTTTGAGCAAGGCTCGTGATGCGCGCCAACTCGTTGTGCTGCAACGTCAACTGCGTGAGGCCGGGCGGCTGGGCGAACTGGTGGGCGCGTCGAAGCCGATGCAAGAAGTGATGCGCATCGTAGAGATGGCTGCGCCGAGTTCGGCTTCCGTACTAATCACGGGAGAAACCGGTTCTGGAAAAGAGATCGTCGCGCGGACGATCCACAAACTATCGCCGCGAGCAAACGGGCCGTTTGTGCCCATCAACTGCTCCGCGATTCCCGAATCATTGATGGAAAGCGAGATTTTTGGCCACGAACGCGGCGCGTTCACCGGCGCGGCAGAGCGCCGCATCGGCTGTTTTGAACTTGCTGATGCCGGCACACTGCTGCTCGACGAAATCGGCGAAATGCCTGCGCCGACGCAGGCGAAACTCCTGCGCGTGCTGGAAGACCGCAAAGTGCGCCGGCTGGGAAGCAAGAGTGAAACGCCGGTGGATGTACGCGTCCTCGCGGCAACAAATAAGGATCCGGAAAAGGCGGTGTCCAGCGGGGAGCTACGGCAAGATCTTTATTTCCGGCTGAACGTCTTCCACATCAATCTCCCGCCGCTGCGCGAACACAAGGATGACATCCCACTACTTGTGGAACATATTTTGCGCGACGTGAACGCCAAGCACGGAAAGCACGTGCGCGGCATCGGCGCCGAAGTGCTGGATATTTTCATGAGCCACACCTGGCCCGGGAATATTCGCGAACTGCGAAACATTCTCGAGCGAGCGTCGATCATGTGCGAGAAAGAGCTGATCACGCGAGCGTGCTTGCCCGGAGAGTTTGGCAAAACATCGGCGAAGAGTCCCAGCGATCTGTCGTCCATAAAATTTCCTGTGGGAACGACTGTCGACGCGATGGAGCGCGAGCTGATTCTGCAGACGCTGAACGCCACGGGAAACAACAAGACGCGCGCGGCCGAACTGCTAGCCATCAGCTTGAAGACGCTCCACAATAAGCTGAAAGAATACGGCGGCGAACGCGCCGAGGCAGAGTAGGAACCCGCGATGCAGCTCCGGCTGCGAACAAAACTCACGCTGGCAATGACGGGACTTGTGCTGCTGGTGGTAGCAGCGGTTTCCGGCGTCTACTTCGCGCTATTGCTTCAGCAAGTTCTGGATCAAAGCGAAGCAAGAACCGTTGAAATCGCTAGGCGAACTTTTGACCAGGTAAATGTGGCGTTAGAGGAAGCGAAAGCGCAAGGATGGCGGCCCGAGTCCAGCGCCCTCGAAGATATTCGCGACTATGTAGCCTACGCACTGAGTGCAAGCCAAGGCTTGCAGGCGCAGCTACAGGCAGCGACCGCCTTGCCCGGTGTTTATGAGGTCTCAATCATAGATCACGACGGAAGAGTGCTGGCGGCAGCTCCCGACAAAACCTTGGTGAACAAATTGGCAGTCCGACGTGCTCCTCTTTCGCAGCTTACGAAGCGAGGTATTCTGCATCAAGTGAAGCTTTTGGCGGGCCCTCCGAGTATTTACGAGCATCAATTTCAATTCAACTATGGTGGCGAGCCTTTCGGCGAAGTGCATGTTGCGGTGTCATCCGGACTCCTGCTCGATCACGAGATTTTGCCAATTGTGAGGAGACTCGGCACGATTGTCCTCTTTGCCTTGGTAATTTCCACTGTTCTCGCGGCGGTGGTCAGCAGGGCGGCATTGGCGCCCTTGGCAAGAATTTCCGCGCAATTGGATCGCATATCCGCCGGCCAATACGATTCACCCTTGCCCGAGATGAAAGGTTTTGCAGGGAGCAGCGACGAACTGGGCCAAGTTAGCCGGAAGATTACGCAGGTCGGCCAGCAGTTACGCGGTGTGCACGAAATCTTCAGCACCATGCGTGAAAACATGAACTCCGTTATGGCCGGTCTGGAAGATGGTTTGCTGCTCTTCACGCGGGACGCGCGGGCGGTCATGGTCAGCCCGGCCGCGGAGAAATTTCTCGGAGCGCCCGCGGGCCAATTTCTCGGCAGGCGCGTGACTGAAATATTTCCGATAGGGCATCCGCTGCGCGATGCTCTGCACCTCGAAGGGGATGAATTGAGAGAGGTCGCCGCGGAAATAGAATTGAAGACGACAGAAGGAGAAAAGCGCGTCAGCGTGACCGTCCAGGGGATTCAAGAGGATGGCGAACGCATGGGCGCGCTGCTGACGCTGCGCGATCTCGATTCCATCGAGAGCATCAACACGCAGCTTCAGGTGAGCGAACGGTTGGCCGCGCTGGGGCGTATCACGGCGGGCGTCGCGCACGAAGTGAAGAATCCTCTCAACTCCATGCGCCTGTGGCTCGAGAATTTGAAAGAGTCCCTGTCGCCAGATTCAGACGCTGGCGCGAAACAAGCGGTGCAGGTGCTCGACAAAGAGATCGACCGGCTCGATGCGGTCGTAAAGCGATTTCTGGATTTCACGCGGCCGATGGATGTACGGCTCGAGCCCACTCAACTTGCGCAATTGCTGGGAGAGGTTTTAGAAATTGCGCAACCCCAAATGCAAAAGGCCAACATTCAGGTGGCGCAGCTCTTGCCGATCGACGTGCCGGAAGTTTACGTCGATCGCGATCTCTTAAAGCAGGCCGTGCTGAATCTGGTGTTGAACGCCGGGGAATCGATGCCCAGCGGCGGACAATTGCGACTGGTCCTGAGCCGCCGCGGAGAAATGGCGGAGATTAGTGTCGGCGATACCGGGAAAGGCATTCCGCCGGAGAACCGGCAAAAAATTTTTCAGCTCTTTTTCACCACTCGCCCTGGAGGCAGCGGCATCGGGCTGGCCAGCACGTTCCGAATTGTGCAGCTTCTTAACGGCTCGATAGACTTCACGACAGAAGTTGGCAAAGGAACGACATTTCGAATCGAATTGCCTCTCGCGGCTTGATACCAAGCGTGGAGGGTTCTCCATCGAATACGTCTGAAGCCTCTGCCCAGCTCAGCATGAACCCAACATACAGATGCGCTAAGATGGCCGCATGAAGAAGTTCGATGTGGCCATTGCGGGCGGTGGATTGATTGGCGGATCTATCGCGCTCGAACTTGCGCGAGCGGGGCTGCGCGTCGGGTTGTTTGATCGCCAGGAGCCTGGTCAGGAAGCGTCGTGGGCTGGAGCGGGGATTCTTTCGCCCGCGCCGGAAAGTGCGGCCATGATTTCGCTTGTGCCGTTGGGCAAAGCGAGTATGGCGATCTATCCGGAATTTGTGCGCATGGCCGAGGAAATCTCCGGCCAAAGCGTCGGCTACCGCCCCAAAGGTACGCTGCAAGCGCTATTTTCGCGGGATGCGCGGGAGGAGCTCAGCACGGTGATTGCGCTGCATCACGGGCTGGGACTGAAGGCAGAGCCGCTCCGTGCAGAGGACGCTCGTGAACTGGAACCCTCGCTTAGCGAAGACCTCGAAGCAGCCGTGCTGCGCCCCGACGAGGCATCCGTCGATAATCGTGCTCTAACGCAAGCTGTGCTGGAAGCGGCGCGGCGAAGCGGCGTGCAGTTTTTTTCTGGAAGCAGCGTGGACGCAATCTGGCGCGATGGTGGCAAATGCGCTGGCCTTACTTTGAAACACGAAAAGATCGCAGCGCAGTGGACGGTTATCGCGGCAGGATGTTTTTCGGCAAGCATTGAAGGAGTGGCCCCTTACGCGCCGGTGCGGCCAGCCAAAGGCCAAATGATTGCCCTGCGAGCGGACGATTTAAAAATCGAAAGAGTTCTCTGGTCAGAGAAAATTTATCTTGTACCGCGAAATGACGGTAGGATCCTTGCCGGAGCGACAGTGGAATACACTGGCTTCGAAAAAGATGTGACGGCAGGCGGCATCGAGAAGGTCCTAGCCGGAGCGATCGAGCTATCGCCGGATCTCGCAAATGCGCGCGTGGAAGAAACCTGGGCGGGCCTTCGACCTGATTCGCCGGATCATCTGCCCATACTCGGACCTACCGACATCGACGGCTTGCTCATCGCGACGGGACACTTTCGCGGCGGAATTCTGCTGACGCCCATCACCGCAAAGCTTGTGAGTGAGTGGGTGACGCAACAGCGTATCAGCGTGGATTGGGACCGCTTTAGCCCGATGCGCTTTCAGGCTGCTTCCGCGCAACGCGCGCCTGCTTAGAGGTGGGGCGTCGAAGGCGGCGTGATGGGCATGGCTCGCCCGCTGTCACTGTATTGAATCTGACTCTTGTCCAAAGTCAGTTCGTGCTCCAGAACAACGTCGAGCGCCGAGCCGCGTGGAAGCTGCGCTTCCGGGCCTCGCGTCAAGAGAATCGCGCCGAGTCCTGCGGCAGCTCCGATGCCCGAGCCAATACCGAGGCCTTTGGGCCCGTCGGCGATGGCGCCGATCCCCGCGCCCGTCGCCGTCGTTTCGGCGACGGTTTTTACGTCCTGCCCTTTGCCGCTCGCGCTGGTGACTTTCCCTTCCGAGTCCATGGTCTCTTTTCCGCCAGTATCCGCGCTGCGCGGAGTCGCATTCAAATCCACGGTGTAGCCATTCGGAAAAATCAACGTGTCCAATCGCATGCGAAATTCGCCGCGTCCCTTGACCTTGCCCGGCCGCTTGGATTCGATCAACTCGCCCCGGAGATACGAGCCAACCGGAATAATGATGCGATTGTTCTGCGTGACAGGGAAAGAGGTGTGGAAATAAAGAGAATCGCCGACCTTCGCGCTGCCCGTGGAGATACCGTTTTCAAGGACGACGGCCACATGCGTGCCCGCCGGAATTTTGATCAGTTGTGAGGGCGTGGGCGCTTGCTGGGCAGCTGGTTGCGCAGAAGCCACAGGCGGTGGCGGGGCAGTCTGCGGTCCAGGAGGTTCTTGCGCGCGGCCCAGTTGTGGCAACAGCAACAGTCCTGCGGCGAGAACGCAGCAAGAAGAAAAACTTCGGCGGGGAACTTCGCTCATGACATCCCTCCGTTACGCTTGGTCCGATGCGCCAAGGCAGGTACTGGATGTCTGAGTATATCTTTATCTGCGGCTACCAGCGTCGATATGTATTCATCGCGTAGGTTTTGGTTCGGGAGTCAATCCCCGCCGGAGGCCGCCCAAAGAAGCATGAGCGGAAGCCAAAGTGGTGCCAGCACAACGATAGCAACGGTGAGCCCTAAACCGCGGCCGAATTTTTCTCCCCCAGTTGGCTCTTTCTTCACCCAGCCAACATCCGTGTAGGGGATCGTGATTTCGGGCTTGTCATTTGCAACCTTTAATACAAAAGAATCAGGTCCGATAGAGACGATGTGGCCCCGTTTTTGTACTTGGTTCGCCAAGTAAATGCGAACGCCGTGTTTCTTGTCGGTTTGAAGTTTGAGGAGTGATGCCCGCAGCTGCTGGCTGTGCCTCGCTTGCATTTCTTCTTGGCGAGTTTCTCGGCAATCGCACGTCGACCGGGCGCGTTTTTGTTCAGAAGAATTGGGAACGGCAGGCGCTTGCTGGAGTGCCGCCGGCAGAAGGGGCAAGAGATCCCGATGCGGGCTAACCGGCAGAGAGGGCAAATCATCTTTGACTTGTGCGCCGGCAACCGGTGGGGCCAAATCCGGAGATTGTTGGATCGACCTCGCCATAAGTGCAGGTGCCAAAAAAATTGCGATGGATGCAATCATCACCAAGGTAACGAAGCTGCGATACAAGGGAACCTCCGGGGAAGGCCGTTCTAACCGTGCCGCAAGCAAGAAAAGCAAACTGGTGGCCAACTCTCGCGAAAACCTGAGGAGATGTTAGTCGCCAGAAAGCCACTGATTCAAAGGGGCTTAGTGCTCTTTTCGGTGCCCGTGCCCCGGAAAAGCTCTCGCAGCCTCTGTAGCTAAGAGAATTGCTGCAAGAACCAAGCTCCGCCTGGCGGGTATTGCCGACGGATTTGACGAGTTAAGGCGGAGTGAGTAGGCTCGTGTAACGCTGCGGACGTTGAGGAGTTACGAATGGCGAAGCTGGCGCTGATCTATGGAATGCGGTTGCTCCCGGAAGAGGAGCTGGGTGAGGTAAAAGAAGCCACGGTTGTCTTAAAAAATGGAAGGACGGCGCGCATTTCCATGCATCTGATTTCAGGCAGCAAAGAAGAGATCGAAGCGACGTTTCACGAATCCGTCGCCGCATTTTTTGAATTGTATCCGGAGATTTAGATCTCAAAAGATCGAGAATTGATGTTAGAGCTTCGCGAACAAATCAGCGGTTGCCGAAATTTTCGGGATCGGCGTTGGGATCGCCCAGATTATCGTTGATGAGCACCGTGGATTGCCCGGTAAGCTCAAAGCGTTTGCGGCATTTGAAGCAGGCCACGAGATCGTCGAGCCGCACCATGAAGGAAGTGGCCTTCGCAAACTTTCTGAGGTCTTCTTCCCCGGCGCCACGCGGCAGTTCCCTTCTCTTCCGCGAAACCTTCCAGCGCACGGGAAATTCAAATTCGCCGCGGCAGCTCGGGCAGACGAGCTTGATCTTCCTGGTTTCTTCTTTTTCCGTGTAAAAGGCGCGTTCGTCCATGGCTAAGGGGCGGGTGCACTCACCGCGTCATCGATTGTAACAAATTCCAGGCCGAGGTCACGCCAACGTGGCAGCCAATGTTCAAGCGCCGCGAGCGTTGGCAAACGGTCGGCGTTCAGCTGGCGATGCCCGCCATCGTGCAGGCAGAGAACGTCTCCCGTGCTGGCAACGCCCCCTGTGGCGCCCGACGCGCTCAAATTACGCTGCGCACGCGTTGCGATCGCCTGCATGCGCGGAATCAACCATTCCGAGGACGTCGCCATCCAATCGCCGGGAATCAGCGTCCACATAACGACGCGTTGGTTCAATTCACGCGCCATGGGAACCACCCACGGGTTGCGAAACCCAAACGGCGGTCGGAACCATCGCGGCGGAGCGCCCGTGGCCGCGACGATTGAAAAATTGCAGCAGCGCAGCTCGACCGTGATCTGATCTGGCTTCAGCCAAAAAAGATTAGGATGCGCGTCGGTATGATTGCCAATGACGTGGCCGCGCGCGGCGGTTTCTTTGAGAAGATCAGGGCACTCGCGCGCGTGCTTCCCTATTACGAAAAAAGTTGCGCGCGCTTTAAAGCGATCCAGCAAATCGAGCAGCTTCGGCGTGATCGCGGGATTCGGTCCGTCGTCAAACGTGAGCGCAAGCTTGCGGGGCGAATTCGTGCGGCAAATGGTGGCGCCAAAGAGCTGCGAGCGGGGATAGACGGCTCCGTAGGCGGCGACTCCTGCGGCCGCAGTCGTGACAAAGGCGGGCGCGGCGATCATCCAATGGTTCATTGCGTACATTCTCGCACTTTAGGACGCTCATCACCTATACGAACCTGTTACAACAGATGTTTCCTAAGGGAGTAGACGCAGCTGACATAATAAAGTCTGTTAGCGATTCCCCCGGAGGCACGCCTATGCGTTGCAAAGTCTGCGGGATTGACTACGGCGTCTCCCACGAGTGCTCGGGACTGTCGCCATTCATGACACTGGAAGAGGCGGCGCCACCTCCCTCGGAATTCGCGCCCTTCTACTACCTCCGCATAGCTTTCAACATTGTGCGCTGGGACGATATGGCCATCCGCCGCGCATCGCGAGACCCAAACGCACTTGTTTACGGGGCCGCTCTCAGCGCATTGAGCGCGGCCATCATTTTTCTAGTTACCGCACTGCATGGCATCTTGGCGCGCGAGGGAAGAAACTCCGAGACGATCTTCCTAAGTTTGCTGCTGGGCCTCGTATTCGTTTGGGCTTATATGGGCATAATCGCCGTCATCCAGATTGGCCTCTGCCACGCCATCGCAAAAGTATTCTTAGGCGCCACCGGGACTCTTGTGGGCGTGATGCGCCCTCTGTTTCTCGGCTGGTTTGTAAACGTGCTGATTCTGATCCCAGTCGTCGGACTCTACGCCGCTGGAATCGCCTGGACCGCAGTTCTAATGCTTGTGTTTGAAGAAGTCGACGGCATTGGACGCATGCAAGCGTTCCTCATCTCAGCTGGAATCAACGCGGCCTTCCTGGCGCTGAGCTTCCTGGTTCCGCACTAGAACCTTTCAGCCCGGCAGGCCGCGGCGCGATTTTAGCTCGTTGAGCAAGCGGTCAACCTCATTGTCGCGGTCAAGACGTATGAGCTTTTCGCCGACGTCGTCCGTGATCAGCTCGGCCTCCGCAGTCGCCACGGATTCTGTGTGGTGCACGCGGTCCTTCAAGCGGTCAAACGTCGCGCTCTTCGAGTTGTCACCTATCGCAGTACCGGCGCGCGCTGCTTTACCAAGAGCCACGCTGCGGCGATGGCGAGCTAGAAGCAAATCGCGCTTGGACTTCGCCTCTTCGAGCTTCTGTTCGAGTTTCTGCAGTGCGCTCTTCAACGATTCGACCTGTGCTTTCTGATCGTCGACTTGTTCGCGGTAGCTCAGCGCCAGCCGCTGCGCAGTGTGGAAGCGGTCCAGCGCCGCGCGCGCCAGATCGTCCTGTGCTTTGTCGACGGCAATTTCCGCTTTGCGCATCCAGTCCTTCCCCGAATCTTCGTTTTCACGAAGCTTCTTTTCAAGCATGTGCTGATCGGCGATCGAAACAGCAACCTGCGTCTTGACCTGGAGATACTGATTCTCCATGTCCATCATCACCTGCTTGATCATTTTCTCCGGGTCTTCCGCGCGATCGATCATGTCGTTCAGATTGGCTCGGATCAAAGTGCCTACTCGTTCTAAAAGTCCCATGACATTTCTCCTTTCAAACTGCGTAAGAAATCGAAATGCGAAACTCGAAATTCGAAAGCAACACCTAAGCCGTCTAACGCAAGTGCCCGATCATCAGGTTCAGCAGGCCGGGCAGGTATGCAGCGCTGAACGCCGCCACGTGCTCGACCAAATAAACCGCGCCTCCAAAAAAATGCCGGGCGGCGAGCGTAATCACTACGCTGCAGAAGATCCAGAACATCAGTAGCTCGTCTTTCCACGTCATGGCCGTCCCCCAACTGCCACGGAGCGTCCCGGTGGGCCCCTTCGAGCCCACCGAGGACGGAAGCGAACGTTACGCCTTGGACGCGGGCGCTGCTGGTTTCTCTGGCTTCGGCGCTTTATCGCCGATCATGCGCACCTTGCTGAGCAGCTCCGACATTTGCATGCCGGAGAGCGATTCGAAGAGCGCCGGCACTTGCGCGGCAATCTTCGTGATGTCGCCGGTCAGCTTGTAAGCACCGGCCGCGTCGCCATTTCCGGTGGAGACGATCGTGACTTTGTCCACTTTGCCGAGCGGCTCGGAGAGTGCCCGCACAATTTCCGGCAAACTGCTGATGAGCTTGTCCACCACAGCGGCCTGATTGTATTCCTGGAAGGCTTCTGCCTTCACGTTCATGGCCTTGGCTTCCGCTTCGCCTTTCTTGAAGATGATTTCGGCTTCGGCTTCGCCCTGCGCGCGAATGGCAGAGGCGCGGCCTTCCGCTTCGCTGATCAACCGCTGGCGTTCGGCGTTGGCAAGCGCTTCGATACGCTGGCGCTCGATTTCCGCCGGTTTGAGCACCGTGGCAATCAGTTCGCGTTCGCGGCGCGCTATTTCCGCTTCTTGTACCTTCACTTGAGACTCGCGCTCCACTTGCTGCACACGCACGCCTTCGGTAACGACCTGCTGCTGCATGACGTTGGTCTCGATTTCGTAGGCTTTGTCGGCTGTGGCTTGAGCTTTCTTGGTCATTTCCAAGTAGCTGGCTTTTTTGATGTCGAGGTCGCGTTCCGCTTCTGCTTGCTTCGCAAGAGAAGCGGTTTCGGCGGCGACGCGTTCCTGATCCGCTTGCGCTTTCGCAACGGCCGCGGCGCGTGTCGCTTCGGCGCGTTTGATCGCGATATCGCGGTCGGCTTCGGCGGCGGCTACTTCCGCGTCGCGCTTGATGCGCGCGATGTCTGGCCGGCCCATGTTGGTGATGTACTCATTCTTGTCGCGGACTTCCTTGATCGTGAAGCTCACGACGTCGAGCCCCATCTTGCTCATATCCGCCGCGCACGTGGAACGCATGCGATCGCCGACCATTTCCGGCTCCTTCACGATTTGTTCCACCGTGAGCTGACCGATAATTCCGCGGAGATGGCCTTCCATCACCAGCCGGATTAACCCTTCGCGCTGCTCGGGCCGCTTTGTAAGAAATTGCTCGGCAGCCGTGCGAATGGACACTGGGTCGGATTTCACTTTAAGTTGAGCGACCGCCTCGACAGTGACGGCGACGCCCTGGTTTGTGTAAAGGCTCTGCTGCGGAGCCACGTCAAACGACATCAACTCCAGCGAGAGCTCGCGGCACTGTTCGAGCATCGGCAGGATGATCGTGCCGCCATTGGTTATCGTTCGCGGCCCGCGAATGCCGTAAATTACCAGCGCTTCGTGCGGGCCCGCCTTCCGCAACATCTTTGCGAACGTCACTAGAATTACGAGGATCACGAGCACCAACAACCCGGCCATGACCCAGACACTCGAAAAATCCAACATTGTGGACCTCCCTTTTTCTCTGACCGGACTGTTTGTACGTGCGTCAGTCCGAGAAATTCGTTTACTCGCCGTCGCCGCGCCTACTTCGTGAACTCTTCCCAACGCTTCACATAGGCGATCCCATCGTCGCAGCGCACAATCACCACTTCCGTCCCCTTGGACAGACTCGTGCCGTCTTCGCTCCGCGCGCCAATGCTTTTGCGACCGCCGTCCTGTTCGAAGATCACTTCACCAGTCCCGCGTTCCCGGATGGACATGCTGACGGTTCCCACGGTTCCTTCCACGCGGTAATCCCAGTCCAGCATCGGCGCGCTGGTCGCTTTCACGAGCCGTGCCATGAACTGAAAAACGAGTAGCCCTGCGAAGAGCCCTGACAGCAAGGAAAATCCGAGAATGGCCACGGCCACAAAGTGAGAATGGTTCGTCAGGATGTAGCCGACGCCTCCAAACCAGGCCAGGAACGCCAGCAGAGTCGAAGCGTTGAACCAGGAAACGTGCCCGCCGGACTTCATGGCGCCGCTCTTCAAGCCCGCGCCATGCCCGTGACCGTGACCGCCACCTGGCAAGCCGCCTGCGTGATGCCCAGCATGAAACGGCAGGTGAATACGAAAAGGCAGATGGATGTGGACAGCGCCCGCCAGAAACGAAAGAACGCTTAGCGAGAAGCCCACCAGGAAACAGAGAAGATAGAAGTCAGACCAGTTCATAAGACACCCCGAGACGCAGCACCCCGCTGCGTGGACTGGAATTCGAGACACGGCCCGTTTGGTCAGTTGTTCAGTGAACTCGTGGGCGGTGGATGTCCACTGCCCTGTTGCTTGCCCGAATGCAAAACTTCTCCGAGACGATCCGCCAAACCTGGCGTGCGAAGAATTTCCGCGAGGAGCAAAAGCGCCCGGCGCGAATCTTCGTGTTCCGCGATCACCAGAAGACCGCGGCGAAGCTCCGGATCGGCGGCGAACTGTTCCGCGCCGCCGTAGAGCCAGGAATCGATCTTGGCGTCAACGGCGCGTAGCGAGGACTGCAGCTCCGGCGTGTAGCCTTCCGGATCGTCCACCAGAAATCCTGGATAGACGCGGAAGAAACGCGCCAGCAGCGTGCGCGTCCCGTGCGTGAGATGAGGACGCGTGCCGCTCTCGATTTGCGAGAGGTAGGCCTGGCTTAGTCCGCGGCCCACTTCGCGCTTCATGGCCTTCGCCAACTCCTGTTGCGTCATCGGACGGCCCAAGCCACGCAGGGAACCTTCTACGGAGCGGAGCGAACGGAGTTTGTTACCGAGAGTCACCGAAGAACCCATTTATTGCAATATGCAAATACGATATTACTTTTCGCTATTTCATGTCAAGGACTATATTATCCCTGTTTTCAGTGATTTATGGGAATCGCTGCGAGTGAAAACCTGGGCATGTAGTGGCGCAGCATGCTGCGCCACTACAACGGCTGAGTCTCGTCCAACGGGTTGTTTGCGAGAAATGGGTACGAGGTGACGCGAGGATAAAGTGTCAGTCGGGTTTTCGGAGCGATTGCAAATCAATTCCTAGCTGCTGGCATTTCTTATAGAGGTGGCTGCGTTCCAAACCAAGCGCGCGCGCCACGTTTGTCATGTGGAAATTGTGTCGCTTTATTTCTCCGAGCAGCACTTCTTTCTCGAAAGCTTCCGTGCGTTCTGCAAGCGTTCCCGTTGCTCCCGCTCCAGCAATAGCGAAAGACGCGGAACCGGCACCAGAATCATCTACGGGAAGCACAAGTCGCACATCGGCCGCGGTGACGGAATCTTCTGTAGAGAGCAGCACCAACCGTTCCACGACATTGCGCAGTTCGCGCACATTTCCCGGCCAAGAGTAACGGCGAAGTTCCGCGATCGCATCCGCGGCAAAAAGCTTCTCTTTCCAGCCGTTCTGTGCCGCCACTTGCCGGGCAAAGTGGGCCACAAGTTCCGCGAAATCCTCCGGCCGATCGCGCAACGGCGGCAGCACAAGCGGAAAAACATAAATGCGGTGAAAAAGATCCCTGCGGAAGGCGTTCTGCTTCACCAAGTCCTCGAGGTTTCGGTGCGTGGCGACAAGAACGCGGACATTGACCCGAATAGGTTTATCGCCCCCGACACGCTCCACTTCCCCCTCTTCGAGAACGCGCAGCAATTTCGCCTGCATCGAAACGGGCATGTCGCCAATTTCATCTAGAAAGAGCGTGCCCCCTTCCGCTTGTTCGAATTTGCCAACGTGCTTTGCCGCCGCGCCCGTGAACGCTCCCTTTTCATGGCCGAAGAGTTCCGATTCGATTAGCTCCGCCGGGACCGCGGCGCAATTCAGCGTAATGAAGGCATTGTCATGGCGCTGCGACTTCTCATGAATGGCTCGCGCTACCAACTCCTTGCCAGTACCGGTCTCACCGAGAATACAGACACGCGTCTCGCTGGCGGCCACGCGATCGATCTGCGCTAGCAACTTCTTCATTGCCGGACCCGATCCAACTAGCTCGTGCTTGCCCAGCTTATGGCGCAGCTCGCGGTTTTCGTCTTCGAGGCGCGAAAGCCGCAACGCGTTTTCCACCGTGACGAGCAGTTTGTCCGTCGAGAGCGGCTTCTCCAGGAAATCCAGCGCGCCCAGCTTGGTCGCTCTGACAGCCATCTCCACGTTCGCTTGTCCTGAGATAAGGACGATCGGGGTCTTGATGCCCGCGTGTTTCAAGTCTTCAAGCAGCTTGAGGCCGCTTTTTCCTGGCATGACGACATCGGAAAGAATCAGGTCGAAGGACTCCGTGCGCAAAAGTTCCAAAGCGCGTGGCGCGTTGTCGCAGACGGTAGCTTCATGGCCGGCAAGCCGAAAAGCGCGAGAGAGCGAAGCTAGTGTGTTGGGGTCGTCATCAACGAGCAGCAGGTGAGCTTTGCGTGGCAAATAGCGTCCTTTTCAATTGGAGTGCGTCAATCAGAGGCGGCCGCTGTCAAGCTCTGCGGCGGTTTCTTCTCAGCTGCATCTACTTCTTCCGCCGGCCGTGTTGGATACGCGGACTGGCGCTGTGGCAACTCGATGCGAAACGTGGTGCCGTGGCCCTCGTCGCTCGAAACGGAAATGGTTCCGTGATGATCGCTAACGACCGACTGTATGATCGCGAGGCCTAGGCCCGTTCCCTGCACCTTCGTCGTGTAATAGGGCGTGAACAACCGCGAGCACTCTTCCGGCGTGAGACCTTTTCCTGTGTCGGAGACTTCGATTCGGACGTTGCCTTCGTGCTCCGTCGTGCGCATTGTCAGCGTACCGCCGGCGAGCATCGCATCTAACGCGTTCAGCACTAGATTTTGAAACGCTCGATGCAGCAAGTCGGCGTCCGCATCGATTTCCGGAAGTGGCTCGGTAAGAAAGTATTCGGGAATGACCGGAGGCTTGCCGACGACATTGAATTGCGGTTCGAACAGGCGCACGGCATTGCGAAGAGCTTCGTTCACGTTGACACGCGCAAAGTGCGGCGCTGGCATCTTCGAAAAATCGCTGAAGCGGCTGACAATCGTGTTGAGATTCGCGAGTTCCGCTTTCAGCGTAGCCGTCGATTCGTTAAACACCTCGAGAAATTGTTTGGCGTCCAACTGCCGCGCTTTCTGCAAATTTTCGACAGTTATCTGTAGCGGGAAAAGCGGGTTGCGCAGTTCATGCGCTAAGCGCCGCGCCAGTTCGCGCCACGCCGCCACTCGCTCCGTCTGGACAAGCTGATCGCGCTGCGCCGCCAGCGTCTGCGTCATTTCATTGAAGGCGGAAGCAAGCTGTCCAATCTCGTCGCGCCCACGCAAATCAATGACGGTATCCCAACGGCCGGAGGCCACTTCGCGCGCACCCGCGGCTAACTCTTCGAGCGGCCGCGTGATCCTTGCCGAAACCCACAAACTGATAAGTAACCCGATCAAAATCGCCGCACCCGCTACGGCCCCAGCAATCTGCAAAATGTGGCGCGTCAACAATACTAGCTCTCTGCGTGAGCTCCCCAGCAGGAGCACCGCGAGAAGTTCGTTGTTGCGGCCCATCAGTGGGATCGCGTGAAAGGATTCGGCGTCGGCGGCGTTCTCAGTCCAGTCGATGGTGCGCACCGTTGGCTTCGGCTGCTTCTGAATCTGTTCGATCAGCGGCTGCAGTCGGTCTGCCTGCTCGAACGAGCCGTTCACGTCGGTGAGCGACGTCGCCACAAAGTTCGGATCGAGATTGCGATAAAGCAAGGCGCGGGTTCCGGCGGGGGGAACCAGTAATGCGAGAAAATTCTGGTCGAGCCGCCTTCCGCCAACGATGTATAAATTTTTGTCATTTCCTCCAGAAAGCATACGGACTACGGTTAGCGACAGCGCTACTCCGTCGGGCAACTCTTCTTTGCGCAAAAAAGGCGCCGAACCGTTCCAGTTTTTATTGGCCGTCACCCAATCGTTTTTATAGCCGACGCGCGCCGGATATTGCGCGGAGGAGACCAGCGTGCCGTCCCAATTTACAAACTCCACAAAGTCCAGACCATGATCCTGAGCCGCTCCGGAAGCGTCGTGGACGTAGAGCGAGAAATCCGGTGCGGACCTCGCCATGTCGATGGCCACATGTAGCGTGATCTCGGCATCGGTAATGTCTTTTACTTGCTGGGCAATCTCGTCGCCGCGCTGCGCATATTCCTTGTTGAATTGCGCGACGAGCGCCTCGCTCCGCTGAACGTCCGATTCTTCGAAAGCGGCTTGTGTGTAGTGCGTGACGCCGTAGGCCACCAGCGAAACCGAAGCAAGCACCGTGACCAGAAACATAAGAAATAATTTCGTGCGAAAGCTCATGGCTTTGCTCCGGGGGCAGCCGCCCGCGGTTGCTGGGAAGAGGGTGCCGCACTATTTCCTGTATTCAATGAATCCGCCGCAGCGGTCTCAGGAAGCTCCAGCCAAACGTCAGCGAGATGCCATTCGCCCCAGCGTGCAGGCATCCAATCGCGCACGGTAGAACCAAGCCCAGCCGATTCTGCCTGCACGACAAGCGGCAGGACGCGCCGGTCTTCCAGAACTTTGCGCTCACGTGTGTAAAGCTGCTCGTGATCCGTGCTCGTGGCATTCACCTCGGAAGGCTCCATCAGATTATATGCCGCAAACAGCGAATCGAGTTCCGTTCGCGGAGAAAGTGACGAATAGTGCCACGCGAACAGGTGAACACCCGCAGGGAGATCCGACGACGGGGCCGACGACGCGGCATTCGCCCTGGGGGCTGGCCTGGAGAGAACTTGCACAAGGATTGCAGCCTGCCGCGCATTGACGGCCACACGCTCTCCGAGAAGTTTCGGCAGATCGCCCGCGGGATCGACGCGCAAACGCAGCGGCTCCACGCCAGCGGCTTCATTCGCGGGAAGCCCGCGGCGCAATTCCTTCGCGCGTTCCAGGTTGGTGTCCACATTAAAGAGGAAAGCATATCCCGAGAGCCACTGCGGCAAAAGGGCTGCTGCAGGTTCGGCTTGCTTCTGCAGCAACACGCTGGCCATGGTGCCGCGGTCGAGCGAAAGCGAAAGAGCCTCGCGGAGGCGAACATCCGAAGACGCGCTCTGCGCGTCGTCAAATCGCAAACCGTACAGCGTCGCGGGCTCCGACGTCCAAACGCGCAGATTGGCTTGTTTTGCGCGTGGCACAAGATCGGGCGCGAGTTCGATCAAGTCCACCTTCCCCAGTTGCAAATCGAACATGGCGCGCAACGCAGGAACTCCGAGGGTGACATCGATTGCGTCGACGAACGGCCGCCCAGACCACGCCTCTTCATTTGCGCGGAAATAAAGATGAGAGCCCACACTATGCGAAGCGCCGGCACCCGATGGAGCTTCTCCCAAAACAAAAGGTCCAGTTCCCGCGAAGGCGCCGTTCGCCAGCGGCCGATAAATAAAGTTGCGGCCGGAAGCAAGCTGTTCGAGCAGGTCCGGCACTGGCGCCGCCGACTGGATCACAAGCGTGTTGCCGGATGCCGAAATTTGCTGCGTCCCCGGTAGCAAGGGCTGGAGAGCGGCAACAATGTCCGCGGCACTTAACGGCGTTCCATCGGAAAACTTTACGCCCGGCCGAATCGTAAACTGCCAGCGTTTGCCGGAACCGTCGTGCGACCACTCCACTGCCAGCACCGGCTGAAACCGTCCGTAATTATCGAGCGCCAGAACCCGTTCGTACACGAGGGTAGCGAGCTTTTCACTTGCGCCCGATTCAAGAGATCCCGCTCGCCATTCGCGCGGATCGAGCGACACACTGGCAGCGGGCAGCTCGACGCGCAACGTCCCGCCATAACGCGGGTTCTCCGCCGCCCTTGACGTTGCGGCGCTCACAAATAAAACGCTACCTAGAACAAGTAATCGAAAGTTGATAGGCCTCATACCGACCTGTCTGAAGATTCCGAACAACGGCGACCGCTCTCGCATTCGCTGCCGCGTTGTCGGCGGTTCTCGTCGCTGGTGTACGCAAGGCAACAATGGGCCCGGAAAACTCGATGGCGGCGGAAACGGATTGTGCTCGGTGGTCCTTTAGATCGACGGCCTGAATCTCGTCAGCCTTGGTCCAATCTCCCTTGCCCGTCGCCAGCAACTGCCACCCGCTTCCACAACCGCTATACACGCTTGCAATTTCACTTCCCCAATTCGAGAAAACGGCAACAGGTTCGGCATCTTCCTCGTACAAGCGCGCCATCCCATCCCGTCCTGTTACCACGATCTTTGTTTTTCCCTCGATCTCAAATTGTGCTGCGGAGATCCACGCTCCCAACTTCTTTCCAGCCATCGCCGCGGGAGACACCGCCCTCACTGGCATTCGCTCGGTGCTTCTCTCGCAGTTCCACCCTTTTCCATCCACGAAAGAAATCCGGCAAAGCTCCCCCGGTAGGTACACAGCCGCGGCGTCAACCACTACCCCGGAATACAGACCCTGCTCGGCGCGCTGTGAAGGCCGATGAAGGGGCAAATGCTCGACTCCCGTCGGTACCCATTGCTGGCCTCGCCATTCGTAAGAATTGATTTCTTGAGTCCCAAGAACGAAGGCGTGCTTGGCCTCGCTGTCTAAGACTACGTCCAGAATCGGGCCGTCTTGCGAAAAAAGAAGTTCTCTGTGTAGCGTGAGGCTGAATGACGGCTCGGGCGCTGCGGGGCCTTTCACGAGCCCGATTGCCTCAATGACAGTCTCCGTAGTTTCTTTGCGCTGAATTTGCACAACGCCGATATATTCCGTGGGATTTTGCGTGACCGTCACCACCAGCCTCGCCACCGCATCCGAAGGCAATATCTTCACACTGCGCCTCTGCAATTCTTCCTGGAACGCAGTCGATACGCTTGCGAACTCCGCACTCCCAAGCGACGACATATTCCGAAATTCCAGGCTCACCGAAGTTCCGTGAATGGAGGTCCAAACTTTTCGGGCCAGCAAGCGAGCGGATTCCTCCAAAGTATCGGCGCGGGCAGGTCGCGGCAAAAAGAGAAAAACGATGAGAAGAACAAATCCGAGAAGCTGGTTGAGAATGCTGCGGCCGCGCGAACGCGGCAGACACATATTTTGCTTGGCGGACACTGGCTTGACGGAGGATGATATCACGCCTGCAAGCCCTGCTTCGTCGTACCACCGGCCGCCTGTGACCTATCCATTCGAAGAACTCTCGCGGGATCTGTCCAAAGTCAGTAAAAATGCTCCCAGCCCCACGAAACAAATTGCGGCGGCGCGCGTCCATCTGAATAGTCAGGTACACTGGGAAATCTCTGTCCTCAAGGATGACAATAATGGATCGGATGGTTACTCGTTTTAATGCATTTCTGCGGCTGGCGGTTGCCGCGACCGCCTTCTTAACGGCCGTGGCCGCGCTGCCCGCTCGCGCGCAGTCTTCCAGCGCTGCGGATCAGGTGCCCGCGGGACCGACTCGCCTCCTCCGATTCGCGGACATCTCGAAGGACAAAGTTGTCTTTGCCTACGCCGGCGATCTGTGGATCGCCTCCCGCGAAGGCGGCGCGGCCCGCCGCCTGACGTCACATCCCGGTGACGAGCTCTATCCCAAATTTTCGCCCGATGGCAAGTGGATCGCTTTCACTGGCGAGTACGATGGCAATCCGGACGTCTACGTCATCTCTGCCGAAGGTGGCGAGCCCAAGCGCCTAACTTTTCATCCTTCGAACGACATCGTTCTCGGCTGGACGCCCGACGGCAAAAACATCCTCTTCCGCTCCGACCGCTTCAGCACTTCTCTGGGCCGCGCCACTCGCCTCTATCTCATCTCGCCCCAAGGTGGCACGCCGCAGCCGCTGCCCGTCCCTCGCGGCGACCTTACATCCTTCTCGCCGGACGGAACAAAAATCGCCTATCTCGAGACTTCTCAGGAATTCCGTACCTGGAAGCGCTATCGCGGCGGCTGGAGCCTCGCGATCGGCATCTACGATCTGAAGAAAAACACTTACGAAGAACTGCCGAAATCCGCCGGAATGGACTTGTTCCCCATGTGGCACGGCAACTCCATCTATTTCATCAGCGACCGCGAAGGCGTCATGAATCTTTACAGCTACGACCTCGCCTCCAAGCAAACCAAGAAACTCACAGACTACCAGGAGTTCGATATCAAGTGGCCCAGCCTCGGCCCCGACGCCATCGTCTACGAAAACGGCGGCGTGCTCTACGAATACAATCTCGACAGCGGCAAAACGCGCGATCTTCCCATCGTGGTCCGTGCGGAAGACATCGAAGCCCGTCCGGAGTTTAAGAGCGTCGCTCAAGACATCGGCAGTGCCGCAATCTCACCCTCCGGCGCACGTGCGGTAGTCGAAGCTCGCGGCAATATCTTCACGGTTCCCGCGGAACACGGCAGCGTCCGCACGCTCACCACAGAACACTCGAGCATTCACGAACTGAGTCCCGCATGGTCACCCGACGGCAAATGGATCGCTTATCTCTCCGACAAATCCGGCGAGTACGAAATCTACACGCGTCCGCAGATGGGCGGCGAGGAAACGCGCATCACCACCGACGGCAAAATCTATCGCTATGGTCCGACATGGTCGCCCGACAGCAAAAAACTCGTGTACTGGGACAAGTCCAACCGACTTTGGTATGTCAGCCTCGACGACAAAAAACCTGTGCTTGTCGACTCTTCTGACTACGGCCTCATCGCGGACGCTTCCTGGTCTCCCGACAGCCTCTGGCTTGCGTATTCAAGAACCCATCGCCGCGGCGCCAATGACGTTTTTCTTTACTCGCTCGCCACCAAGAAAATCATGGAAATCTCCGCTGGCTTCTACAACGACAACAATCCTGTTTTCGACGACAACGGCAAGTATCTCTATTTCACCTCGACCCGCTATTTTTATCCCAGCATCGGCCAGCTCGATCAACGCTACAACTACTACGCTACCGATGGCGTCTTCGTTGTCACTTTAAAAGCCGATGAGGCCTCTCCCTTCAAGCCTCAAAGCGACGAAGAAAAAACCGACGAAGAAAATAAAGACAAAAAGAAAGACGATAAGAAAGCCGCCGCCAAACCAGGCGACCAAAAGTCCGACGAACAAAAGACTGACGAACAAAAAGAAGTGAATAAATCCGAGGCCGTCAAGCCCATTCAAATCGACCTCGATGGAATTGCCAGTCGCGTGGTGCCCGTCCCCATAGAGGCTGGCATTCTGAGCAGCCTTGTGGCTCGCAAAGACAAATTCTTCTACATCACCACGCCCCAGGAAGCGCGCCAGTTCGGCACTCCGGATCAAGGGCCAAAGAACATCCTTCACGTATATGACGTCACCGCTCGCGAAGACAAGGTATTGCTCGAAGGCATCGAGGCCTACGATCTCAATAAGGACGGCACCAAGGTTCTTTACAAAGTTGGTCCTCTTCTCGGCATCACCGATGCCGCTCCCGGCAAAGCCAAAGTTGGCGCCGGCAAACTGAATCTCAGCGGCCTGCAAGTGAAGATCGATCCCCGCGAAGAGTGGCGCCAGATTTACCACGAAGCCTGGCGCACAGAGCGCGATTTCTACTGGGATCCTAATATGACCGGCCACGACTGGTCTAAAATCGGCGCGCGCTACGAAGCGCTCCTGCCCTGGGTGGCCCATCGCAGCGATCTGAATTACCTGATCGGCGAGCTTATCGCCGAGCTCAGCACTTCTCACACCTATGTTGGCGGCGGCGATCAACCGAAGAAGCCCCATGTCACCGTTGGCATGCTCGGCGCAGATTTCGTTCCTGACGGCCGCTTTTATCGCATCGCGAAAATATATCCCGGCGAAAACTGGAACGATGACGCGCGCTCGCCTCTAACCGAGCCCGGCCTCAAAGTAAAAGCCGGCGATTATCTGATCTCCGTAAACGGCCAGGAAGCCCGCTCAACGCAGGACGTCTATTCCTACTTCCAGGATCTCGCCGAAAAACTCGTCACACTGAAAATCAACAGCAAGCCCAGCGCAGACGGCGCATGGGACATCACTGTAAAACCCATCGGCACCGAGACCGTCCTCCGCTATGTCGATTGGGTTGAGGCCAACCGCCGCAAAGTTGCGGAAGCCACGGGTGGCCGCGTCGGCTATATGCACGTTCCCGACACCAGCATCCCCGGAATCATTGCGTTCGACAAAGAGCTCACCGGTCAACTCGACAAAGACGGCATGATCGTCGACGAACGCTTCAACGCCGGCGGCCAAATTCCCGATTTCTACACCGAAAAGCTCAAACGCTCGCTGCTGGCAGTTGTCTCAAGCCGCGATGGCAAGGACCTTCCCTATCCTCCTGTAGCGATTTACGGGCCAAAGGTTATGATCGTCAACGAACTCTCCGGTTCCGGCGGCGATCTATTTCCCTGGCTCTTCCGCTTCGAAAAAATCGGTCCCATCGTCGGCACGCGAACCTGGGGAGGTCTGGTCGGCATCAATCGCGGCGCGCCTCTGCGTGACGGCGGCTTCATCACCGCTCCAAGCGCGGGTTTTTATTCCTGGGCAAACGGCGGCTCCTGGGCCGTCGAAAATCACGGCGTGGATCCGGACTTCGTCGTTCCGCAGCGACCCGATCTGGTCGTCGAAGGCCACGACCCGCAACTAGAGAAGGCCATCTCCCTGGCGAACGAAGCCCTGAAAGACTACAAAGGTCTTCCTCCCAGACCCAAATTCCCCGGCTCAAACTAAGCCGCGTCTCCGAAGGAACTCAATTTATAGTCTGTCATCAGGTGAAAAAACGAAAAACGGCTGGCTTATCGCCAGCCGTTTTCGTTGATCGAAATAATTCAACCGCTAGCCGAGTGGCCCGTGCCGCATCACCGGCGGAGGAATAATCTCCTGGCTGATGGGGCGAAGCGCGGCGGTGCTTGCCTGCATGCTCATGATCTTTCCTCCTTTCCAGCAACGCGTCCCGAGCCACCCACAGGGGTATTGGCTAGCGGAACCGGTAGCACAGACTTCAGTCT